>JGI24159J19872_10005775_pt1 | contig 16012 bp, 6 predicted proteins | sample Ectturendosymbi4_FD_19872 | JGI IMG/M metagenome (IMG submission 19872) | reverse complement strand
TGCCAGTGGACGAGCATTGGCTACAGTAGAAAGGGGTAGTTACCGACACTACAACCTCATCACCTGCTGCTACACCAGCGCAGCAATATGAGAACCACTGCTTACAGGAGCTACATTCAATTTTTGCTTTTTCCTTGGTTTTCTGACAATGGCTGCATTTTCTACTAGTTCTAAGCATTGCAGAGAGTTGAGCCAATCATTCACATTGATCCTCAACAAATGAATCCATTTGGGGATAGTGCTTAATACCTGAGTATACTTCCAAAGGAGGGATAATCCACAACTGGTGTTGATGGGTCCATAGTGGGTACACCAGTGTTTAGGACAAAGGCTTGTTCAGCAATCAAGAAAAAAAAACTAAAAAAACTTTTCCTAGAACTTAAGACTTGAAATTGCTTATTCAAATGATCTGAAATAAACAAATTATTTAATTAGCGAATTAGTCAAATATTTTTATTACTTTAGATCATAACTTTTGAACCCAAAACCCCAGCAGGTCATCCAAAGTATCAAAACACTCGGATTGTAACCTATTTTCCAAAAAAATTTCAACGAAATACTACCATCTAATGCAGGGATGGGTAAATAGCAGCCTACGGGCCAAGTGCGGCCTGCCATAGCGTTTTAACACTTTGAGAGCCAGTGTATGATATATTTGTACCTAGATTTTGGCCTAAAAGCAGCAGTTTTTGGTTGCCTTACCAAAGCCACTTCTCTGCTGATTGCACTAGAGAGCTGCTCAATGGCCTAAACGGATCGGCCAGTCTTCTAATCTGCACTCAAAAAATTTTTTTTGGTTGGGTGTTGCGGATTTTTTGTGAGTGACGTCATAAGTGAAGTAGTTTTTGGGTCATTTTGGCTCATGTTTCCTGGCCTAGGGCCCAACCGCTAGGCCAAAGTATTTCGCTGAAGTTTTCATTGGAAACTAGGCTCGAATCCGAGTCTTTTGAGCCTTTGATCGACTTTCTAACAGCCCGCGAGGGCAGTCGTACGTACATAGATTGTGCATATTTGGAGTCTATGCTAAAATAATTTTATCGATTAGACTAGAATTATCAAGTTTTTCCACACGTTTCATTCAAAACTGCATTTTTACTTAACCGGAAGTGACTATTGTTACCTTCATTTTGTGGTGGCTCATGTAAAACTTTTTTAAAGGTTTTAAAGCGATTATAGGTATAATATACTGTATGTAATATGTAATACGAGCATGCGGCCCTCGGTAGCAATAAAATCTTCAATGTGATCCTCGGTAGAAAATGTTTGCCCACCCTTGGTTCAGATCATAACTTCAGCGAAATACTACCATCTAATGGTTGGTGCTCAGGGCCAGGTAAAGTGGGCCAAGGTGGCCTAAAAGTCCTCCACTTATGACATCACTCACAAAAAATCAGCACTCCCAACCCAAAAAATTTTTTTCAAGTGCGGACTAAAAGACTTGCCGTGTCTTTTGACACTTCGACCAGGTCCGTAAACCTTACAGGAGTGGAGAAATTCCTATTCTAAGCCACGTGAGTTTCGGTGTTTTTTTCTCAGAAATCCCCAAAAGCGGCCAGACACCGAAGTGTTAAGTGGCCCGCAGAAGCATTCATGAAAAATCTTTAAATCTGAATATTCCTCCAGCTTACCACAGTAAATGTTAGTACTAAGGCTAGCTTAGCCATTGCTTGCTTCTATTCCCCTAAGGAGGTATAGCCCTCCGTTAAAACGCAGGATTCCCAAACTGGCCCCTGAGCCAAATTAGTTGCCCACCCCTGATATAATGGTTAGAGCCCAGGGCCAGGTAAAGTTGGCCAAGGTGGCCTAAAAGTCCTTTACTGATGACATCACTCACAGAAAATCTGCATACCCCAACCAAAAAAAAATTTTCGTGTGCAAACTACAAGACTTGCCACAATCTCTTGAGCCTTTGAACAGCTCTCTACCACTTCCAGCGCCCGAATTATGCGCCCGCAAAGCCACATGCAATCCAGTTGTTTTAGCGTGAACCGCTTGATTTAGACTGACTTCGAAAGTGTTAATTAATTTTATTTTATCTCATAACTTTTGAAACAGAAGCGTTAGAAAGCCGATCAAAGGCTCAAAAGACCTGGACTTGAGCCTAGTTTCCAGTGAAAACTTCAGCAAAATACTTCGGCCTATCAGTTGGTCCTTAGGCCAGGTAACATGAGCTAAAATGGCCCAAAAACTGCTTTACATATGACGTCACTCACAAAAAATCCGCAATCCACAACCAAAAATTTTTTTTCATTGCAGACCAGAAGACTTGCCGAGTCTTTTAAGGGTTTGAACAGCGCTCTAGTGCAATCAGCGGAGGAGCTACGGCCTTGGTAAGGCAACTAAAAACTGCTGGTTATAGGCCGAATTCCAGGTATGAATATATCATACACCACCTGTTAATTTGTGGTTTTTGGCTTTCAAACCACAAACATTAGAAGGCTTATCAAAGGCTTTATAGATGCATATTTTTGCCTATTTTTTTAAAAGGAACAAAAATTGCCTTTTGTGGTTGGGGCCTGGGCCTGATGATGTCATCCAAAAAAACTAAACTTATCCCAATTATGACATCACCCACAAAAAAACTCAAATCCAAATGTTTTCATCATTTTGTGTGGCTTCCAGTGTGCCTTATTGTAAAGTCTGAAAATGATGCTCATGCTCAGTCTTTCCTTAGTTGTGTTCTATGGGACAAACTCCCTTAATTTTCATTCTCTTTACTTCAGCATCACGAGCACACTCATCACAGGAGGGATTATGATGGCAGTTGTGGTGGTGTAAGCATCATTACCAGGGTTGCTAATTAAAAGCAAAACACTAATATGCAAAGGTATCTCAAAGGTTTAGGTAACCTTGTTCAAGGGCGGCTTACGTTAATTTTATAACACGATTTTTTGTGGCTGACATTCAAATGAATATGGTAGTATGAGATGTTATCAATGTAGTATATTACTAGCCTTATGAAAAATGTCACGTGAGCAACGGAAAAGTGATCAAGTTCATGCTGCAGAAGAATATTTGGAAGAGCAGCTCCTGTATCACTTTACTTATATTTCAACTATCATTTCAACTGGTGTAATTGCACCAATATGTCCTTTTGCGAAGAAACCTGTCTTTTTTTATGAGAAAATGTTTTTTTCATGTGCAGAATCATTGGGTTTATCAGAAACCAAATATGCTTGGATTTCTGAGCATGATACATTTGTATGCCAGCAGCAAACGTGTTAAATGAAAAATCATCATGCTGCTGAATTTTGACGGTTGAAATGGCAAACAAGAAGTGTGAGGCAGGTTATTTGCTTTCATGAAATTATGATGAAAATAAAATTTTTCTTGCAAAACTGCAATGGGTGATTTTTTAAATGCCATCACTCTTCCATCATGCGTACCAGATCATTCCAAAACCATTTTATTTTTGTTTGCTCATCTTTCGGGAATTTGTGAAATCTAGATTCCAACAAATTTTGGTAGTAAGCAGCTATGCACAGCTTAGTCCAAATCCTACATGCAAGCTTGTAAACCACTGCCTCCCAACCTTTTTGATCTCGTGACCCCATTCAAATATATTACATAAGCACTTAGCTCCAGCCATTACATACAACTCTAAAGGTGTTTAAATAACCACTGGCAAGATAAAAAAAATTCATTTCACATGTTCGATTCACTCTACATGCTAATCAGTAGGATGACTGAGGTTGCATCTGTGCAAATATTCTTGGGGGTGTGTTGGTGAGAACTAATCTCACGTCATTCTCAACATCCAGTCTATTCCTGAATTTTTGTTTTAATGTGGATAAGGGTTGAAAATCCAGCCTCACATATAGGAATGGATATTAGGATTTAGTGGCTTGGGCAAACTCTCAGAAGGTGCCCCAAGACAGTTGTTGAGGGACTCTTTTCAGCACATTTGCACATAATTTTTGCTTTTTTTGAAAAACATGTGACTTGTTTAAGATTTTATTAAATGTGGGTCTAGAGTAGTTCATAAGCTTTTCAACAGAACAATGCAAAAACCTGTTTTTTTTCGCTGAGATTGTTCGGCTATTTATCCTGTAATAGTATTAAAACTCACTGAAGCATTATTCATTAGCCTGTCTTTTTGGACATTTTGAACAAATTAACTAAAACTTTTTTGGTTATTAAAAAAATCAGTCAATGACTGAAAAATAATTGAAAAAAACAAGCAAAAAGGAAGTGCGGAACTCTCTAAAGGGTGCCTGTGGCCTAAAAAAAGGGAGGACAAGCTAATCGTTTATGGTTTGCCTTACCCTGTTATCCACCCCAGCTCACAGAGATAGGTGGAAACAAATGGAAGCAGACAACAAAAAGGGAGCATAGTTTGATGTAAGTGTTATTGCTGCATAGCACAACAGAACTGTGTAAGGGAATTTTCAAAGAACAAGTCACATGCTGAGGAATCATTTTGCTGTTGCAAATACACTTGTACATGAATAACATAACAATTTCATTCTGAAAGTAAATACATGATTGTTACATTAAAATTGGATTGTAGGAAATGCAAGAGCATTATCGTCTTTAGCATGAAAACTGTTTGTTTGCAGAACTTTCTGTGTTCTCAGTGGTTATGGGTCACCTCTTAATTTGACTTAAATAGCATGATGCTGCATTCACTGCTTTTATGATTGTTGTTGGTTATTGTTATGAGGTTTATGTAAATGAATGGCAACAGAGTTGTTTTTAATACCTTTTAAATGTGGTCATCATTTTGTCGTTATAGTATTAATCTCAAAAAATTATTTGTATTGTATAATGCATGTTTCATGTGGCTAGCACTTGTATTGAATGAATAACACACACAAACCAGGATTCAGATAAAGGCATCATTACCCAAGGAAACACATGCACCAAGCGCCTTAAATAATAATAATGCCTGCAAGCGCAGTGGCACATGTTATTCACATAACAACGTCTTCACTCACTCATGCATGCAATGCACAAGACTTAGCATGCATTGCAGTAACAAGGAACAGATAAGTACATGAAAGAACATGAGGACACATGTGGCTCTAGTAGAAAAGTATACGCTTCATGGTGCCAATACATATACTTTGATAAAGCACAAGCATGAAGGGCGCACACATGAATGACACCATCATGATATTATAATGTAGTGCTGCGATGCGTTCAAAGTACACCAATTTATAAAATGCATGGGGGAGTGGGAGGTGAAGCACCAGAGGTAATTTAGACTACAGACCTCCTTTGGATAAAGCTACTTATAGTGTAAAGGGAACAGTTTATAGCAGCAAATAGTATGTTACTCTGAGTATATGGTTTAACACTTGAGAACCAGTCTACGAAAATATCGTACCTAGATTTTGGCCTAAAACCAGCAGTTTTCAGTTGCCTTGCCAATGCCATAGCTCCTCTGCTGATCACGCCAGAGAGCTTTTCAGTCTGCACTCGAAAAAAAATTTTTTGGTTGGGGGTTGCGGATTTTTTGTGAGTGAGATCATAAGTGAAGTAGTTTTTGGCTCATGTTACCTGGCCTAAGGCTCAACCGCTAGGCCAAAGTATTTTGCTAAAGTTTTCATTGAAAATTAGGCTATAATCCGAGTCTTTTGATACTTTGGATGACCTGCTGGGGTTTCTGGTTCAAAAGGTATGATCTAAAATAAACAAATTAATTAATGATCTAATTAGCGAATTAGTCAAATATTTTTATTACTTCTGATCATGACTTTAGTTTTTACGTGTTAGTTTTTACACATTAATATTTTCAATTGTCTTGGATGTGCCTCAAGTTGAATGGAAAATGAAATATATCAAGTACACAAAACGAAAAGGATATACCAAACTTATTTGAGAAGGTTAATGTGGTATTTTTCTAAAATCAGCATTCTTAACATGAGGACATGAGTAAAAAAACAACAATCACAGGCTCAGACGGTTCAGAGAACAGTTACTAGTAGAAACATAACTCTAGATAACAGTAATATCAACAAATTCTGGAAAGGTAGGTGCTGGTTTGCTGTTAATGCTGGTGACCTTTTTTAGTTCTTAGGACCAGATTCAAGAAAACGTCTGTTTGGCAAACTACATTTGTATCTGAGCATTCAGACACAGTCCAATCCCATTCGACCAAGTGTTTTGCACTCATTGCATGCTTTGCCTGTTGTAGTCTTGGCGATTCCAGCTAATAGCTCTGCTTGCATAAACCATACAAAGAGCACAAACCACACAGTCAATTAACTCTGTTATGTGTTCTTTCTAACATGCACATGTTTGCATTAACACAAATGCCAGGATGTGTTTAAAAGCCCTTTGTTCAAAGAAATGGTATGACTTTAGCAAAAAATTAATCTTTCGCTCAAATAGCTGTAAACTTCTGATTTTTTACCTTTTGCACTCATAAGCAGTGATGTATCACAAAGTAAAGCACAATTTAACCTGCAAAGCTTAGGGCAAAATAAGACTGGTAACCATGCTAAAAACAAAATTTGTTTCCACAGATGAAAGCATTAATAAAAATCCACATTTGTTTACATTGCATTTTATACCCTCTTGAAATGTACTGTCATGGAAAGCAATGCTAGTTTGATACCAATTAGTTATCACTTTCATGTTATGTTGCTGCTATTGAACATTACGGTTCCTAGTGAACTTTTCCATTAATCTAGTGAACCTTGCTAGTAGTCTGAGGGTTTCTGATCAAAATTCCTACTTCACAATGGCGTCTCATGCATTTCACGCTTAGGTGTACAGTGGTATCATGTCTGAATCATGTTTGCTGCTAACAGCAAGATTACACAGCTACAAAAGCTATGGACATTATATACATACATGGCCCAAGCCATCACTTTTGCGACGATCAGAATGGTGAAGACACGAGAACATTTGCGAAAAGTTCTCATGGTAACAGACAATGTAACTCCACAACGCAAGAATTGTCCTTCGAGTGCCTTCGGCGACGCCCAGGCGGAGGAGATTTGTTTAGGGCAGTAGTTCCCAACCAGGGTGCCGCGGCACCCACATTGGAGAGTTTCCTTGCTACAGTCATTATGCCGAGCGCTTGGCCAGACTGAAGCAAGTTCCAATTTTTAAGGTCTTGGCACAACCCGGTCGAGATTCGCATCACGCCGAACAACGACCTACCAGAGATGGAGCGAGCACTCTAACCACTAGACCACACGTTTGGTGGACATTATATACCTACTCATTATAGCATAGTTCTTCTTAGATTGCAACACTACTACAGGCCCAGTTTGATCATTCTGACTAGAAAGTAAGATGTTACTGTTTTTCTTCTACAAGTAACACCACACCTGCCCAGATACAATGCCACAGTCTTAGCAATGTTTAAACCAAGGAAAGGTCAGAGACTCGCAGATCCATTGTAGCAGTCTGGTGTCATAACAGTTGTGTTTAGTGTGCTCTAAAGAGCACTGTTTTGGGCGAAGTAAGTCTAGTTTTTAGTCAATTTGGCAAAACCATCATAGTATCTTGGAAGGAGCCTGGAAGCTGTGCTACCTCTTAACACGTTGGTGTCCAGTGTATGATATCTTCGTACAGGGAAATTGGCCTAAAACCAGCAGTTTTTGGTTGCCTTACCAACACCATAGCTCCTCCGCTGATTGCACTAGAGAGATGATCAAACCCTTAAAAGACTCGGCAAGTCTTCTGGTCTGCAATGAAAAAGTTTTTTTGGTTAGGGGTTGTGGATTTTTTGTGAGTGACGTCATAGGTGAAGTAGTTTTTGGGCCATTTTGGCTCATGTTACCTGGTTTAGGGCCAATCGCCAGAGCAAAGTATTTTGCTGAAGTTTTCATTGGAAAGTACTAGGCTCGAGTCCGAGTATTTTGAGCCTTCGATAGACTTTCTAGCGTTTCTGGTTCAAAAGTTATGGTATAAAATAAACATATTAATTAATTAACTAATTAATCAAACATTTTGTTCAATTTGGATCATTACTTTTGGACTCGAAACCCCAGCAGGTCATCCAAAGTATTAAAAGACTCAGATTGTAGCCTAGTTTCCAATAAAAACTTTTGTGAAATACTGCCATCTAATGGTTTAGGCTCAGGCCCACGTGAAGTGGGCCAAGGTGGTGTAAAAGTCCTCTACTTATGACGTCACTCACAAAAAATCAGCACCCCCAACCAAAAATGTTTTTTCATTGCAAATTACAAGACTTGCCAAGTCTTTTGAGAGTTTGAACAGCTGTCTAGCGCTTTCGGCTCCGGAGTTATGCTCGCATCAAGCCACATATGCGATCTGGCTGTTTTGGCGTGAAAAAGCTTGAAACAACCCAGACTGGAAAGTGTTAAATGGCCATAGCTCCAGCTCCGGTCCTAAATTTTGAACTGAGCTCTGTCTCCTGATTTTTGTCTGAGCTGCGGCTCCACAGCCCTAGTTAAAAGTGGCTGGTGGCTGAGAGTTGGCATATTTGTACATGACTTGCTTATTTCAAGATTGTATAAATCTTTTAGTTGGATAATTTTCTGTGTTTTATAAATGGTATTAACTATGAGTCACAAGTTCATTAGTGTTTAATCATTTTATGGTGCAATTTGAAACAACCAATGTTGGCTGTAGATGACATGAAGCTGCTCTTTCCCAGCTGATATTTTCGTACCATGCTTGTGAATTTATTAAGTTTGCTAAGCTCTGACGCAAGGTATGTAATGCTTGGTTATTAACATAAGCTTTAACTTTATGCATTCCACCAACATATTTGGATACAGTACAATACAGCTGTTTCCAAGTCAATTTTTCAGCTATAAATAAAGCAAGGCACTTGTAAATCAAAGTTCTTTCAATATGAGTACTGTCTGCATTTATTGCAAAGGATTCTGTGCTTCCATGCTTATTTGTCAATTGTATGTACAATTGAGACCTATGAGACTAACTTACAAACTGTTTATGCAGTGAGTTTTGGTTAAAAACGTCCAACTTACAGAAAATTTTCGTATTGCATATTGCATGGACTTTTTATTTTCACATGCTGCATAGTTGCTTGAAGTACTAATTTCAGATCTGTGTTTGCACGTTCTTTGTTTCACTCAAAAATATTAGTTTTTCTATCGTCGTAAAAAAATAGTGAAACCTGTTTAATTATTCCAAGCATGGAATGCATTATGCTGCTTCAATAGAAATTTCAGCATAACCATGTTTATTTTTTGTATATATATTTTAGATCCTGTGGATTAATTTCTAGGTGGCTTATTTTTGAATGAAGTACTTATATGGGTAGATTTACTCAAGACTAAGCCCAACAACTTTACTCCATTAATTCTGGTCACAGTGAGCAAATTTTGCTATTGCATCACTTAATGCACTGTTTTGACTAGAACCTTGAGAATTGCAGTTTCAAACAGCAGTGTATAATATGAGAAGAGCGAGACATCAGCTCAATGGTTCCGACAGTGTTCAGTCGTCTTCAGCAAATGCCAAGCACTTGCCACAAACAAATCAACTCACCGTTTCAGCTTTTCTAAGCGAGTGCGATCAGAAGATACAGAAGCTTCTAGAAGAACTACATAATACCATCATTGAAACTCAGGCAGAGCGACAAAGTGGTATCGTTAACCTAGAAGCAATTGGTAAAGCTCATGAAAAGATGCAGGCTGAGCACAAAGTGTCCAGCTATTATAAGCAGAAGCTGCGTCTGTTGTATACTACTGCTCTGAGTGATGCTGTTGCAGAATGTGACCTGTTGCGTAAAGGCTTGGATATTATTGCCCAAATTAAGTCACTGCAAGAAGAAAAACGCATTACTACCAAAAATTGCAATACCTACCTTCCAGATGAGCAACCAAGAAAAAATTTGAGGCGTGGTGTTCTTATGAGTATGCTTCAAAAATCAGCACAAACTTTACCTTTGTGGATTGGCAAACCCAATGAGAAAGCCCCTCCACTTTGTGGTGCTATAAGTGCAGGATCTGATTATGTTGCCAAGCCTGGTGACAAAGTAGCTGCACGTGTGAAGACCGAAGACATTGAAGAGCAATGGATCCTTGCAGAAGTTGTGTCATACAACCCTGCGACAACGAAGTATGAAGTAGATGATATTGATGAAGAAGGCAAAGCCTGCCATGTCTTAAGCAGAAGAAGAGTGATACCTCTGCCTCAGTGGAAAGCAAATCCTGAAACTGACCCTGAGGCTCTTTTCCCTAAAGGTACATTGGTAATGGCACTTTACCCACAGACAACTTGCTTTTATAGAGCTGTAGTCAGTGAACAACCTGTCACAGCGCATGATGATTATTTAGTGCTATTTGAAGACAACACATATGCAGATGGTTATTCTCCTGCATTACGTGTAGCACAGAAATATGCTGTTGTGGCTAAAGAAATGAAGGAGTCTAAGAAAAAATAATTTACTACTATACTGCAACTGATTTACTTGCTTGTTAGTGGGTCAATCCATTTTTAATCAGAAGGTTGTGTTTTCTGGTATCATTTGGCATGACAGGTTATTGCAGGTTGTCATATATCAGCTCAAAATTATTTTGAGCAAAATTTTATGATGAGCTCCAAAGTTTCATATAATAGATAACAGTTCATTGCTTATCTAAAAGTTCCAAATTAATTAAGTGTTTGTCTCTGTGAAGCTTCTATAAATTGCTAATTAGCTTCTACAGTAGTTTTCTAAAGTGGTGCAGTGTTTGTTGTATATATCACCTTCCACTTGCATTACAAAAACAGAACCAGGGGTTGGAAACTATGGTAAGAAACAGAAAGTTGTTATTTGCAGAGTAGTGCACAAGAACAATTACTGGTACTTTTTATTGGCAGAAAAATTCAAGTTATTAAAACTACGTTCACTTGTTGAAGCTTTGAACACGGAACGTTGCTGCTTAGGAAATTGTTGATTACTGACAGTGGAGGGGCTACAGTCAAGTATGTGTCAACTAAAGGAACATTTAGCAATGATCTTAAAGGGTTGTATTGCAGAATGTATCTCTCCCATCAAACAAAGTAAGCTGTCATTTTCTGGTGACAAACTGCTTCCTTATTTGTTAGCAAACAAATTTTCTAATCTTATCATGTTTTTCATCTCACCTAGTATGTAGCACTGCAAATTGGTTCAAACCTAGCTGCAAACCACTTCAAGCATGTTATAATTTTAAAAAAGCTTACAAAGAAACATGTTTTTCAACTGCAGTTGGTCATAAGAGCAGTGAACTGTGTTGTAGTGCTGCATTTTAATGCAGCTGGTTTGTTTATACTCATTTGTTTTGCATAGCACTTTTCAGCAGTTCAATCAATTTATAAATTCTAATTTTCCTCCTGGGCAGAGTTTGTCCTTAAAATATTTGAACAATTCTACAGGTTGAGATTGTTTGCTGATAATACACAATGGGTTTTCAGTAGCAATGTTAAACTGGCTTTTGCAACAATGTTAAATGGCTAATGCATTTTCATGATAACAGCAATATTGTTTGCCTACTGCAATCATTTGATCTGTGGATGCTTTGAAATTAAGACTAAGTTCTAACTGGTTTTAGCTTGCTGCAGCAGCTGTCAACTAAGATACAACTGTTTTGAAAAAATGTTGCTTTTGCATCAAGTACCACATTTTTTGGACCAAAAGGCACACTTAAAATCCTTTTGAATTTCTCAAAAGTCGAAAGTGCACCTAATGTATGAATCTGGTTGTGCTTTCTCACCTAGGACCAATTTTATGTGGTAAAAGGTGCTATCTATTCAATTGCTAGTTAGTTTTTTGTAAACACACCATCATTTTACGTAGTAAACCAACAATTGCAATGAGCAGCACATGTGGTTTCGCGAGTAGCTAGCACATACCTTAATGTTGAAGCACAGATTGTATTACTCTGTGAGGTTCCTGCACTGCGCACAGAGCTATTACTTCATGAGGCTCCTGAGTACATTGGTGCACACCGAACGATTAGGCATGTATGACAGATTAAACTCCCTTGTATGTACTCTGCCATTTTGTGCCCTATAATCTGGTGTGCCTTATGTATGAAAAAAGAAGAGTTAGAATTCAAATATGGAAAGTGCACCTTTTAATCCGGTATGCCTTATGGGTCGGTTGCGGACCTGGTCGAAGTGTCAAAAGACGTGGCAAGTCTTCTAGTCTGCACTCGAAAATAATTTTTTTGTTGGGAGGTGCGGTTTGTTGTGAGTGATGTCATAAGTGGAGGACTTTTTGGCCACCTCGGCCCTGGACCCTTAGATGTTAGTATTTCGCTGAAGTTTTTATTGGAAACTAGGCTACAATCTGAGTCTGTTGATACTTTGGGTGACCTGCTGGGGTTTCGGGTTCAAAATTTATGATCTAAGTTGGTAAAAATTTTTGACTAATTAGTTAATTAGATAATTAATTAATTTGTTTATTTAAGATAATAACTTTTGAACCCGAAACGCTAGAAAGTCTATCAAAGGCTCAAAAGACTCGGGCTTGAGCCTAGTACTTTCCAATGAAAACTTCAGAAAAAATCTTTGGCCTAGCGGTTGGGCCCTAGGCCAGGTAACATGAGCCAAAATGGCCCAAGAACTACTTCACTTATGACGTCACTCACAAAAAATATGCAATCCCCAACTGAAAAATTTTTTTTCAAGTGTAATCTAGAAGACTGTCCGATTCGTTTGAGCCCTTGAACAGCTCTCTAGCGCAATCGGCGGAGGAGCTATGGCGTTGGTAAGGCAACTGACAACTGCTAGTTTTAGGCCGAAATCGAAGTATGAAAAAATCGTACCCTGGCTCTCAAAGTGTTAATTAATCAATACCTGATTTTATGTTGTTTTTAGGTCATAATTTTCGAACCAGAAATGCTATAAAGCCAATGAAGTGGTCAAAAGACTCGGATTATAGCCTAGTTTGCATTAAAAACTTGAGTCAAAAATTCCCTCTTGCGGTTGGTAGCCTGGGCCAAAATGGCCTGAAACTGACCCACTTATGACAACACTCACAAAAAACCCATAATCGAAAACTTTACAATTAAAAAAAATCCAAACTAGAAGACTTGCATCTTTTGAGGTGTGAACAGCTGTCTTGCTCAATCACCTGGCAAGTTATGGAGCTGCAAAGTGATGGTAAAAAGTGGCTTACATGGGTCTTGGAGGTAAATCCACCTGGCACCGAAGGTGTTAAGAGCATATTTTTGTATTAAGATTGTTAAAGAGCATTGTAGTACGCTTCTTGTTTTTTCCATTACATATTTTGTCAAAGTTGGCTTTTTGCGACTGTGTACCTCAAGCCCAACATTGTTATAAGCATATAATTAGACTTACCAACATGGGTTAAGAATGAAAGCTGCTAGAAGATGGTAGGTACGTCAGGAATGGATTGACCCAACTATGGCTACTCAATTGTATGTTAAGTTTATCTCTCTGAACTCACTTTCTTTTGATTGTTTTAGGCCACATATTGCTTCACGTCACGGCCTGGTTTTTGCTTTTTATGAGATACTGCTTGATTTTGATTATTCAGCAAACTTTGTTAGTTATAACAAAATTTTGACTAACACTTGTTTCGATGCATTTAGTGACTTGCGTCCCTTTAAGTATTTTTTCTGACTTTGCTGTTTCATCAGTTGTGTTTCATTTGTCATTAAGGTGCTAATTCGTTTGACATTGAAATGCTGAAACAGAAGTGAAAAATCAGTGCAGTGAACTGCAAAAAAGTTATAGAAATTGAACATAAACTTTAAATTGCTAACCAAGGTGCCATGGATCAATGGCAGCTTTGTCTCTACTGCGTATTGAGTGCACTGACATACTGCCTTGCAAATTTTTGTGTTTTCTTTTGACTGTTTGGTTTTTACTTTTCTCAGTGCCCAAGTAAGTTCTTATTGTAGAAATTGCTAAGTGTGCATCAAAGATGTCAAAAACAGGATTTCGTCGGATAGATGTTGATCAGTATGATGAGGAAAAGTTTAAGGATGATCAACTTGACCAAGCTGACACTGGTCCTGATGAAGACAGTGTCAATCAATTGTTGCTTGGGTATCCTTTCATGAAAGCTATAGCTTTTTTAGCATTGTTAAGTTTAATGTTTCTTGTTTGTTTGCTTTTCTTGTGCAAAGAATTCAATAGACATTCCAGGACTTTGTCATTTTTCCATTCTGTCATTGAGGAGTCAGTAACCTCCAAAGATGCTAGAAATTCTTTACTTATGCCAGTGTGGTCCAACAACTTTGACCTACGGGCTGTTTTACAAAAACATGACAACTTGCAGGCCACTTCTCATAAAATGATGTATTGAAAACAGAGTGACAAGATAGAAAAAGGAAAATAGGTGAGTGAAGTCAGTGTGTCATTGAAATTATTACACAATAGCAATAAAAATGTATTACAAATCTCTATCAAATGCAACACCTGTGGTTGAGGCTTCTCTGACACTATCACTCCTATATCAATACCAATATGTTAGTGGTAGCAAGTCGGAGACTTGACTAGTGCTTCATCTGCCATTTGATTATGTTTTTGTATTTGTCTTGCTTCATAGTAGAAAATGCAGTCCACTTTTACACATTTATATGCTTCTAAACGCGAGTGCACTTTTATATTGTGAAATCTTTCAGTTTGGTAAACCTCTTAATGCTGATTAATTTTAAGAAGCTCTCTATGATCTACCCCAGGGGTTTCCAAACTTTTTTGTCAGAGAGCAACATAACCTATAACACAACAGTTCGAGGGCCAGACATCTTGCGTAATAAGATTGTTTCAGGATGTTACATTCTACCAAATCAATAAATTTTTTATAAATACATTAATTTTTCCTTATTGACAAAATGTCTTCGCCAGCCGGATTTAGCCTGCAGGCTGTAGTTTGGAGACCCTGGTCTAGTCTAACTCTGGCAATATTGTACATTATTATTATTAAAAGATGTTATGCATGTTCCAGTCAAAATTGCCTACTGTAGCATCTACACAACAATCAATAGTGAAAAAGCTTGCAGGCCATAAATTCTGTTCGTGGGCCACATGTGACCCCACGGACCTGTAGTTGGACCACACTGACTTCTGCAGTTGGAGTTTTTGTGTACATAAAACCTTACAAAGTTGTTGTGGCAAAAAGGCTTGAAAAAGTAAGTGAACTCTAATTACAAATGCTATGTTTTCATGTCAGTGCAACATATTACCAGCAGTTGTGTTCATACAATAAAGAAATTTAGAAAACTTGATACGCAGCCCAAAAATCATTGAATAATTTCACTAACTTTTAAAATTTCTTGCACCAATATTTGAGTCAACTTTTTATAGTTGTTGTCATGTTCTTCATCAGGTCTTGCAGCTTAAGCAAAATAAAATCAACATTTTGATGTAACTGNGCCTCAAGTAAAAGTGACGTTTTCTTCCAGCTTTGGTCACTTTTATTGACTAATTATAGAATTTCCCTCCACTGTTCTGTATTCTCAAGTAAACTAGTTAACGACAATAAAACGATAATAATTAACCCACTACTTTAGAATCAGATTCTGAAGTTGAAAAGGCATTTAGCTTGTGGGATGCTCAAAATGCAGTGAAATAATAAAGCAAATTCCTAATGTTAGTTGTACAAAGCTTTCTTCATTGATGTGGCATCAACTTACACAATGAAGGGATAGTGAAAGTGAAACACTAAAGAGCAATTCTAGCACCGCAAATAAAAATTCCGGGTCTGATTTTATTTAAAAATGCATCACTGTTTCTGCTGCGCATCTGACAATAGCAAATGTTTATAATGCGGTCTGTAAAGAACCAACGCCCCACTGTCACTAACATTTAAGATCCCGATCAATGCAGTCATATCGGCAGGTTTGTGTCAAATGTTGCATGCAAATTAGTGCTGGGTTCAAGTAAGTAAGTACTTAAGTAAAATTTTTGCTTATTAGTTACTTAAGTAATGATTGCGACTACTTGAGAATTTTAAGTAACTTTTTAATTGTGATAAAATAAAACCTATTGTATTAAAACGTATTGTGACAACACAGTTTCAAGATCAGAGTAATTATTTACGTCCCGAAACTTTCACGCGTATCTCAGTTACGGGACAGCTCTAGGCTAGCTTGTTTTGCTGCAATTTTAAGTCTGCTTTTCA
>JGI24159J19872_10005771_pt1 | contig 16021 bp, 6 predicted proteins | sample Ectturendosymbi4_FD_19872 | JGI IMG/M metagenome (IMG submission 19872) | reverse complement strand
CCCGCCGGTGCTACGAGTGTGGAGCATGATTCCATCCTCCTGTGGGAAAGCGTGTGCAAGAAGAGCTGAAAAAATATGCCAAACAATGTTGGCGCCACGTTCAAATAAACGTGTAAAATATGGACTTATAAAACATGGACGACTATCACTAATAGCAACTGCCTGCAACTAAATTGTGTTCTCTTTGTACAAACTCTCAATGTTCGATGTGATTCAACCTCTCATTTAACTTTGGCCAACATCGGAAATGTGCCTTATTTCTAAAGAATATTACTGAAGTGTGTTAAATTGTTCGCACATCATGAATATCACTTGCGTTTTAAGAACGACGTTAGTTGTTCAGCTTGTTTTCTTTAGAGGAAACGCACACCTGAAACTTGTCACGTATGTACAACTGTTTCAAGTGTAATGAAGAAATAGCAACGGAAGTCTTTTTTCTTCCGTCTATAAGCTGCGTAAAGAATTTTCTTTGACTTACGGTAATTTGCAGATCAATCAAAAGCGGTACCATCATCCGCGTACGAATCGTTCACGTTGGCAGAAGTTCGCAACCACCAGCACTTGGAGAGTTCTACCAGTCTATTGCAAATACCGGTGGAGCTGAATGTTGACGCGTACACCGTCTGCTTCTGGTACAAAATGCACGCGGGTTCGCCCTCAAACTTTCCTGCTTTGCTCTTGGATGGAAAATGTGTCATCAAGCTGGGGCAGCAGAGTAGAGCGAGCGGAAGTCTGACTCTCGAGTTATTCAACAACGGATTGGTGAGGCGCTAAGGCTCGCAAACAATTTGAGAGCCCAGGGAGTATGCTGTGGAATTATCCTCCTTTCGTGCCACCAAATCGCTGATTTATTTGGCAGTCGCGGAAACACTGTAAAATCAAGTTTTACACCCAACCCTTAAGCAAAGGTGGAGGATATCCGCCATCATTTTTTGACTGTCGTGGATAAAGTGATAAATCTTTTTGATTTGCAATGATTTAACCTTTTTTCAGTGATAGTTGATAGTTTATGGTTTTCAGTGTTTTTTGCGGAACGTCTCTGTTTTGCCCAACATGTCGAAAATATTATTACAACTCTGTCATGTTGCGCGCTAGTAAAGTATGGGACAGTCATTTCTCTATAAATGTTCAGTCACTAGCACTGGTATATATAATTGCATATTTTCCCACTGAATAAGCATCTTCATATCAGTTAAGTTTTCCTTACTTTTTAATACCAACCACTGTTGAAAAATTGTTGATAGCTTAGCATATTGAAAACACTTTATTCACTTGCTACGCTTAGCATCACAGCATCGTTTAAAATGTTCGTAAAATGTCTAAAACATTTATTCGTCAGGAAAGTCAAACTTCCGACGTACCACCACCACGCTATAGGAATTCTACGTTTCGAGTTAAACGTTTTAGCAAATACGACATCTTCTTTTGTCGCGATGCAGGTCCGAAATATAAAGTACTTGACGAATCGTATCTGAACTGAACTATTCCTACGTACCTACCTACCTATGTTCCGGTAACGTCTTTCGTTTCAGGTGAACAGTGACACCACGGCTCAAAGTCAATCATTTGCTTTGCCTGACCACAAGTATTGGCATCACTTTTGCCTTCGCCAGTCGTACGATCCGTTTCAAACAGACCTGTTCCTTGACGGATTCCAGCTTCCTTGGATATTCTTCAACCTGAGGAAGACAACTTCTGATCATCGTGGGCCTTCGGTTGCGTATTGCTCGATGGGTAATGACGGCAGCTGCTTCAATGGTACGTGATCGTGTGTTAAACCACGAGGCTGGTAAACGAAGTTATTTGTAACAAATTTCTGTTCACAGCAATGTAGCAAAAATGTTGGTTTAGGACTCTTAACATGTTTTTCTTCAGGGTCAAACCCAGCCGCTAACCAGAGATGGTAAATATTGTGTGAGGTCATTGCAGTGCATTTGTGAAAAATCTCTCTTAGATGTTATATCTTGCGCGGGCGTCATATTCTAACTTCGTTCCTGCAGCAACTATTTTGGTCGCCGTCATTAATTACTAAGGATCATCATTTTCTTCAGAGTAGCAGAATTGTTTCCGTACCATCATATCACAGTCCGTCACGGAAGCAAATAGACACCGCCTTTGATATTATCAAAACAACAATTTTGTTCCTATTTCCACATTAAAAAAACTTAGGGCTGAGTCGCTCAGTCCGAATTCAATTCACTGCACAACTTTTCTAAAAGCATTCTGTGGTACAAGCCTGTTACTGGAGTGTGCTATATGGTTATGGTTACGACGTGCCAAGCATCAAATAGTGAAGTTTCTTGAGTAAAGGGATTACACCGTAACTCAAAGCTAGCATCTTCCGCGATAGTAAAATGCAGATACAGAGGAGTACAGGAAAATGAAGTGTTAAATAATCCTGTAAAAATCAAATCATTCTTTTTGTTACTTAATGCTGTTTTCAGGTTACATTCACGGCATCGCGATGCACCATCGTTCTCTTGACAGAACTGAGATTAACAGCTTGTACAAAGCATCGTCAGCTTGCGGCTTAAATCATTTGAAGTCGGAATATTTAGACCGAACACTGACCAGCACAGTGTCTGCCATTGTGATGAAAACAGCATTTCCAGTAGGAGCGTGCAGTGAGTTTTGTGCAAGCTTGCGAAGAATCGCGCTCAGGCGTTTTTCATTTTTTATTGCATTTTGAACCACAAACTGGAATAAAGTATTTAATACTTTTCAAAGAGTTTTGTCCGAGCTCCTGGAGCATCTCTGGCAACAAGTGCTTCCGTGTGGACGAACAATCCCGCCACAACTTCAACGACTACTTCCAGGGGAGAGTATGCGAACCTGCTAGCGGGTGGAAGATTGCTGACCTGCACGCGATTCCCAACATGGCAGATGCCGTTCTCGATGACGCGCTTCATGGAGCTTATTACGGTTTATATCGGGAAAGTGGCAGCCGGGTCAACCAGTACTCGTAAGTAATTTGAAGCTATGCGAAAGAATACGTTCTTCAAGTATGTTTGTCTATATGCGTTTTGCGGTCTGCAATCAGTGCTTTAATAATTTACGTTTATTTTGTTTCCGGGCTTTGCCTGTGACGCGAAACGTGAACTGCGAGGATTTTATTCCCTCATATCTTTTCATGGCTTTCGCTTATGAATTACATCTTAAAAACGTGCGAAAAGATCCTGAACTTACAAAGATTTCCGAGAAATCTTAAACCGCTGTTGTTGACGTTTAAGACACTGAATGCCAACAATGGGTGTAGTAGTAACAGAATCATTTTTGTTAAGAGGAATGATTTGCCCAAAGCTTTGCGTGTCAAGGTTATGTTGCTCAAGCAATCCATCGGTAATGCTTAGTATTAAGAGCACCAAATCCACTGTCTTTCACATTGGGCTTGTAACTAAAGCTGTATAACAGCAAACAATAATGAAGCATTTCTTTATGCATGAGTGTAGAAATGCTCTAAAAGTTATTAAAATACTTCGTCTGTGATGCCCGGCGTGCTTGACAAGTTAAACTACGCGATGCAGCCGAAAGACAGTGGGTAAAAATCGGGTTTTGCATTGGTGGAAGATGACGTTGTTAATCTAGCCAGCTAATGAGGATTTTTCAAGCGCATTTCATGATTCACCAACTACAGTATTTAGGTAAAGTCTGCAGGATATTTTGTTTTTGAAAGATTTTATTCACCACTGTATTGCGCGAAGCCGAAGTTAACACAAGCTTGCACGCCTTTTTGTAAAACAAAAACTGGCCTAATTTAAACATTTTACTGAAGTCAAGCCGTTATTTTAACGAAAGAACATTTATCTTGGGCGTTAATGTCACTGTTACTTAAGCCGTTATTTAAACAAAATAACCGGTTGGGGCTCAACCACTGTCGAGACCAGTTAAACGCACGTTATCGAATTATGTGACGTCATCTTGACGCAGACGGACAAGATTGGGTTTTATTTCACAAATCCTACGTCAGTGAGATCCCTCCAAACAAAACTTTGGTTTTTCTCATAATTGTTCTCGTATGAATTTGAGTAAAAACTCTAAGCAAAGATGAGCCAGCAGGTTTTATGTGCAAGTTCTCTTATGGATTAGATAGGATTGCTTGGCCAGCGCGAAGTTGGCATTTGGTATTAAAAAGTCAAATGAGCGGCGGCCAAACGGTTTGGGGTTGCTAGCTGTTTTAGGCACTCGTTTCAATAGCTGTGCAGGTATAATTACAATTCTTGGGATCTTACTTTTTACGTCGTTCCTACCGGCTGGAAATATACTTCAACCTGGTCGCTGATTGTTTGCAGAAACCTGCCCTGCCTGGTGTTTCAACACCAACTTTTCAATCCACTTAGGCCGAAGAATAAGCCTGAAAAGTTTAACGCAATAACTTTCACCTCGGTACAACTTACGCGCAATTACCAGGCCTCTGACTCTGGGTTTCACCTTAAAGGCGCTAATGGCATATCTCATCTGGCGAGTCTGTTACAACGACAACCTGCGAGCACGTGTCAACCGTCAAATCAGGGTTGGATCCAGGGAGGCGATTGCCCCTTTAAAACCTGCAAAAGTGGCTTATTCACCATGATTTTTTGCACTTCGGAAAACAGCATTCGCGATATGAGATNATTTTGTCGTCTGTTTGGTCACAGCAACTGTTATGAAGTATACTTCATCCCTGGTACANTAGCGAAGCCATTATGCGACTTGATTACCAAATGTTCAGTGGCCAACAGCAAAAAAGGCTTCGCAATTAACTTTGTACAGCAACTGCACTCGATTACGAAAATATCATCACTGAAATTGTTTTTTCAAAAGAGGAAAGATGTTACTCCATATTTAGAAGAGAAACTAAAGAAATTTTTCGGGTTTTGCTAACGTCTGCCCGACATTTCGCAAACTAGTAGGTGCCCCCATCTTCGCAGAATGATCATCGCTGGGAAACGACGATGCACCTGATTTTTTCTAAAAATTGGCGAAGTTCGACTAAAAGTTGCAGAACGATCCTTAGCATGCTTGTGGGGCATAACTTAAAAGCTGTAGCCTTTACCTAAAAACACTGACTTAACTTTCGTTGCAGCGACGGTCACACAAGGGTTGTCAGGCGAAGGTGGTTCATAGATCTGTGCGGAGTTGTGCAACCAACCAAAGTCCAACCTGCCTACGGCGACAGCTGGCCAAGTTCTAATCCAGGCGCTTTGCCTTCGCCACGGAAAGTCGAAATGACAGTTCAGCGATGCAACATCAATCGACCAGTAGTCTGCCAGAAGAATGCAGCTGATTTTCTGTCTTCGTACGCCAATGTGAGTTACAGCACAGCACAGCACATGACATATTGCGACTGTGTCCAAGCTCCGTTCATCTCCGGGATGTTGGCAGCTAGTGTGAAAGCAACGTCCGCACTAAACAAACACTATCCCTGAACCTTTCCCCCGGAAACTTGAACCCTGTACTCGCGGCTTAGTTAGGAAGTCCTCATTGTTTTCAAACATAAAAGCAACATGCTTCTGACCGATTTTCAACCTGAACGCAGCAAAACAATAATTTTCTAACCTCAAAGATTGTATTCTGCGCTTACAGCAACGAGAAAGTTTCGAATGCTTGTAAACACGCAGGTCAATGAATTTCTAAGTCCGTGGTTTTTATGTCTCGAAAAGTACGCAGTAACAAAGCATCTGCTTAAATCAAAACTTATCCTAATCTTCGTTGAGAAAGAAAGCGTTTGATAATCAAATTATTTAATAATTTTGACTGAACTACGAAAAAAGATTGCGCCGCTTGAAATTATAATGCTTTTTCTGTTCGAAGGTGTGTTTTGTTGTTTCGACTTCGGGAGTAGATCTCGGAAAAGTGAAGCGCGTCCTGCTTCACATGATGGGTTTAGTTAAAGTTGAACCCCCCGGGTTTCGACTTTACGTGACTGGACGCATGGTCAACAATATCCGAAGCCAAATGCCTGAAAGTGTTGAGGTGAGTTCATACTTTTCGAGATACATGTCGCAACGCGCATTTGCAAGCTTAGATTTACTGTAAGTGAAAAACTCTTTGTATATGTGGTACATATACCGATGAGTCGCGTATAGAGTAAGATGATCAAATTTCCGAGCACTAGTACACCGGGAACTGTATGGTATTTACATCCAGCGTCGTGATTTGCAAGTTGCTTGTGCTCTGTGACAATGTCATTCCTTGGCGGCGCTCCAGCAAGATTAACACTTTTATTACAAATTTTGCTTTGCACTTTTCAAGACGTATTTCGTGAGTACAAAACGTTCAGTTGCTGGCCATCTTGGCTAAGGAAATCTTTGCGGGATATATTCAGTTGGATCTAGAAGTTGTTCCCAACCTGTTTTGCCCATGTCCAACCTATTCACCTCTAAATTCCCGATTGCCCCCCCATGTCGCGATATACAAACCTAGTGATTTAATTTTTAACTCAGTTTAGGCTTACTTAAAGCTACATGCATAATGACGCAACCCTGCGTCTGTTAACCCTGAGGTAAACGGTTGATCTTGATTCTTGGGGCGTAAAGACATGACTGCAACCACTAACATCTTTAACATCTTTCGTGACCACCTTTTTGGGTGTGCAGCATAGGTGTAGGAGCAGGCAAATTTTTGGGGGTGGGAAGGATTTTTGCCCAAATTTCCCCAAACAATTCCAAAGAAAATGACCTAAAAAAAAGACGACTGCATTTCATTTCATGTTGCGTGCATTTTTTTCAAAGCACGTCAAGCATTTTTGCCTAAATTTCCCCCAAACTTGCCCAAATTTCCCCAAATTTCCCCTAACTTGCCCGAAAAGAACTAAGTAAAAACATGACCCCAGAAAAAAAACGTCTGCACTTTATATTTGGGTGTCATTTTTGTAAAATCAAAGCACATGCAGCAAATTTTGCGAAGGTTTTCAAACATTTTGTCCAAAATTCTACATAGTTTTCCCGGATTTTAAGGAATTTTGCCCGGAATTTTACCAAATCAAAAGTTTTGGGGGTGAGCTTGCACCAGTTGCACCCGCCTCCTACACCAGTGGTGTACAGAGTGAGGAAATTGAGTTTGCGAAGTCAAGATTATTTGCAGGTTCTTGTAGCGTCTCACTCCGGTGCAGTGGATGAAGAAATTGCTTCTTTGCTGAGGGCAGTGAGAGACGACATGACGGACAGGAGAAACAGATCCTACGTGGTTTTTGTCACTTCGGTTGTTCCTGACGTTGCGCGTGAAATGAGGAGGTCGTTCTGGATTGAAAATCAGAACCGCTTTTCTTTCTACGCTCTCGGTGAGTTCTTTTATCTAAGCGTTTAAAATCATACATGAGCGTAGAAACAGAATTTCTCAAATCCAGAAAAAACATACCTGAGTGGCGACAAAACGTTTTCACAGCCGCGCGCCTCGAGAAACGACGAGAAAGAAATTTAACAACTGTTCTGTGTAGTATCACTAGTTGTCATAGGAACGATCATAGATGTTTTATCCTGGGTGCAGGATATTTTAGGGAAATGACCTGTATTTTTTTAACAATCAAGCTGAAACCGTTGGCAGGAAATCAGTAAAACATTTTTCAACTTTCACAACCTAAGATTATCTTCACATTGTGGCCATGAACAATGTCGATCCCGGTGACAAACCGGCCACTTGTTTGCCCGAGCTCTTCAGACATTATCACTGCAGCTGGTTACGTTTGTTATTTTGAGTTTATGAAACAGAGCGATTTCAATGATTTTTAATGGATCAAGTGTAAAGAAACGAGAAAAAAGCCGAACGTTGCATTTCCAATGAGTAAAACAGACAAAACGGGGATCTGTGTACTCGGGACTTAATTCCAGTCCAACTTCTGGGATGTTAATTTTCCGTGGAGTCTGTGGAAGTGCGTCATAGTAATTTTTCCTCCCCGAAACACGAATGGCATTCGAATTTTTAACCGCTGTTTTACTGTAATTGCAGGCTTTGCAGACGTTGATCGTTCCCACTTGGAAAGGTTGGCAACACACCCCGATTTTGTGTATACATACGACGAGAGACTGTTTGACTCCGGAGTGAAACGATCTTTCAGAAGGTTTATCTCTGGTACGACGAAACGTTATAACGAAATCGTAGTACGAAGACAACGGTTTCTGTTAAAGAAGCCATTCTTGCACAGGTCTACTGATATTAGCAAATGCACAATACAAATTGGTGGTCATTAAACTTTACAAACACTCATTTGCGTAATGTACTTATTTAACATGCAACACTTTGACACTGACACCCATTCCCAAACAGCTGCCCACTAAACTGTGCTAGGAAACCTTTATCTGGTTGAGCGCCATCGTTCAAACTTGTTTTTACGCTCGCCTAATGCTTCCTCATTTTGTGTCTACGCTTTCTTCCACTTGCAATTACATCTCCAGATTGCCGGAAATATTTTGCATATTTATTAATAGTTCAATAAAGAAAGAATCGAGCAAAATAGACATGAATTTTTTTCCCAGTCTTTGAAAGCATATATATTAATTTATTCGAGGGAGGNATGCAAAGGATCAAAAGGATCACATTGAAATGCACAAATGGTGAGATAATCGTCGCTTTTGCTGAATCCTGGTTCTGGTTTTACTAAAAGCAGTGAAAACCAATACAAATTTTTAATGCACAGAATACTGCCATAAATTAAATTACAACCGTTCGTGATGAAGCATTAAGTTTTCTTCGTGTAATAAAACAATTATTTTTTGTTTCAAAACAAACTACTTACCGCGTTCCTGCATTTATTCTTCGCACCACAATCTCACGTGAAATTATGAAGTAACGAAGCTATCTGTTCGATGCATTGCGATTTTTCTCCTGCGTGCGTAGTATGCATTGCGTACCTAGCGGTTCAACAGTGGAGTGGCTGTAAGGCGACGTCTTATGTTTAAAGTTAGCCACCGGCAGATGGTGCCCAAGAGTAAAGTCACTGTGATCTAATATAGTGCAGCCTGGTATCAGTAGAGTGNTTATNGCATATGATCTCTTTACTCCTGCTCGTTCTTTGCCTCCTACTTACACTTCTCTCTTGTTGTGCTCACCTCAGTAGTTCAAATCTACACAGTTGACTGTAACAACAGCAGGTTTCGGCTTACAGTTTATTTTCTGGCCGAGATGTAGGCTACGACTAGGAAGTTCGATACCCGAGGCGCCTTCTTGACTGCTTATCGTTTAGTGCAGTGTTTCCCAATCTGTTTTGGCTAGCGCCCCCTTTTCTGACAAACAAATTTCTATCGCCCCCCCTGCCATGCCTAGCAAACATATCAACACAATTTTTTCGTGCATTTCACTATAAAACTTAATTTAGTGAAACGCTAAGTTTTTGCTTACAAATTACATGCATACATGTTTGTTGATCATACTGTTTTTTATGACATTTGGTCACTCAAAGTTAGTAAGACAACAGAAATGCAATTCTTAACTGGATCTCCTATCGCCCCCCAACCGCCCATTTCTGCTTCACCTCCCCCCTAGAGTTTCTCACCGCCCACTTTGGGAACCACTGGTTTAGTCCTTGTTGAGATTTGTAAAAAAGGAGCGACATCTGAGAACAGCAACATTCGCTTTTTTTCATAACATCGTAATGTGGACAAAACTAGACAGTAGTCAGCACTGCTTGAATTTTACAACATGCTTTAGTAGAGTTACTGTATCAACAATGGATAAAGGAGATCGTTTCATTTCATGTGAACTGTATAATGGCAACAACATACAAGACAACCATTACATTGTTTTTTAAATTGGCTTTTCCATCTGAGATTGGTCTTAGTTTTGTTTCCAACTGGACTGCGGAATGTTACTAAAGCCAACATGACAAAAACGCTGTTACAAGCAGTCGTAGGTGTTCCTTCGTTGCATACCTGATTGGTTACATATTAGTTACATACATGACTTTTACGCAGAGCCGGAGGAAAGGCCTACCTACCCCTTGACCTGAGGATGGCCTGGTAAGAAGGGGCCCTCACATCTGACTGAGAACCTTCGTTAGGGCACTGAGACACACCAGAACTGGACTCACCAAGAACTGATTTCACACGTTTTCCCTTCCAACATTCATATTTACATGATACGTCAAAGAAATTGAGTTTCCCACGATCCATAGCTTCCTGCTATCTTAGCAAATCATTGCTCACATTGCGAACTGCATTGCGGGTAGTTTCGTTGTCAGCACTTGCGTTGGAAAGTTGGTGGTTGTTTAGGGAGTTAAACGTTGCTGAATCCACGTTGTTTGTAAGCATTTTTAGTGTAGTCTAGTAAGAAATTATTCAGAAAGATTGTTGTAGACCAGTTTTGTACCCTTTAACCGTACAAGAACAGAATAGCCGGTTTCCAAGATTACAATCAGGTAAAATCGTGTTCGTAGCCCGCGCCTGTAGTATCCGGTGTGTGATGAGCAATTGTTTTACAGCAGTGTTAGAAGTTTTCATCACATGATGGCGCTAATGTTATTCACTTCATACGGTGAAAATTAATATTGTGTGTTGTCAGACAAAAGTTTGCCTGTTTTGAAGTTTATGAAAACGTTTCACAGATCAACTATGACTGATGAAAGACCACTAACAACTCCGGCAATGAAAACTATTGAAAGGGAAACTGCCAAAACCATAGATATGACTGAGTTGATAAAAACTTTCTGCGTCTTTGAAAATTAAGGAAACCTCACTTCTCTAGCTTGTAATTTAGTAAATAGTGAAGTCTGTCTGATGTACTATAGTATGTCTGCTTTATGAGTTATATTGCTACTGTAGAAACAAGCTTTTATCAACATACGTTAAATCAAATTGACGTTTCTGTTTTTATAAATGTTATGTATTAAATGCGATGTATTGTAAATTGGGGGCTCCTAAGTCCAGGCTTGAGGGGAACAAACCACCTAGCATCGGCCTTGCCTTTCTGCAGTTATTTTTTGCCTAAAAACTCTGCAGCAGGAACGAAGCATCTGCAAAGTGTCATATGTTACATCGGGCCGGTTACCGATGTTACATCGGCAAACGTTGAAGTTAACCACCTGCTGTAGTCGTTGGAGCAATCACCCGCGTTATCAGAGCTCTTCAACTCTTTGGGTGCAGGTGTCTCAGGTTTGCCTCCTGTTGCTACTCCCAGTTCGACAGATCGATCGCACTTGCGAGGAAGGAGTAGAACACACCAGCCTCGTTTGTTCGACCCAAGCCGGTCGACAGTGTCGCCACCCACCATTACAACATCTGCTTCAAAACTGGGCGAACAACTGGCCGTGCAACTTGACTGCAGCAGTTGGGGAATGAAGCTGGAAATTCTGTCCGCTTCACTGAGCAAATTCTTGAACCGTGAAATGGGAAACTTTACTCCTGTCGTTCACGTCGGTGGCTACTCGGTCGATAAAAGCTGTGGGACAGCGGTTCCCTCCACAGGCGCTGCTGGACAGTCCGTTTATTCGTGAGTATACAAGTTCTGCTAGCATTTTAACCCCTTTCTTGTTGTGGTTTGAAAAGTTGCCGCACGGATGTTCTAAACCAGTGGACGCTCACGAAGTAGACGTTGTAAAATACTCAGTGACTTCGACCTACTGTATTGCTCTCAAGCAGCTCTGTAACCAAGGGGGCGCAGGGGGGTCTTCGCCACCTGCAAAAGTTTTCTCCCCCCCTGGAAAAATGTGTTTAACACAGTTTAAAACTATTGGACATAGATTACAAATTTTGTACCCCTCCGTGAAAACTCTTCACCCCGCACCTCTGGTGTCCCAAGCTGGGTACGGGCCTGCTCTCAAGATACTTTGATGTTTGCAATCAGCAAATATACTGCATCCCGATCCGTTCATGCATAACCGGTTTTTCACGTACTATATTCATTCCATTGTAAGTCAGGGGTTTAATTTTATTTTTTGTCGCTTTGTGCAACGTATGCCTGCCACTGACTCGCCTCCAGTGCGACATTCACTGCGAAAGCAACCGCGTTGCGCGTTGCGCCAACAAGTGGAGATTGGCGCCGCGCCGCAGATCACCTGTAACACTCCAAAAGGAGTACAAAACCTAGTATAAACCAGGGTTGCCAATTTGGCTTTTTTTTGGGCCAGCTTTTGAAATTCTGTTTTTATTCAAAAAAAGTCAGTTCCCCAAAAACCCAGACAAGATCTGGCTTTTTGACTTTTTTCAGTTGGAAAGGCTTGACTCTGGAAAAACGTCGTCTGGGCTGCATAGGTCTATTCATTACCATCTTCTGACGAGAGTATGACCTTGCAAAGTGCAAAAAACATTGCAAAGATTTTAATGTTGCCCTAAAATTCTCGATGTATTTAATAAGAAACAAAAGTGCCTCAGTGCAATCACGGGAAAAGAAAATGCTTCTGAAGATTGGAATTGTGTTACCACGATGTTTCTGACGAGTTTTAATATCTATTTTGTGTTTGGTTGTGCATGTTTTATGTAAATGCTTTGTGACTGCTATCTGGCGTTTTCAGACTAGGTCTACTTTTTTTGGCGAAGACAGTTGGCAACCCTGTTATAAACGAAACTGAACTGAACTGCAGCCTATGCACAAGGGTAGCTGACAAATAAGGGCTTGTTTTTTCCTTGCTATAACCAAATCGTTTTGTTGCTGCAGGACTGTGCAGCAAACTAATGTTTCGCACTGTAGAGTTTTTTTCTCATAAGTTTGCAAAATGTTTTATGCCGCTTATATTCACGGGCGGCTTACATTACTTTTTTTGAGATCATGCGGCTTACACACAAAGGTGGCTAACGATGGGCAAACATGGTAATGTAGCTTAAACAGTTAGCCATAAGCTGACTCATTAACCCACATTGAGGGCGGCGATAGCTCAGTGGCCTCTCAATTGGAAGGTTGGCTGTTTGATCGACGTGCCACCCAGTAGATCGCCGAAGCACTCCTTGGGCAAGAGCGTTCACCTCAACCGCCCGGAAAGAAGCTATTCTACCCTCCACCTGAGGGCTACAAATTCGTTATAAAACTTGAAATGGTATAATTACCATTTCAAATACAATGTGTTTGGGAGTTTTCCAGGCAAACCGTTTGTTTGACTTCTTTGCTGATTCCGCATGTCGGTCAGTTTTTTTGAGCTTATGTTTGATAAGAATGACAAGATATAGGTTTTTATTCGGTTGTTGTGGAGTTGCTTTTGATAATACGCAGTTGACTACTGGTATGAATAGGTCTGCAGTCGATGCCCTTTGCTATGTAACCTGTTTTAATTTTAATAAAGGTTACAGCGCTTTGGAAAGAAACTTTTACTTGTGAACAAATGCTTTTTTCTCGTCAAAATCAAACTTATTGTAAAACTGACAACAGTACAAAAGTAAAAAAACTTTTGGCCAATGCGTAAACGCGCGACAGGTGGAGAACATAATGGAAGTTGTCAAAGAGGACGACAGAAAACAAATCAAGAGTTATTTCCCCCCAGAGAAAGGATTCTGTTTGGAATTGCAAAGAGTGAAAAGACGATAATATAATCGCAGCTTGTTCGTTCCGGTTCCCTTTGCTTCGTGCGGAACTGTCGTTCATCACGATCGTGACGTCATTCGCGTCGTGGCTTTTGTTTTCGTTACCACCGCATCGGCAGCCGCGAACGTCATTTACGACCGGCCTGTGGCGAAAGTGAGCTGCAAATATGGTCCTGGTTTTACGGCGCTCCGGAACATGACGACGGCATCCAACTTTTTCTCACCCTTCGTCGACGAGTAAGTACAGCATGTTGTGGTTCGAGCGGATATTGTCTCAAGTAGCCAGTGGCGTAAAATTATTGACGTTTCATTTTCATTTATTGTGACACGTTCCATTAGTGCAGGAATTTCTTGAAACTGAAAGCTATTCCGTGGGTACCGATTAATGCGAAGACTACCAGCTTGATACACATTTGCGAAATAAAGCATTTGCTCAATTGACGTTTAATTGTGTGGGAACACTGATCATGTTAATGCTACTTACAAAAGAGGCCCGCGGACGACCCACCTGGCCGTTACGGGCGACTTGCGCGCGAGCACCATGTACTGTAAGTGACCCCTGCTTCAGTGAGTGCTTACAGTGATCGACACAAATACATTGTGAATAGTGTTGTATGATGCCTGACTTACACATTGGTCAGGAAAACGTTACAAAAAACGGTAACGCTCTAGGATTTGATTTGATTTGGTATTGCTTAATTCATGCAGTGCAAGTAATTTCCACGATAGCCGGATATTGCGAGGTGATCGCTAACTTACAAGACCTTCGCTTCACTGCAAAGTGTTTGCCAGACGTTTTACCTTTTATACTAACGTGACCAGGAATACGTGAGGCGGGTAGGAGGATCTCCATACGTTGTTAGTGGCGTTACCAAACGTTAATCTGAGCTTTTAGTAAGGTCCACACATTACGTACTTCGTACGGTCAGCTGTACTGTTTAATTGCGTCATTTGCAGTGACCCAATTTAAAGTATGAGCTGATCACGTTAACACTTTTATTGAGACAGCACTCGTTCAGCATAGCAGCTCACCCGCTGGCATTACTTGTGCTGCGATCAAGAAGTTCATTAGGATCTGAACCACCAGATCAAAACAAATTTCTCTCGATCGTGTTTCTTGTTGCAGGTAGATTTTTAACAAATCTCCAGCATTAAGCTACGATCCAAAATATTGACGAAAGCCATCTCAGGATTTATAGTACTGACGTTCATTTTGCAGCGAAACTGCAAAATTACTCTATTTCTTTTTACCGTACTTGTTAGAAATCTACAATATGTCTCTCCCTATAGCGGTTATTAATAATACGTCTTATGCGGCGTTTGCAACTTGGTGAATTTGAGCTTTTGGCGATTTGAGCTTTCAGCATAATCTTGCGAAGACGCTTGTTACCGAACTGTGTTTTATTGCAACCTTTCCAAATCGTCAACCTAATTAAACCTCCGGCTAGTTTCAGTGGAGATTCTAAAGACAGGGAAAATTGCTCATGTTTCCCACGTTTATGACATGCCATCAAGGGCGTACGCAAGGGGGGAGGGGGTTGGGGTTAACCCCCCCCCTTGAGCTTGATATTTTACAAAAACTGTATTACCTGCGCAAAGGAGATGAATTGTTTACGCATACTTTTTGCTTGTTAATTTGTCGACTTAATGCAAATACCACGGAATAAATTTGCATGCAAATTTCAAGGAACATTGTAAAAGGGCTAAAAAAGTAATAATTAGGTTTTGGTGGGAATCTGGGTTATCGATCGTCTGCGTCTGGAAACCATCTCACCACATTTTACAGATCTTTCGTCCACAAAGCATGTTTAAGATCGTGTTCCGCGATAGTTCACTTTGTCCGAAGCCATTGTCATTATATTGTCTGCCAAGGGCGTACGCAAGTGGGAGTTGGGGTTAACCCCCCACTTTAGTTCGATATGTTACAAAAACTTTATTACCTGCGCAAAGGAGATTAATTGTTTCCGCACATTTTTTGCTTGTTAATTTGTTAACTTAATGCAAAAATTGTAGTTGTAAATGCTGTGACATAGTGATGAGTGTGTTTTACTCTCCTGTTTGAACGCTCACCTGATATTTTTGCAGTTATGAACTGCTGTGTCGTTGCGTTGAGTGTTTTCCTCCGATATCCTAACTTGGAGCGCTGGTGTTTTAGTTTATATTCAGTGCCAAGGGTGTACGAAAGTGAGGTATTGGATTAAAAAAAGCCCTTGAGCTTGATTTTTTATAAAAACTTTATTACCTGCACAAAGGAGATTAATTGTTTTCGCATATATTTTGGTTGTTAATTTGTCGGCTTAATGCAAATGCTACGGAATAAATTTGCATGCAAGTTTCAAGGAACATTGTAAATGGGCCAAAAAGCAATAATTAGGTTTCAGTAGGAATCTGGGTTATCGTCTGGGTACAAAAACCATCTCACCACTTTTTGCAGACCTTTCGTCCACTAGGCTATGCATGTATAAGATTGTGTTTGGCGATAGTTCACTTTATCCGAAAAATTGCATTTGTTTTGTCTGCTAAGGCTGATCAGCGCAAGCGCTGACAGCATTGGCTGCATTAGGCCTACCAATTTCTGTAGCACAAAACTGTTTCACGAGCTC
>JGI24159J19872_10005768_pt1 | contig 16033 bp, 12 predicted proteins | sample Ectturendosymbi4_FD_19872 | JGI IMG/M metagenome (IMG submission 19872) | reverse complement strand
GCAAAAATACAGTAAGTTTTCTTTTTACAATACTGTGTACAGTGCTCACAACGAGAATAAAATACAGTACCCTGATATTGATATGTGTATTGGTGAACCCCTAGTGTGAATGACATCCTATTTTTATTGCAAAAAGTTCTCTTCGGATAAAAGAGCAACCGTTTATTAGAGCAGGTTTTGCTATTCCTGAGGGTGCTCTGTTAAGCGGTTTCCACTGTAATACAAGCAGACATGTTGGAATGATTCCAGAAATGGTGCTAGAACAGGCTTTTTGTGAGCTTTAGAGAACAGCACTCACTAAGTTTTTCACCGCCTATCAAATTATTTTTTGCCTATTTTGACACCTTGCGAATTTCGCGTATCCACAGAGCTGCGGTCTCTTATTTCCTACAGATGTTACTACACAACGGTAGATTATCAGCGCAAACACTTATTGTCACACTTAAAGCAACAACAGTTGATCGTTTGAACAATGATTGGTCTTCGAAAATGGTTTATGGAATACAACACAAACAAGATTCCGCATTCTACCAGCGCAGTCTACATGTATACTTAATCTTTCTGGCGCCAAATGACTTATTTTTTATATCTTAGCCTTCTTTCGTTTCTAATTTAAGAGTGAAAAATAGCAATAAAAAAAATTTTGCAAAGCAAACGGATCTACAAGTCGCGATTGTATTGACAGCTGACTGAATGCAACTGTTCGAGGATTGCGTCACGGGAACTTCCATTTCCTCTCAATTTGGCTGGCACTATATTTGCTTTGTGACTTAATACACGTAACAATGAATGAGAAGTTATCATGAGAGTTCGTCCATTGTTGCGTAATTTACGTCACAGAGCAAAGATAACGCCAGTAAGAATTGCTCTCGAAAGGGAACTGTCCATAGATTGGGAATTTAATCCAATGCTCTATGGTCTATGGCAGAGGTGGGCAAACTACGGCCCGCGAAGGCATTTTGTGCGGCCCGCAGGGCAGTCCCACGTGCATAGATAGTACATATTTGGAGTCTATGTTAAAATAATTTTATCGATTAGATCAGAATTATCAAGCTTTTTTCCACACGTTTCATTCAAAACCGCATTGTTACTCAACCGGAAGTGACTATTGTTACCTTCATTTTGTGGTAGCTCATGTAAAACTATTTTTAAGTTTTCAAAGCGATTATAGATGTAACATATGTAATACGAGCATGTGGCCCTCGGTAGCAATAAAATCTTCAATGTGGCCCTCCGTAGAAAATGTTTGCCCACCCCTGGTCTGTGGCATACAAATCCATTTCTTCAAAAAACATTCAATCTGACATGAATTATATTGCAAAAAATACTTCTTTGCAATTGGCAACTCAGGCTGTAACGGATGAGCAACCGAACTTTGTAACAACCGCTATCTTGCTCCATACAAGCGTCTTGTGGTTTTCCCATATAGCAAGCATTCTCGCTGAGTCATGCATTATCCGTGCGTCATGTATGAACAGGGCCGGTCTTAGCAAGTGCAGGGCCCGATTGGAAGCACTTTTGCGGGACCCCACTCAGTGGCGTGTGCAGAAAATTTTGAGGAGGGCATCAAGACATAATCATAAAAATCATGAGTTATGTGAAAGACCAAGGCCAGAAAAGGGTAAAGCCAAGCTAGTGTCTGGGGCCATACCCCTCAGTTTCACCTCTCCAGAAGAGACTTTCCATGTTCGTTCGACGGACATGTCCATAACAACCAATACATCCATGCGTGGCTACACTCAATACCTCTTCTCTAGCCAGGTCCCTACCCTGGGGTACGGCAGGCCAATCGCCCGTGTGTCAAATGAAATTAACAACACTGCAGTACTTGATATAATAATCAGCTAGCAAATACAAGATAACACAGCTTAGCAATAAAAAATCAACAAACAAAAAAATGTGACAACAGGTCATCAGATAAACACTACAGAGCAACCTTGTGTGATAATGCTGCACAATAACTGGCTAAAGCCGGTCCTGACCACCTGGAAAAATCGACTAGGCCTATTGGTCCCCTGAAAAAAATCCTACCGAAGCTCAAGCTCGTTTGTGTGTAGATCAGGTTTTCTCAAACTTTATGCACATGTCCAACTATCCATAAAATATATCATTTCGCGACACCTCATCTATGCTAGTGTGATGATACAATTGCACAAATAAGACCATGGTTTTCAGTTTTCAATGCACAAAATCATTTTGGAGCCGAAGCTCGAGCCAAAAACTTTAGATGCGTGAAGTCATAGCCGGAGCTTTGAAATTTCACTTCCGGCTCCATATCCCTGCTTTAGGCTATTGTAGCCTAGGATACAAAAATGCATTTGCTAAGAGAAACGTATTTTTCGTATTTTAGCATTAGCTATGTTCTTCAGAACTTTGCCCAAGTTTAAGCTTCTGCTAATTTCGGATTCAATGGACATAATCGCCAAACTATTTAGGCGATATTGCTGGATTAATGATCTCAAATAGTTTTTGATTAGTTTCAGCTTAGACAGCTCCTTCCTCGGGATGCCACGGCCACTGGGATGGTCAGTTGTAAATCCTGAGAGCAATAAACAAATTACGAAGGAAAATGCATAACTATGAAAGCCCGAACAAGCAGCACACATTTGAAATTACCAACTAAAATTAGCTTTCAGAACACAAGTGGCAGTAACTGTTGAATACTTGCAACTGAAACAAAAAACAACTTCAAAACGTAAACCCTCTCTGCCTTGACTAGCTTCTGTTGCAAAGACTAGACCACGTATCGAAATAAATGTCCACTGTTATGATTCCAGAACGAATTATGATGAATGAGGATGTTGAAATATCGCGCAGTTTACTTTGATGTTCGTTGGCAACGAGCCCACGCTTAACAAAACTGTGGTTCCTGCATTAGCTTGCGTAGGTCAATAGGCGTAGCGCAGGGACCCCTTCGGCACGGGGCCCGATTGGAAGCAATCGGCTAAAGGCAGGCCCTGTGAATGAACATCGATCGTTGTCTTCACTCTGTACGGGCCTGTCGGGCTACCGCGTGTGTGATCGTGCTGTGTACCTGACAAGCTCTGTGGAGTAGCAGTAGGTCACATGGAAGGTGCAGCAATGGCTTTGCTTTTCTGCGTTTTCTCGAATTATGTGTAGTTGCTGGAATTACACTCAATTACGATTACAGTTGCAATTGATCCAACTCTGGTGTGCAGCTGTCGCCACTGCCTTTTTCATTGAACTTAGATGAGAAGCGCATGTTGGATCTTCTCAGTTACAATTGTTGCGAGACGTCTATATTCATATAGCCATTGCGTTTCGTATCTTAAACGAGGTAAGAAAAACTTAAGATTGTTTCTCACCTATAAAACACCGGAACACGATACATTTATCTCCTGCCAAAGCCACTGCTTTATGTCTAACAAAGCAGGCGTCGTTTTTCTGGCCAAAACCAAAACTCGATTCGCAAAGCAAGTGATTCGCAAAACCAAAAACTCGATTCTCAAAACCATAACCAACACTCGATTCGCAAAGCAAAATTCAGTAGCCTTGATAAAGCAGCTACTCCAAGCTGCTTTATCTTTCAAATTGGTTTCCCCATCTGGCTTTTTTAGAAGTTATAGGAAATTTGTTGAAAGAGGGCGAGCTACGATGAGACACAACTTTATCAAGGTTACTGAATTTTTTCAAGTAAGTCTTAACCGCTGGGTGGTTGTCGAAACAGGTAGATTTCATGAGTTCCACTTGATTCAACCACTCTCCTACAGCGAAATCCACGTATGTCAACGTGCTGCCTCCTGCCCATTCGTATTTTCTGAAATGTGCTTCAAGATCGTCAAGCATGGCAGGAAGATCTTTGAAAAACTGTTCAGCGAGCTGCACGAAATCTTCCGAGTACCACATTGTTAACACCACTTGCCGGAAATCAGTAACAACTCCCTCCATGATGTCGCATAAATGCTGTTCTTTTTCGTCAGGCAGGAAAACTTTGTACTTGCGAGCGACGTATTTCAAAATCGCCCAACTTTGCGAAAGCTTCACATTTCCATCAATGAACTATGGGAGGTTTGGGAAAGGTATGTCGAGCTTATGTTTGACGTTTAACCAGTCGCTTTTATCGAAGTCAGGTGCGTCACCGTAAACGTAACGCTTGTCTTCGAAATCTACGTCGGCATAATGTAACAGCATTCGTATTGGTTCTGCAATACCCCGAAGATCCCAGTAACCGAGAGTTGGTTTTGACATATTTCAGAACTTACTCAACAACAATATTTCTAGTGGTTGATTCTAAAAAAAAAGCTCGAAAGAAGAATGAGTCAGCCAACTACTTAACTTTGAACTATTGCTGTTTGATTTATTATTTTGAAACCTGGAAAGCCATATGTTACAATATAACCAAGAAAAAAATCCTTGCAGCTGCACAAGTGCGAGAAGACTGCTGCTACTGCCTTTCACACGAGGTGTGCTTGCAGAACTGGTAACCGAAGATTGACAGTCTGGTGACAAGAGGTTAGTTGCGTTAATCCTCTCCATGCCGGGGTTTGAAATTCGGCTGCCACTGTTTGAACATTTCACGTGCGTCAGAAGAGGCACCCGCAATAGCAGGTATTGCCACCCGTGTTAACAAAACAAAGACATAGCTATCAGAGGTGATCACTATACGGTTTGCCGGTTGGATATCCGGAAGGATAGTAAGCTTTCAACCGAATACGGATATGCAAAAACTGCTTCAAGCGGAAACCGGATACGGATAAGGATATCCGATCCGAAATGTATTACTCGATATTTTGAGGATTCAAGCTGTAAAATAAATTTTTGTCACTTTTGACCTCTTGGAGAAAGTTGCACATTCTACAATCATTTGTTTATTATCTTCGGAAGCATCTTTTCAGCTTTCTGTGCCATGAACCCGAGCATAGGTGGCGGAACCGGGGAGTGCGTGGGCCTAGGCCCCCCACTTTTATTTCTGGGGGTCCTGCCCCCACTTTTCAATTTCGAATTTTGTCTAAATAAGTTTAAGTAACACTATTAGTATTGGGTCCATTGTCAAAGCAAATCGTTTAAATGAAGAAAATGTTGCAAAATTTTGTCAGTATTATTTGTAATATATTATTTGTACTTTGGCAGGATTTCGTAATGTTTGGCAGAATACACCGTGCCCAGTCTGTCACCCTGCTATGGCTTGCTTACCGCATTGGTGTTGTTGAACAGTGTTGCCAGATGTTGAAATACAACACACTTTTTACAAAAATGGTGCAATTTTTCATGCTTGTGTGCATGGGTGTCGGAAGGATTTTTCCATGGGGGCCACTAGTGGATTTTATAAAGGTTTTTCTATTGGGGGCCAAAAGTGGTGAAATTTGCTTTTTACCACTCGAAACTGAGAAAACAACCTTTTTTGCTGAAATTTTCACATTCCTGCCTCCCTTCCGACACCCATGCTTCATGCTTGTGTGTAGGAAACGTTCGTGCCACACCATTTAAAAATTGGTGTAATTTGAAGCGTTTTAACACCATTCTAAAAAGTGAAATTTTGCTGAATCTTATACACAAAATGAAATATTTCACAGATCAATCTCAATTGTGTCTTTGTTTTTGTATTGGCTCAATTGTCTTTGTTTACACTAAACAGCTATATTTATTTCTGCATTAGCAAACAATTGGCATCCTTACAACAGACCACTCGCTAGTTACGTATGCTTTGTCTTGTCTTTGCATTCCGGTATTTAATGCAGTTGTACAATGAGTATTCAGTCATGTTACTTCTGTGTTCAAGATGTGGAAAAGTTGTGATTTTGAATGTGTTTACGACAGGTACCAATGTTGTCATTTTTGCCTGCTTTTTAAGCTGTGTTCTTGGTGTTTTTAACAGTCCAGTGGCGACACCGGGGTCGTCGGGCTTGGCCCATGTCTTCGATTACACTTTATATCGGAGAATGCGAGCTTGCTTTGTATATTTATGCCACCACCCACTCTCCCACTTCACTAATTTGTTAACTCGGCCTCTTTCTTTGGACCTTATCACTGTTCTTATATTTTCGTTCCATGTCTGGCCCTTCGCGTTCATGTTGCAGGTGACCTGAATAAAACAATGTCGTTCGTATTAGGTGTTCTCTCGACTTCGTTCGTTTGCGCGTTACTCGGGCTCACCCATCAGCGTCCGAGCTGCCCTAGGCAATTAAGTATATTTAAAAACATAATTCATATCGGAGTGAATGTTTTTTGAAGCAATGGATTTGTATACAGTAGGACACGGGATTTGAAGTCCAATCTAAGAAACAGTTCACATCTCGAGATGAATTTCAGACGAACGATAAATTGTCCAGCAACTCGGGCTAATATGAATGAGCCCAGTAAGCAGAAGACTGACCGTTATCATTGCTCTGTGTTGTACGTTACTCAACAACGGAGACGTTATCATGAGGACTTCTCATTTATCATACGTAACTAACGTCTCAGAGCAACGATACTGCCAGCCAGAATGAAAGCAAATGGAAATTTCAGTGACACAAGCGTCGAACGGTTTTATTCAGTCAGAATGAAGGCGTATGATTGACCGGGGTCGCCCCTGTAACAGCCTATTTGAATTTGAGATGGTTCACCGATACGTTTTCATAGTGGTTTAATTTTGTCTAGAATAGTGGAATTTGGCCTACATATGGTGTACAGATAATGACGTCACATTTCAATGCTTGTGACGTCGCAGTTGCCAATTCAAACCACAAAAATTTTCTATAGTTTTTTGACATGCACTTGTCCCCCCACTTTGAAAAAGGTTCCGCCACCCATGACCCCGAGTCTATCTCTATATCATCAAAAATACAATTTCGGATAGTTTTCGGATACGGATAGTATGATTTCAACCACAACAGGATTCGGATTGGATAGTATAAAAACACTATCCGATCATCTCTGATAGCCGTGCATTCGTTTCACAAAGGTCTCCGTTTTTAAAATCACACGCACAACCGGCAGAGATGGATTATTACGATGGGTTGTCGGTGCAATTCAGCAGGGCAGGGTGTGAACCAGAGACTTGTGCGCTTTCTATGAATAGAGAGATCTCAGCTGCGATGAGGCGGCCGTGTAATTAGCATGGCTCAGGACTAGCGAGGCAGATTCCGCTGGCTACATTCACATGAACATGATCCTGACGTCGACTGGGGCCAGGTGGTACCACTGACTTGTCTTGGGTGCATAGCCAGAAGAGTCCTCCAGGTATTTCGAGAAATATTGGGACTGCTGGATCCAAGATCCTAAGAGGCAATGCGGGTTGGAAAATGTTGGCAGAGCAGAGTTGAAGAAATTACATTTATAACTGAATGTAACCAATCAATTAGGCCTACACCTTTTCATGTAATTGCAATCAAGACTTTTTGTGTAATTGTAATTTGCAAAAATTTGACCAGATCACAATTATATTTTGCTCCTAAAACTTTAAAGAGTTCCAACAAATGCACCAACAAAAACTACGCTTGGTGTAGCCAACAGGATAACAATAATAAAAGCCTGCTCAACTGTTGTACTTCACGGAGAAGCCGTCAATACGGGTGGATACTCATTGTTCTTGAGGGCTTGTTGAATACAATTCAAAGTTTGACCAACACCAAGAAAATGATATCTCAGATGGTGCTGCTATACTATCGTGGCTTATTTGCAAAACTGCAAAGCTGTTTAAAGGACTACAAAATTGAAAGCCCATGCGAAAGATTGGGGACAAGCTACCAAATGGGAAAGATCATTGTCCACCCTTTTGATCGTCAGTGCGCGGTATAATGCTTATCGTGTGGGACTGCAATCAGAAGTACATTGGTGAAACAAAAGGGTCCTACAACACCAGTGGTTCCCAAACTTTTTCTCATCACGTACCATTTGTGGGACCCGTACTGTCACCACGTACCACCTTGCTCCAGGAAAATTCAATCTGCCAAATATCATCGATCAAAAGTTTGGAAAACCAGAATTGACACAAATGCGACATGAAGATAATGGCTGTGAGAAATTATAATGGCTATTTTGAAAAAACAACAAGGGAAGTACACAAAAATTCAGGAATTAACAGAACCCGATAAGTAAATAAACATAGCTATGAACATATTTTTGTGAAGATAAACGGAAAGAGGTAGGCCTATTCGCGTACCACCTTGAAGGCCTTCGCGTACCACCATAGGCGTAGCCAGGGGGGAAAGGGGGCCATGCCCCCCAAATTTTTGGAAAATATAGTCATTTTGTGCTTTGAGAGGCGTTTTTCCAAACAAAATAGTGTTATTCGTCTAAAATCAAACATTTTGCCCCCCTCCCAAACTTTTGGGCTGGCTACGACACTGCGTACCACTAGTAGTACGCGTCAGTCAGTCCCTTCGCCACGGGGGCTTTGGTGGGCTGATCCCCACCAAACAAACTCAACAAGCCCCACCCAAATTAAAATATGGAACATTATATATCAGTGGAATTTTTGTTAAATTTCAATGTCAAGTCCCCACCTGCACAAACGTAAAGCCCCCTATTGGCGACTTTCTGGCGACGGTTCTGGTACGCATACCGCAGTTTGGGAACCGCTGTTCAACACACACAACGAAGAACACATCAGCTAGCCTATATCCAGCATTTTCATCCTAACAAAAGTGCGCTTGTTAAACACGCATTGAAGTTCGAACACCACATAACCTGGTCGCAAACTCAAGATTGTTCCGCTAGAGAATGAATTTAGAAAACGACGATTTGACGATTGACTGAAACGTTTTTCATTAATTCCACGCCGAACGCTATAAGTGAAAAGGTTCAGACGTTTTTCCACAAATATGCAAAGCAGCGTTTGGCAATACTCGAGTGAATGGTAGATTGTATACTTTTACTTCGTTTTAGTTCAGTTTACATAGTTTACTTTTATCACTCGGACTGTAACCTACATGATGTTGCAGGGAAAGTTGCTTTGATGAGGATATCCTTGCACACAGCAGAGCTCTCTTGTTTGAGCACAGTATCTTGACCTGTTTTTGAATGTGTTAGTCTGTTAGATTCTATCGCATGGAGGAAGTCCACTATGTTTTGACCAGACCAACTCGGGGTTTGGAACTGCCAGTGCTAAATTTGTCTGATGGCAGATGGCAATGAAGTTAGCTGCTTCTGGAACCAGAAGAAAACCTTTTCTTTTCTTGAGATGAACCTGACTTGACCAGAACACTGAACACTTCTGCTTCTCAAAATGCTAGGAATTAGTGATCTTGTGATAAAGTAAATTATCAGCAAGTTTATGACATTACAATAAAAGCCATGATGTTGATACCATTGTTATGGAGGCCAGCGGTCCCCAAACTTTTTGGATGCTGGGCTAAATTCCGGATTTTATCAGCGTCCGCGGGCCGCAATAATTTGCACATTAAAAAAACTTTCGGTTCCTGAACATCCCCTCATAATCTAATCCAGCGCTTCTTAACCAGGTGAATGGAATTTCTACAAGAGCAAAGGTGAATGAAAGAAGAGGGGTGAATGATCTTTTTGTTGCGAAGTTTTTGATCCTCTTGTTCTTGTCTTTCCACCCAACATATATCAGCAATTAGGAATAAAATGGCAAAGTGATGTTGTTGACTTCTGTGATAAGTTGTTGACTTCTTAGTTGTTCGATTGTTCTTCTCTTTCCACCCAACATATATCAGCAATTATGAATAAAATGGCAACTTCAAATGTTCTAGCTTTTTGTCCCAGAAGTCAGCAACTTATCACTTCAGGAAAACTATGATACAATAACTAGCTCTATGACCTCCTTCGAAAAAAGCTTCTGATCACCACCTGGAAAAATCCACTATTCCCCCCCTTGGATAAAATCTTTCAACACAAACGGTCAATCTGAAAATTTGAAGGCGAAATACTGTACGCTGAAATGCATTGACTCGTAGCTGAGCGTGGTATCGAAGGAAATACATCAATTTAATCCATCTGCCGTTCGAAAAGTTGATCACTAATGTTCGAGAGCAGTGCAGTTAATCAGTAACCAGCTTTCTGTTGTAAATATTTATAGATCGTTTTTTGTGGTTTTGTTATTGTGTCTGCAGTGGCAGGAGTCTGGAGTTTGATTCTCACAAAGCCAGTCGTTACCGGCTTGTGTCTGATAGAAGTCTGATAGAAGTTGATAGAAGTCGCAGACATTCGACATTTTTACTCGTAATTATTAGCATTGACTGACATGTGACATGTCGTAATTATTACATAACTTTCAGACCTCACTTTGGCGTCCTCAAAATGCGTCAACCGGAGGCAGATGTCCATGACCCCTTGCCCTCCAGATAGGACACTGCCACTCAGGTAATTTACCATGACATCCAATGCAGCGTGTGTTAGTAGCCAATAATAAAAGGCCTCTGGTTACAAGATTTGATTGAAATGTACTTTTTGTAATTTTGCTCTTTGGATGCCCCCGTTGGATGCCTGGGACCGCCGCCCTTTCGCCCCCACCCTTTGCACGCCCCTGGCAACAACGTACTGCAAGTTTCATTGCTGCTCTAAAAGCATGCCCAATACAGCATATTGCATGCACTGTGAAGGCTGCATTCCCGTCCCATTGTGACGCAACTATGCAATGTAGCGGCGTCACAAAGACAAAGTTCGCAACCCTGGCTTTCTTAAAGTATTGTGAAGAAGTCGTGAGTCAAACCACACGCGAGACAGAAGAACCCCCTTGAATTTAATTTTTTAAGTAGAATATTTGCGTCAGACCCGTGGTCCAATCCCAAGGGTACTCGAATAAACAACACAATATAACAGAATTATTAGTCATACCGCAGTACAGAGCAAGTGTAAATAGAAAAGCACATGCAACACAGGGAGGTTACAAGCACTGCAACAACACACCAGGTCTAACTGCATTCACTCATCATGAAATAGTAAGCCAAAAGTAGGAAGAAAAGTGAAGACATTTTAACATCAGACTGTGAGGTAAAAATGGCTAAAATCGTGGTATGGGTATGCTCCCAGAAGCATTTATTTTGATGAATGTTTGAAAATATTTTGCAAGTAATGTTTTAGAGAAAACAAAAATAATGTGGCACCACGAAGCACACAGAGATGTAGATTTCTAGGCATAGGCAATGCTGTAGAAAACAGAAACCAAGAAAACACCAACAACCACTGCAATTGTTCACCGGCACCGTCATACAAATTACTAAGGTTCATAATTGCTCGCTTTGGAGGTTTTGCAAGTGGGTAGCAGACATTTTGTAAATCGTTATTATTAATGTAGCATCCGCTGACTATTGACATTTCTCAGTTATTATGTAACATTCCGGCCCGAATTTGGTGCTCCCAGATTGCTGTGCCCGAGGGTAGATGTTACCCTTGCTCCCTAGGTACGCCACAGAGGGTGCATGATGAGCGGGTAAAGAAAACCAGCGTAATAAACGCTGACCTGAATGTTGGTATTTTGTACGAAAATCAAAGTTTGTCCTGGAAAAAATGTAGTTGCTAGTCGGGTTGATAGTTGTTTTGCGCAGCAAAAGTTGATAAGCCTATGCGTTGTTGTCTTGGGCAATAAAAAGAAACGAGCAAAAAGAATATTACCCTGTCAATGACGGGAATAAAACGTGAAAAAGACCGTTAAATTTGCTGAAAGGGAAATTAAGGATGGTGAGAAATAAAAAATGGTTAGAATGGGAATAAAGATGTAAAAAAAGTAATTACCAATCCTTGTGGGGCATAAATGGTTTGAAACACAAACATCTTGACATCTTTACGCCTTTGGTCGAAATACTCAAGAGACAATATATTAGGTGATTTCAATTTGGTCATACGTTTTAATTCAAATTTAATCTGATACCTTGCAGACGCAACTAGTCTTATTACGTAGCATCTTTAATACTAATAGTACAATGCATTGATTTTGTGAACGAAACCAAAAACCTCAACTGTTACTGTTAACACTATCGAACAGTTTACTGGGTGCACGTTCTGTTTAACCGCAATTTCGCAGTAGAGTTACAGACATTTCGAAATGTGTCAAAAATTTTCCTGCAACAAAACTTTTTCCGCAATTACGCTGTCTCGCTATTTCACAGCAGAACACTGAATTTTTCATCCTCTATGCAGTGCCGGTAAAGCGGGGCCTGTATGGCATGTTAACAGCGCGGGGCCCTGAGCTAAAAATACAGTTGAACAAGCGAACAACTGTTAAAATCCAAATTTTTGCGGGAATCCATGTGAATACCACAGGTATACTGACAGGGACGGCCGATGCGGCTGCATTGGACCACGCGCCTCTGGGGGCTCCGCGGCATGGCATTTGGGCAGGTTTTTTCATTTTTGCCAAATACTCTTTGCGCTCCGAGTATTGTAAAAATGGTTTATAAATTTTATTGTTAGCAAACAACTATCGCGTTTGAACGAACGATGAATTTCCTCAAATTATCGACCGTTGTCAAACGCGTTCAGCGTTATATCTGCGCTCCATGTCCCACTTTTTATGGATGGAACTTGGTTTTTAGTAGTGCCAGTTAAGACTGCAGTATAGATCTATAGCTATCGCAAACAAGGTGTGTAGTGATTCAACTCGCAATGTACAGGTCAATACGTGTGTCCGNCGCATTAACTTTGAGNACAGTTCAATAACGTTGTTCAATTCCCGAAAGATCCTTCTGTTTTGCAGAGCTCTTGGTTGGTTGCGGCTGCGGGTCATCAGCATTCTGACAAAGGCCTGCATTTTTGCTCCATTGCAGATTTAAACATAGGTTACATATTGTCAAAATAAAATTAGCTCTACCTCATTGAAACAAATGCCAAAGATGAGAGGTTAAACCCTTCGAAGCCAAAAATTTCATGCAAACCAGAGCAAAATTTTGTGAGGTGTTCACGCTTAAGTTTGTCTCCTTTTCTTTGTCCACAAAATTGTTCCGCATTGTTTGTCGGTTGTGCAAGTGCTTTTATCGTTTGCAACTCCACCAAACTTTCGTTGTGTTTTGCCTGCTTGTGAGCGTAAATAGGTAGAAAAAACACTACTTCTAAGTTCAGGCTCATAAAAGTCAAGTACACTTAAATTTGCCCTGCAGCTTGACTAGTGAAGGCAAAAATTGTGAATGTCATTCACCACACTAGTTCCAGTTTATCATGACATTGGGCGGCTACATGCTTCTATTTCATCAATCAACCATGCGCGCTATATATTGCGCTTGATAAGTGTTTGTACATCTGTGACCAGTGGCGTAACTAAAGGTTGGAGTCAGAGTGGAAAACTTACCTCAAAGGGCCCACTAGCCGACAGTCAGAAAAATACGTGAGAAATTATAGTGAAGTCGAATGTGGATGTCTATATATTAAACCTGTAATCACCGGAAAACTGCGAAAAACGCAAAAAACAACAACCTACTGAAAACCAAAATAATACTAAATACGCTAAGTGGGGGCCCAGTTTTTACATTGAGCTTGCCGGGGGCGGCGGTTAGCACCTCTGCCCCCGTCAGTGGCGCTATTGCCTGTGTCGTGGTAGTTATAAAATCGTTGTGCATTGCGTTGCTAATTTATCGCGAACAGTTTGCATTCCAAGTTTATGCATTAAGAATAACTATAAAATTGGTCTTTTGGGGAATTTTGGGCGGATGCATGGGTTGCTCTCTTGTGAAGTATGGTTTCTTCGTGTATTGCGTCATAAAGCGGATAATTGATCGTGCGCCTAGACCAGTGTTTCTCAAACTTTTTTATGCCATCGCCCCCTTTTCACCCTCGACACGTCGTTTTCGCTCCCTAAGAATGATAAAGCAAACACAAGGTAGAAAATTTAAATAATTTTATTTAAATCAAGTATGAAATAGCTCAACCAATCCATTAGATAGCTGACCTAAGCAACTATAGTACGACACTAAGATTACGTTCAGAATTCTTGTGAAAATAATCCACATCGTAGCCGGGGACATATACGATCCAGGATAAAAATTTAACGGATAAATTACTTCAACCTCCAACGATGATCATAGTAAATTAAAATTTGCAATAAACTAACAAGTCATAGCAGGGGTACTGGGGTTAACTCAATGATCGATTAGTGGTCCAGCATGTTCGCCTCCTTGTGTTGTTTTGCCCTCCTATCGGTCCGTTTGTGTTTTTCACCCTCTTTCCTCTCAACATCGGTCACAAAGGGAGCGATTCCGCCCACTTTGAGAACCACTGGCCTAGACGTTACTTTTATACAAGAACGCGTCTGCGCTTGTGGTTAGTGCAAGCGAGAAAGATAATCCGTTCATATTAACAGTTTTCTCCAAGTCAGTCATTCTTCGAACGANAGTGCCGTTCAACACGAATGAAGTAATTGCCTTGTANGTTCAATTCGCTTGTCAGTTCGGTTTGATTGGCGTAACTTTGCACTTGCGCTCAGATATCCATCGCAGAGCTTCCTTCACAATTTTCGCCTTGATTACAGCTGGTAGCGGTACACTATCTAATGTCTACCACTGCAGCATGCCATTATTCGCAAACATGGACGCACCTAGGGACACGTGAGCCACGCCCCTCCAAAACAGACACTGTTGATACATACATATTAACTCCAATAATTTACCGTCTGTCTTGATATTCATATAGTTATTTTGCTAAAACATCATCAAAAAGGTCGTAGCATGACGTCATAACACCACTGCTCCAAGGGGCTCCGCAGCTGCCAGGGCCGGCGCTGAAGAGGGGGATTTACATTTGCGCAAAGGGGCTTCACATTTTGAAAATGATATATTATTTATAGTGTTTCATATTTCAATTTGGGGGTCTAAGCCCACCAAAGCCCCCCGTGGTGACGTGACTGGTCGTCGCTGGTTAAAATACATCGGATGAGTACAGTTGTTGCTTAATACGTACCTCACACTTCTTGACAGTTGAACGGATTCGGCTGTCTTTAGATGACTTACTTTGCTTAAGCGGATCTTGTACAAAATTAAAACTCAGCAGTAACGCCGTGCATAGTTAGGTTATTGTTGTCACATGGGACAGACATGCGCAGTGGGTTGAATGGGAATTCAGCAATCGATGGCAGGGGTGAATGAAACCGAAAAAGGTTAAGAAGCGCCAACTTAAAATACCGAAGCAACGAAAGAAACCCTACGGCTAAATAGGCGTCAAGCTCGTTGCTTCCAAAAGGGGTAAGAGCGTTGAGGTAATTTACTTTGACATTCTCCTTGCGAGATAGACCGTATCAGTTGCTATATTACAGGGTTTGAAAACGCATTTGGCATTTCTACGAGCATTCTAAATACTGAATGCCCCACCCCCACCAAATTGCAATACATTATTGGTCAGTAAACATTGCACTCTCCGTTCCCCTTTAGTTATTCGATTTACACCTATTGCAAACTCTTCACCTTGTAAGACTGAATACCAACCACTGCTTCACCGCATTTGGAGAGGAGGTACGGTTTTCGCTCTTGGCCAGCGATTCTCAAATGGGCGGAATCGTCCCCTAGAGGGCGATTTTGAATGGCAAGGGGCTAACAATACAAAGGGAGGCGAAAATGCCCAACCACTAATCGATCATTGAGTTAACTTGGGTAGTTTAATATTACGACTTGTTAGTTTCTTTGCAAATTTTAATTTATGATGATATAATCGTTGGAGGTTGTTGCTAAAGCAGTTGTATCAGTTCAATTTTTTTCCTCTGCATCGTCTATGTGCCCGGCTACAGTGTGGATAATTTTCACAAGAATTTTGAACGTAATATTAGCGTCGTATTACAATTGTTCAGTTCGGCTATTTAATACTTTCTTTACATAAAATTCTTTAAATTCACTACTCAGGCTTGGGGGGGCGAAAACGACGTGTCGAGAGTGAAAAGTGGGCGATGGCATAAAAAAGCTTGAGAAACACTGCTCTGGCCGTCAACGGCCAGAAGCTGCGGAGTTTCACCCCCCTACATTATAGACTCACGAGTAAAAGCTTTATTTTTGAAGTAAAGAGGATCATAGTCGCTCCTGATTCGACACTTACGTTCCACAGAGTCAAAACTCACACCTTTGACCCAGGCCCGTCGCCAGGATTCAGCAGCAGGGGGGGGCACATTTTTAAAATACAGCATTGGATGTATGCAGCAACCGAGGGGTCAGACGTG
>JGI24159J19872_10005767_pt1 | contig 16036 bp, 10 predicted proteins | sample Ectturendosymbi4_FD_19872 | JGI IMG/M metagenome (IMG submission 19872) | reverse complement strand
CTACATGGAACAGAATAACTTATATTAAGACATGAAGACATGTTATCTTCAAATATATTTCCTATTGCACTGCCACTTAGGTGAACGTGACCCTAAAAAAAGGGCAAATATATAAGGCCGAATTGGACAATTGACACCCAACCCTTACTAAAAAAATAAAAAACTTATCAAAATATAGAAAAACCTCTGCATAGAGCGCATAGAAAAAATCAGCTACTGGAAGAATCAACCTTCAACGGTCATTCCAAGTGTACCTACATTTAAGTTGAAAGAACGATTTGCCCCAGCTAGGCAAAAATGTACAACTGAACAGTATCCTATTTGGTCTCTTCGCAAGGTTGATGCGAAAAAAGCATGATCGGTTGATGACAACTTGCCTTCATCGGAGAAGCACAATCTTCAAAGTTTAATCATCATTATGCAGCAAAATTTAAAGATTAGAAGCATTTAAGAAGTTCTGGTGCAATTCCCACTGCCAAAGCGCATTTCTGACTTGAAAACGGGATGTAACAGGTAATGATGTTCGAACGAAACACTCATATTGGAAGCAGAAGGAACAAATTTGAAAGTCAGAGACGTATATTTCAATCATTCTTTTTTGTCTTTGATTAGCTTTCAATGTTACACCTAACGATCACACAGCAATACCTTGTAATCTTACATAGCTATGAGCCATTGTTAAACGGGAACGGCTTAGCTGTGTCGCACGCTCCAGGATATGCATCACCTGATGGCACTGTAACGCCGGTTGTCAAACTTTCACCTGCAAAGGAAATGAAAGCAAGACTTCGAAAATATTTTCAATCGGACTGTGATGTCATTTACAGCAATACCTATTTTCATTCTCCCTGCGCGAAACGTATCAATTGGTGCAGTTTCAATTTAAAGAAGGTAATGGGTATAGTAAAAAGCGAAATATTCAATAAAAAATTGAATTACTTTAGCCTGTTTCTCGTTCTTTCCTGTGCACATCTCATTTTTCGATATATAATTATAATACATAGTTTTTTGTTTTGTTTTGTCTTGCTTTTAAACCTCATCAATTTTTTTTACTTTTTATACTTTGTTTAAAAATTTTTTGACCACACCAAATTTCCCCAATTAAATTTGACCCACTCCTTTACGTACATGGGCATGCTCTCTTGATCTGTAAATTTACTTCACCATGTTCTAAGTTTGTTTGTTTGTTTTTGTCTATTTTTATTTGTTTGTTTTTGCATTTGATTACCAACTATTGTTTTCTTAACCCTACACATAAAATGATAAACGGGGTTGGTTGACAAGATGATCACCATGGTCCTTCACCAACCCTATATGACACAGTGACACTCGTATTTGCATTAATCAGCTATTTTTCCATTGTGGTTTCATTCATTTGTAATATTCCACTGACGATTGGTTTCCTTATTGTGTAATGGTCGTCAGTATTGTTTCTGTTTGATAGCTGAGTCATATGAAACGATTGAACTTGAATTTCAAGAAATCATAAGTGTAAGTGAACAAAACAAAGCAAGAAAATTTGAAACAACATATTTGACCTCGCTATTGTGATTTTCATTTTTTTAATGCTAATGCAAAACATGCATGATTACTAGTAAAGCATTTTGAAGTTGAAGAATGTTTGAAGTTTTGTGTTAGGTAAATAATCTTTTCGACCATGGCTTCTTCTTCATCGCATGAGTCAGTTCTTTCAAACCACTTCTAGGCCACTTCTAATGCTCTCCTGTGCAGATGTTTTGTCCATCCTAGGCTATATGGAGATGTTGTTTATGACACACCATACAGCTTTCTCGAAAGCGTTCAAACTTCTGCTTCAAAGCTTATCAATGGTTCTATCACGACCACATCACATGAAAACATTGTGATGGATTTGGGTCTCAAACCCACTGCATCCCCAATTTAGTTTCACAGCCCTTCTTGAATTTTGTCAATCGTAATTCACTTGTAGCCTGCTCTTCTTTTCTTTCCACCCTTGCTCAAATATTTTTCAAAAATCTTACCAATTATTCCTTGAATTTTTATCTCAGTGCTATCTCCATGCAGAAATTTGTCAATGCTATCTCCATGCACAAAGGTTTTGGTTTGTTCGTGAACTGGAAATAAAATGGAGTGCAGCCATGGCTTTGGTACTACTCCAATGGCCCATTGTTTACCAAACAAGAACCGCAGTGTTATAAGGGAATGGTCTCATATATGTTTAAACAATTCATTTCATATCTTGTCATGTCCTGGGAAAGTGCTTCTGGTATCTCTAACTCCTGTTTTTAGTTCGTGAAAGGAGAAAAAATGTATATCCACTGGGCATCTCGTGTGATTTCAAGCATGCTTTATAGCTTTCACGGTATGTTTGCCGTCCTTGTTCCATCAGGGGGACACAGTAATTTTATTAAAATATTTAATCTGAGGTATCGTAGAAAGTGTCCGTTCATCACACACCCATTCATAACAGACCACGTTCATAACAGACCCGTTCATAACAGACCACGTTCATAGCAGACCAGTTCATAACAGACAAACTTCATAATGGGTCTGTTATGAATGCGGTCTGTTATGGACGGATCTGTTTTGAATAGGTCTGTAACGAACGTGGTGTTTTTTGAGTGGTCTGTTATGAGCTGGTCTGTTTTTAAAGGAACAATCGTAGAACATGCGGCCTCAAGCAAGGCAGTTTGAAAAGCTGAATACAATTGGCAGACAGAAAGACAAGTAGTATAATGGAAAATAGATTTTGTTCCCAAAGTCTGCTGAATTATACTGTATCTGAAAAGAAAGCAATTTTTTTTAGCATACAGGAACAGTCTGCAAAATGTGTAAGTCTCCTTTACCTTATATTTATCGACCTTTCCTCATGTCAACACATTTTCAAAGATGGCGCAATTTTATCTGCACCTGCACAGCCCGAATCAAGGCCATAAGTCGACTGGGGCGGGGTTGATGAACAGTTTGGAGCCGATTCATGTCTAAAGTTACCTTAAATATGTGATTTTACAGTATATAAAGCTAACCCTTGTACATAGAGTATGTCATAGAGGTTTCTTGGAACAGAGGATACCAATTCGGAAAAGATGGCTCGATCTTGCCTTATTTAAGCTCACAGTTGACGCAAGTATGCAAAATTACAAACCTTCTGGTACAACGTCAACAACCATCATCATCCCACTATCCTCGTGGCTTAAAATGTGACAGTGAATGACCAGCGGACCGGTGAACTCGTCGGTGAGGAAACGAATCTGCAAGTGTGATTTACTGAGTTACTATAATTTTTCCGAAGCCATAGTTACCAGAGCTCATAACTACAACCAGTTATAATAGTGTTATAGTATGCCATATAATTTTCGACAGAGAATAAGCATTGATACGCACACGCCTGCGATATTTGAAACAATGGTTTAGTTGAAAAATACAAAAAATTTCTGATTAACCAGACGATGTTTTATTACATTACGGGACCATATCCAAGAAACTAATCTTCACAAAGGTGAAGAACAAGTGAATCAACCAGCAGATTTTTTTTATAGGAAATCGATTTCACGAACACTACGCATCCTCAGTGCACGGTAAAATCTGCAAGCATTGCTTACAGGTAAAACTTTGAAAGGCTAAAGTAATGCATAGACGATAAACAAACTTTTAAGATTAAAATGAATATAACTGAACACAGGCTTCGACCATTAAAAACTGTTGAATCTTGTGTTTTCGCTTGTTGCAGCTTGTGGTCTGAAAATCTGATGCTCTGAATAAAACTTCTGAAACCTACTACGCTGATGTTATCTTTTAGGTTTACTTGCATGGACTAATTGTATCGCTGCGGGAGGAGTTTTCGAAAACAAAGCGTAAACTAATCTCCTTTCCATCATTCCCTGAAACAGGCCTAAAATTTAGATGAACTTGCACAATGTTATGACTTAAAAGAGATTTTAAGTTCGTCTATGTTACCACTGTTCGCAAGTGCCCGTGTGCGCTTTTCTTCACAAATGTCTGTTGTTTCAAGTGTTCGTGCTTTTTACAACCGCATCCGGAAACTGGAATACGATCGCTTCACTGTTTTATGAATACATCAAGGCAGACGAGAGAGCCTCACTTGTATGCATCTCTAGGTCACCTGGTTGTCATAGCGTGATATAATTCTACAGTCTTTAGTACATATATCGTCGGAGTGTTCAGACCTTTTTATTTGTTCTATCATGTCCCCGTAATCAGTATTGAGTTTAGGGTTGGGGGGGCCCGAGGCAAGACTAAAAAGGGGCCCTCTGATGACGTCATCATGATCAGCCAACCGTGATAATCACTTTTGATTTGCCTAAAATACGGTCACCCAAAGATATGTTCCTCAGACTACGGCAAAACTGAAATACCAGAAGGATAAATGCAAAAGGGTGTTCATGATATACTACTTTGAAAACACTGAAAGTTGGGAAGACATGTCTAAAAGTCAGGCAATATCAAGTTGGCATTGCCCCCACTTCATTTTCGCGCCCCTTTTCTTTGCATTCACCATCAATAAACTACACAGTTTACCCCTTTGAAAGTTTCACACTTCCCCCCTTTGAAACAATGCTTGGTAGTTGGTATCCTGAATTTGTTCACATTCATGTCTTTGTGGGAATCCACGAAACTATAAAAACCAACCAAGAAGATTTAAAACACTAAATTTGTTTTAAATGCCATCCTTTTAACTGCAAAAACATAGCATACAAAAGCATACAATTAGAGACTTGTTTTGGCAAGCCTTGAGGCTGGATGAGTCAACGCTGCCCTCATCTTGCATTGACATTAGTTGTTTGAAAAATGTGCAATAGTAGGAAATAATTCTTCATGTACTTTATCGAAAACATTTCTAGTGCAGCAAGTAGCCTACACAATTGATTAAATCTGTGCTAAGAAAAAACGGTTTAAGTCATGCTGGCTAAGAGCTGGCAAAAGAGTTTAAACATTCCCTAGCAAGTCGACCTTAAACCAACTATTTACAGTACTAGTCAAGCTTCAAATAACCTGTGACCAAACCACTTCAAATATCTGAAATATCTGTAGAAGAAATGAGCATTCATTATACTCAAAAATTGCCATTTCTGCTACGTGATAAGAAGCATGAATGTAGGCTTGCCTATTAACAGTCTTTTCAGAGCTACAGCAATAATACAAAACTACTTTGTAAACTAAGAAGAAAATGTCCTATAAATTAAAAGAGGTAGTGTGGGCCCTGCCATAACAATTGCATGTTGTCTTATTTTCTGATGGAACTGTCCACTAAGGTACAACATCGCAAGAAATTAGAAATTTGTCTAAACTTTTCAACTCAGAGACATAAAAAAGACTACTTTTTCTTAATCTGTGGCATTTTCATAAAATTATCAATATAACAAATACTTCAATCTCTAAAAATCATCATTTAAGAATTATCATTTGGTATCAAAATTATTATTATTTGATAGGGTCTTTTCAGAACTTTTTGTAATAAATTTTAACCCACAATTTTTTTGGTACAGAAGTTGTGTTGAAGCTTTTGTTTATTTGCTCATTGGAGATGGTGGTGGGGTCGCTTTGAAAGGAAAGTACTTACACATTACAGTTGCTGTTGGGGGCCCCTTTGACAGCACAGTACTCGCACATTACAATTGCTGTTGGTGGCCACTCTGAAAGCAAGGTACTTGCGTATTAAAGTTGCTGCTGGGGGGTTCTTTGAAAGCAAGGTATTTACACATTACAATTGCTGTTGGAGGCCCCTTTGAAAGTAAGGTACTTACGCATTACACATGCTGTTGGGGCCGCTTTGAAAGCATGGAATTTTACATTATAATTGCTGTTGGGGGCCCTTTGAAAGCAAGTTGCATACATATTACAGTGGCTGTTGGGGGGCACTTCGAAAGCAGCGAACTTACACAATACAGTTTCTTTTAGGGGCTTCTTCAATGAAACTTAAATGCAGAGTACTTTCTTATTTCAGTGGCTGTTGGTGGCCCTTTTGAAAGCAGATTATCTTCAAATTGTAGTTGCTGTTGGGGGTACCCATTGAAATCAAAGTACCTGCACAGTACAGTTTCTGTAGGGGGCTCCTATGAAAGTAGAGTACTTACTTATGATCTGCTTTGTAGCACACTATATGAGTGAATAATAAGTTTTTCATCAAAAATAAGGAAAATTTTCGCGCGTAACACCTCAAAGGGGGGCCCCCAAAAGGGGGGGCGAGGCAAGTGCCTCGCTCGCCTCCCCTTAAGCACACCACTTCCCGTAACATCTTTTAAAGTCGGTCAGAACTTCCTTGCTCCCCCATTTCTGGTGGTTACGCGTTTGACTTCAAGTCAAAGGCTATTGTTGTTGTTGTCAAAAAGATTCATTCGTTTTGTGCAACCGTAAACATTTGTTGAGTTGCTTCATAAACTACAACGTTATTTCGAGCATGTATGGCGCTTGTCTACCTATAAACTTCAAACCTTTGTTTCGGAACAGAAATTCCAGCTCACCGTTATATTTGACAAGGGCGGAACTGCAAGAACGTCACGAAAGACTCCGGCGTCCGAGTATCCAATTGTTCCCGGACCTCCTTCATTCCAGCGGGTGTCGTGTCCGAGATACTTATCCCAGTCAGTCGGCCGAGGAATGTCAACTTGTGGATCTGTGAAATAAAACAAGAAAGTAATAATTGCATCATTTTTTAAATTTAGTTTGAGATTCTATTAACATTGGTTGGCTTTTCAAAAACGTTTGATTGTTTTTTTTAATACATCAAAGCAACAAATAGCCATACAGATAATTGTCGATTGCTTCTTAGGTGAAAATCGTGCAACATTTGACGTTAAAACGCATTAACATGACAACTCACCATACTCATCGTATTGAAATTTACAGGTCTCATTATTCTGATTCCACAGCTTCATGGTCTCTGCCATGTTCTCAGCAGCGTAAGGTCCAATGTATTTGTTGTAGCTGATGACCTTCAACGCAAAATAGCTTAATCCTCTCAGATGAATATATGCTCGCAATGCATAGATATTTTGAACTGTATAGAAACAGATGAAATATAGAAGCGGGAATAATTAAAAGGAATTCTTTTGCGGCACATAAGTTATATTTGGCATAGCATGTCAATGTCTCTTAAAACTTGAAACTATGATGGATAAGGTTACTACTCCGCTTTCAGAGTTTGTATGAAAAATCAACATTTCTTAAAAGTGAGTGGATAATAGACTTTTTCCTGTAGGTATCTCTCTGTCCCCCGGACGTTCCAAAATTTAAAAGTTGATACGTTTTTTGTTTTCTTTCAATGCCCAAACAATGGGCAAAAAAACTCACTGGACATTTTTTATTTTTTGCGTCAAGCAAAACTCCTCCACAAGTTTTACCCAACTCGAGACAACTGTTATTTAGAGTATTTGTAGTGCTGTCTTTTTACGCTTTGTCTTGACCTCTTCGTTTCGTAATATGTATAAGTGGAATACAGTTTCATTTTATACATTCGTTTGCTTTAGGTCGCAATTGTGCCGCAGGTAAGCACCAGATGTGCCGCAGGTAAGCACCGCAATTGTGCCGCAGGTAAGCACCAGATGTGCCGCAGGTAAGCACCGCAATTGTGCCGCAGGTAAGCACCAGAAATTTGATTTTATCCAACCTTTTGCATATGCTCAATGGGCGTAAAGACGCTCAAAAAGCAAGACCCGTGAAATGATTATGACATCTTGATATGCAAAACTGCAAATCTCAACAACAAGACGCGTCTACTAACTTTAAGCATCACCTCTATCCTGTTAGACCAGCAAATGATAGCATGTGAATAGTCAAAACTAGATAGTCCCTGACAACCACGTTTGTGGATTTATGTTTGTATTTTTCTTCAGTGGTAATGGCTGCAGTGTAAAAATGTGTGTGGAAGTATTTACGTTTTGAGACTTTATTTCTCAGTATTTAAGTTACATGGCAAACGATAACTTTTGAATAAAACCGCAAAATTGAGCGAAACAGNTTGCNAAAATTTATGTGCACAACTTTNAACCATCGGAGAAAACAATGCTTTCATCAATAAGTTCAATGATGCAAAATGCAACATGTGTATAGGTTGACATCGCCATCGCATTTCTTCCTTCTTACTTTACATTGGTTTTAGAAACCCAAATCTTAAATTGCCTGTGAATATTTTGAAACTAAAAGGAAAAGAGTGAATCTGTTGGAAGCGAACAATGTTCAAACAATACGTATAATTCGCTTAGAACAGTTTTGATAGATGTAGTGAAAAAAAATTCAGCTTTTGCTTTTGATCCAATTAAGCTTAATAAAAAGCATTATGCAAACCGAGGCTTACTTTATCGCTTTCAGTTTTTACATGATTCGGGATGAATTATGATTCTATTTTAACGTATGTTTCAGTTACTTACCTGAAAACTGAAGACGTGCAAATGGATTGGGTGGAAAAAATAAGGGCTTGGGTTGATCAGATACCATTCCTGAAGAGTATTCACTTCAACTTTGTATCTAAAGTTTCAACGAAGACGTTAAACAAAGTTACGTGTATTTCTTGGCGTCCCTTGAAATCCCAATGCAACTATGTAGACATTTTCAACGTTATGAAACAAAAAGAGGTCTTTCATCTATTTGCGGTTTAGCTTGAAATGTTTTCCATGTTTTCTTTTGGTTAAAAAACTTAACAATCACAGTTTGAATAAAGCGAAAAAAATTAAATTTTTTCACGCAAAGCACATTGTGAACAAGTCCGGACTTTAAAATCAGATTTACTTTAATGCGTATGGAGCTGGTTTGAACTTAGTTTTTGGTCAGTTTATTTCGTGAATTATTTCGGTGAAGCGCAGATTTGTCGTCTAAGTTAATGCGCCGCTGTATGCCACATCAGTAATAATATGTTTTGTGCAGGTACTTTCAGTGAAAAGCGAAAAATCGGGGAAAGGTCTATTTGAAAACTCAAGACATTCAAACAGAGACTAGAACAGCAAAGGTTTTGAAGGTATTTGCTAAGACAGAGGGCTCAGAGTAGACGTAATTGATATTTCTAGCCACACAGCATTCCAATGTTTTTGGAGTGGAGTTTGCAGTTGCATGGAGTTGGAGCTTGGAAACCAGATGAATTAACTTTAAAGTCAGACGGTTTCAAAGGTTATTTACAATGAGTCATCTTTGTGTAAACTTGATAGTGTGAATTTGTAAGCGAGCATAGTCCCTTTTTAAGGCCTCCACAGCGAAATCTGTTTGTAACTACAACGTGAGTAAATAAAAGTGCAAAGAAATATGAGCTCCGATTTAGAGTTACAGAAGAGTGTAATTTAAGCGAAAGAGCGACTTATGCTAACATTGAATTCAAAGAAATTGCGCATACGAAACACTTATGTGGCAAGAAAAGCGGCTGATTGTTGAAATACCCAAATACTTTGTTTTGGATACACATACTAATAAGACTCTAAAACCCAAGCAATTCCATCGTAAGGTCAACTCTTAAGATGATATCAAAAGTTAATATTTAATTGTCTTAAAAATGTATTTGCAGGTAAAAGAATTGTTGCAGAATAAAAATGATTTGCAGTTAGCTAAACGAAATGTATCCTAAGAAGTGTTTAAGTGTCCCAATAAACAAATTTTTATTTTTAGAGTAAGAACAGCACCATAACAATATAGAGACTAAAGCTGTTGCTTCCTTTTTAAAAGAAGAGGCCGCGAGCACAAAATTTCATTCTTTACGATATTGGTTATGTGCATGTTTCCAAAGTTAAATTAAAATATTCATTTGCATTTTTGCTTCATTGCGCTATTCAATTACAATATTTTTGAAAACATCCTCCACTTTTGCAGTAACGATACAAATTCAGTTTAGCTGATAGTACCTGTAATATGTTGGAGTCGAGAACTTGTTCCTGTTCATACCAAGATAGGCATCTGATTCGAGAACGAATCGTCTTTCTATGTCTTGCTCTGTTTTATCAAGGAAGTTACCGACAAATTCCGGCCTGGCCGGGAGTTCAGTTTCGAGTTTGGTTTGTTGTTGTGGACCGGTCACTTTTATGGTTAGAAGGACTTGATTGTGAGGGGTTTCGTCTGCTGTGGATAAATGATCCATGTCTGTGCTGGAAGATCGCAGCTGTGTGTGACAAGGACACGCGTGAGCAATAATGCAGTAGTAGTGTCAAATAACGGTTTCAAACCACCAGCTTTAAATTCGTGCTATGTGAATAATTTTTAATTGAATAATTTAAATTCTAATCAGCCTCCTCTGATGGAATGCATAACTGTAGTACAAAAATATTACCGATATTCTGATTTTTACTTACCGCGAAAAATAGAAAAAAAATATTCCTTTTACATCATTTCCAAATAAATTAATGTTTTTCTACTCTTTATCTCCAGATACTTGGAAGTAGATTTAAGAGCGTTGTAGCACTCGATGAATTAGAGTAAGAGCAATTTTATCCGTAAGCATCTCTCGGGTTTCTGAAAACATATCTGGAAAACGCTTGAGCTTAACAAATATCCGGTTCAAAGAACATTTTGGTGTTTGATCTTAATCAACAATATATGAAACATAATTCACGTTGCGCTTTAAGTAAGTTGATGTCTTGTTACATTACACTGGATTGGGGAGGGAGACAGATGCCTTTACGTGGACCTCCCTGTTGCGGCATTTCTTGAAATGCTTACCAAATCTGTCACCATGAGAGCAACGACCTCTACTCGCGCTGGATGTGTTCAGCGTGGATTGGGTCAAACAACGCCCTTCTCAGGGCGCGGCAGCAGAAATGCTGCCTAAGATGACCCACGACCCAACATACTCCAGCTGAACACCGAGGAGCTTACTGACAACAAGTTCTCCGTCATTGAGCAACTAGCCTATAAAAACAAGGCTTTCATCATCGTCCTACAGGAGACCCACTGCACAACTGCAGACAAGCTAGTGATTCTCAACTTCTCACTAGCTGGGTCAATCCTGAGCAGGAATCACGGCCTTGACCACGTTTGTCCACGAGCGGTTGGAATGGTCACTGCTCGATCAGTCTCCAGACCAATCAGAGACTGAGTGGTTGTGCGTAGACGTCGCAGGTTATATGATCGTCAACGTCTACAAACCTCCACGCTCGCGACTCACTCCTGCGACCATCCCGACGTTCCCACACCCCAGCCTGTACATTGGTGACTTCAATTGCCAGCACGTCAACTGGGGTTACAATACAACATCCCCTGACGGCGAGAGCCTGGACTCCTGGGCAACATCCAACAACCTTGGACTATTGTACAACTCAAAGAAAACAACCTCCTCTCACCGATGGAACGTCGGCACCAACCCAGACCCGGACTTCGCGAGTTTCAGCTAGGGCAGCCGACTACCGGACAGACGCATCCTAGGAAAGTTCCCGCGGTCACAACATCGGCCCTCCCTCATAACGCCACCAAGATTCAAGGTACCTGCCCACAGCAATCCGGTGAAGCGTTGGAACTTTNGCAAGGCCGATTGAAANCGTTTTTGCCTTCTCACAGGTGAATCCGTCGAGAGATTGCCCCCTCCGGACACACCAGACATTGAGAGGGCATCNGGATTTTTGCAAGAGCCTACTTTCTGCGGCCAAACAATGTATCCCAAGTGGCCGTCGGAAGAACTACGTACCATGCTGGGACAAAGANTGCGAGACCCTCTATCGTTCCTTTATCCGAGCCCNAGTGGCGACTGCCTCTGACAGAGTCGCCTCGTCTCTACTTTCTCGACCACAACAGAAGAAGCAGTAGCGATGGGAGGAAGCTGTCAACTCCATCGACTTCTCGCACTCTAGCCGCAAGGCGTGGAGAACAATCAACAAACTTACTGGCAGGTCTGGACGCTCCTCTCGCCTGTGCCCTGTCTCGGCAAACTCCATCGCCTCGCAACTCGTGAAGAAGGGGGAAAAAAGACCGGCGGCCGCGAGTCCACCAGACTCGTCAACAAAGAGCTGTCCGACCGATGGAAGATTCCAACACCTGAAGGTCACAGTATCTCCGAACCCTTTAGGCCAGAAGAGTTTGCTGCTGCCCTCAGACGCCTGAAGCCATGAAAGTCTCCGGGATTGGATCCCATCTTCTCGGAGTTTATACTCTACGCCGGGTCGGCTTTCAAATCTTGGTTGTGCGACTTCCTCAGTTCCTGCATGCACCAACTCAAAATTCCAAAGATCTGGAGAGGAGCACTAGTAGTTGCGATCCCTAAGCCAGAGAAGGAACTGGGGGACCCAAAGAGCTATCGTCATATATCTCTGTTGTGTGTCCCTTTTAAAATCTTCAAGAGACTCATCTACGCTCGTGTCGAAACAATCATCGACCCTTTGCTCCCACATGAGCAGGCGGGCTTCCGACACGAGAGGTCGGCGGTGGACCAGGTCACCCTGTTGACACAGGACATCGAGGATAGCTTTTCAGCTAAAAAGAAGGCCGGAGCTGTGTTCGTCGACCTCACAACAACCTACGATACCGTATGGCACCGCGGCCTCACCTGCAAGCTGCTGCGATTGCTGCCTGATAGGCACATGGTCCACATGATCATGGAGATGGTTGGCAATCGCAGCTTTACCCTTACCACCGGAAAAAGCCAAAGAAGCAGGTTACGACGCCTCAATAACTGCGTCCCACAGAGATCTGTCCTGGCGCCCCTACNGTTCAACATCTACATCTCCGACCTGCCAACCACCATCTCCAGAAAGTATGCGNAAGCAGCAATTCCGCATCGAGGCATTGTAAAAAAATTGGAGTAGAAATTTGCCACTGACAAATCAAACTTTGCGATTAAGAAATCGCATAAGCTATATTCACCGTGGGCAGATTATTGATAAGAACTAATGCACGTTATGCAAAAATTACTCTAGATTTTATCGGATTTTCGGTGAAGAGCCAATTTATCTGGAAACTGAAAAGTGAATCAACTCATTGTCAAAAATATAAAAAAAGAGAAAAAACAACGCAGAAAATCCAGATGCGCTCTAAAGACCCCTTGTTAGGCTATTTGATATTCATCGATGTATTTGCAATCGTGCTGCTGTGCTGTTCCTACGCATAGCAAGTTTTTGATAAAGCTAAATGGTGCATTGTAAAAACCGAGATTGTAGCTGGATAGAAAGCGTGAGAACGACAAAGATCTCCTGTCAGCAGAGATGATGCCACAGTACTTACTGTGTGATGCAGTGCTCCTATCTTTAGATATCAGATGAACGACTTCTAACTTTTTGGAAGCAAACCGTGATATCAACGCGTTTTCCTGTTAGTATTTGCTTATTGTTGCCAATATCTTCAAAAGAATGAATTGCTGTTTCGTTCATTCTCATATGCAGTCCAACATAGAGTTGCAAGAATCTTTGCGCAAATCAAAATGGTGGACAGCATCAATATTCACCTACAGCCCAGTCCGATGTTCAGTTTATATGAATATTTTGCGATTTCGATTAGCATTTGCCTGTACAAATCTTGAAAGTAGTTACACTAGTATGAATTTACAAGAATATTTGACCGGAGATACGCAGCAAAATCGAGTGCTTAAGAAAAACAGACGAAAATAAAATTGCTTTGCAAACTCACGTAGTATTCTCCGGGATTGTTGCACACAATCAACCAATCCATTCGAGAGGATGGAACCAAAAAGCTTCTTCCTAGCCTCGGTCGTGTACCACGGTCAAGATAGATACCATCTACAGCAATTTCAAGTATATCACAGGCAGGATTTCCATCACCGTCTGCTATGTGCAAGGCCAAGTTGCGTTGTGATCCAGCGTTCAGTAGTCTGTTTCAAAAGAACATAGGTATACTCGTAAGCTTTGATTTGGCTAGGCATGACCAAATCCATAACTATCTGACGGTACCCAACACTTCCACATGGTCGCCCTGATCTTCCTTTGTGCGGATATAATTCTTGCATGCCTTTGCCATTGTTTATGGATTTTTTCCATTCTGCCTTACCAGTTTTATTAATCGCTTTTCTGACTTTTTAATCACACATTTAGTTTATTATTTGCTGATGTTGGCACCTCCCTTCACAAAATTATCGTTTAAGGGACCCTCCCTAGAGTTCTTCTGTTAGCTCTACAACCTCACGACAGCCTTCTGCTTACGCAATCCACTGCCTAGTTTGGCTTGGTCAACACCGCGTTGCTTGTAGCTGTGATTTCGCAGCTCTGTAATTGGTATCGGATAGTTTTTCAGTTTTAGTAAAAATAATTACTTTAGGACGGCGTATTTTCCAGTTTGTTGTTTTTAATTGCCGCAGCTTTAAGTTTCAATTTATCACTTTATTCATGAGTTTGCTTACTTTCTCCGCTCTTGTTTTAGCTCTTCAGCACCTCACCCGTCAGCATTGCTTGCCGATTTCAGGTCTGACGATGCGTAGAGTTACATGAAATGGATTTCCTACTAAAAACACTTTCCTCTTAGATTCGTCTGCGTCGCGCTTGCGTTTGCAAGAATAATTACATAAGCAGATGGAAACGTCTTGAATAACACAAGTTCACTCTTAAGTTTTGAATGTTTCATCTGTAGTTTAATTGGTAGTTTGTTTATTTATTTTCTTCCAACCATACTCAATGCACTACTTCATTTTCGGTACACGTAGGCGTGCATAATAAATACAGTACTTCATTTGCAGCATCGAAATGTGGCCAACATACATGCAGCAGGAATAGAAACTAAACTGTTTTCATATGGGACGTTTCCTCAATAAATGCCTTGTAACATGGAGGGACCAGATCAGGTATGTTGTCATCTAAGAGAGCTCAGGTTCTCGAAGTATAGACCGATCACGTGTTCGTATTAAGATGTAAATAGAGATAAACAGATATGGTCAGGGACGTCGAAACGGATGTGCATGACGGGGGCACTGCCTCCCCTGCCTTTTGAGAGGGGGGCAACGAGGGCACAGGTGCCCTTATGTAACAGTATCATAAGCAATTTTATGATTTATGAAGATCGACTTGAAAGAAATTTATTGCAACTATTCGCGCACACAAGAAATTCAGAATGGTTTTCTATAATTACTGTTATTATTTTTGAGATCAACATTGTTGCTGAATATGTAAATGCGAAAAGAATGACTATTATAGTGTGTTTTTTTCATTGAACTCTATTAAATGGTTTTGAACTCGTGGTACGTCAAAAACATGGGCTTCCTCAAGGGGGCAAAACGTGCATTTGCACCCCTGGAATTTGGGACCAAGAACCAAAATTTTCTAGAATTGATCACGTAACAGCTTAATACCCATTGATTGACTTTATTCTTGCAGTGAGTTTATTTGCCGGCATGACACTCACACTGCACAATAGCCAGGTTCACAGTTCTGGTGACATGCAGTGATGAGCTTGCAGTTCACTCATATCCGCTCCTTTGCCTGCAGAAGCAGGTTGTCAAACTTGCGAGGGAATTGTTCTACTGTTATAGACTTAATTGTGTAACAACAACATGGCAGCAAATCTTCTACTGTTCATTTTAAGTTGCGATAGTTAATGCGTTTTTCCACTTGTGACTGTTGAACGCAAACTTCTTGGCAGATAATGCAGCGAGACAGTGAGCAGGGACGCCAGAAAACGGGGAATTTCCCCCCCCAGACCTTTCAAAAAGGGGCCAAGGTTGTCGGAGGTGTCTTTTTCATAGCAGCATCACAGGTATTTTCAAGGAATGAAGATCGAATTGAAACAAATTTTCTGTAGTTTCTGTTATTTTTTTTGAGGTCATCGTTGTTGTTGAAAAGAAGGAAGTATCAATTGGTACCGATTTTTTTCGTTTTTTATAAGTTATCATTGCCGTCAGATGACCTCTCACCGTTTTTCCTATATCGATCATCCTCTTTAGTAGGGGTTCTGCTGCAATACCCGTTATGGCTGTCTTAATTTTGAAACTGATGCTGAAGTTTCAACGAGTTAAAGACGTGTTCTTCAATATTTGAATTGGATCACAAAAACTGGATTGTACAAACCACAACGCATTTCTGTTCCGAATCCAAGACGAGAAATCATAAGGCAGATTGGATGCAAATCCAAAAGAAACTGAGAAAGCATATCTCATTTACTGTCGTTGATTGCTGAAACATTTCCTTGAAACTTT
>JGI24159J19872_10005764_pt1 | contig 16043 bp, 8 predicted proteins | sample Ectturendosymbi4_FD_19872 | JGI IMG/M metagenome (IMG submission 19872) | reverse complement strand
TCAGTCACAGTTTATTGACGGGGAAACTAGTTTCACGTTTTCCAACGCATCATCAGTCCTGTAAATGTAAGACAAATCTTACCGGCGAAATGTTGGCACTTGAAAACAAGTACAGAAAAACACACAAACTGGGGCTAGTTACAACGACATTACTAAAAATTTGCGAAGCTAAAAGGTTGACCTTCCCAGAGCCTCTTAAGCCACTGCTAAGAAAATTGGTGTTTAGTAGCAGTCTAACAAAGACACTTTTCCTCTGGAAATAACACATGTGTGCGATGAACGAATGCCAGAGAGAAACCATGCGATTAAACAGAACGTAACAGCTCATGAAAAATCAAGAAAGGCTGAGATTTTCAACGTAAACTAGACAGTTTGTTCAAGTGGTTAATTTCAATCAAATAGAACAATTAGCTTAACCGAAAAAACATATTTTGTACAAACAACTAATACACTGGAAGCATGCAATGAAGCCAAATTTTAGTTATTCTTTGTTCCAAACACAACTTTTTTGTTGGTGGGACAGTTCGTAAGTTCTCCCTTTTCCTGTCTCATAGTTCTTTCAGTAAATGTCAACATTTGCGGAAAACAGTGACAGGGATTCTCTCAACGGATCGAAGACAACAAACAAACTTTAGCCTTGTGGCAAGCTTCTGAGGAAATCTGCCTGCTTTCTGCTTTCATTCTTCTACAATGATTAAAACTTGCAAGCATATCTGTTTTTTATAGTTATAGGCCACAAAGATGGCGGCAATTAAATCAGTCACAGTTTATTGATGGGGAAACTAGTGTGATAGTTTCCACGTCAATAAACTGTGACTGATTTACTTGGCACCATCTTTGTGACCTATAACTATGAAAAACAGATACGCTTGCAAGTTTTAATCGTTGAAGAATGAAAGCAGGCAGATTCCTCAGAAGCTTGCCGCAAGGCTAAGTTGTACATTATTGCAAATTGCTACGATATTGCAAATTGTTTGAATGGTGCAAATAAAAAATATATAAACTATGAGTTCCGTTGCATTGATATAACCAAAGAAATTTGTATTTGGCCATGCTACAATATACAATCTTAAAGCTTAAGTTTACGGACAAAAATTGCGGCCAGCCAAGACTCACAAATAGCAAAATGTGGCCCATGCCTGGGGAACTTTGGGCACCCCTGATTTAAACAATTTATGTATATGTTGAGGAATGTATGCAAAAAAATGTCAAGATGCAAAATCAATTTTAGCAAAGAATACGTAATCATAATAATAATTTAAGCTTTGAAATGATGCTTATCAGTTTCCCTCTCTGAGATCCCAAGCAAAGCTTTTGCCAAGTTGAGTTGTGATCATGAAATGATAAATTTGTTTATGCCAGAACTTGTGTAAAACCAAAGAAGTACTACAGTTTAAAACATTTTTGAAAAACAAATGAAGGTTGAGTTTAATAGATGACTGGCGCCTGATACTACTTATTGCACTGATAATGACTTCCTGGTCCTAATCAACTTTTGTCTGCTTTCATTTCATAACTTTCACTTTTGTCACTACAATTTAATGAAAACTTCTGTTGTTGAGTTGTTGACAAAGATATATTTTCATAACAAGCTTTGAAATCAAAGAACATTTAATTACCTCAAGGCTCAGGGTACTGTACTTAATCAAAGCTTTTTGGTCAATTTGTAAGTTCTGGATATCAACTGTGCTATAAGCCTTGATTGCTAACTCACACTACTTCCATTGGGAACACAATAAATTTACAAAAGCGCCATCAATGTTGTGGCTTGGAAGGTTAATCTAGGAAAATTCTTGAAATTCAATATTGGTGCTTTCTACTTCAAACCAGGAAGGTACAAAGTAAAACACCACTATATGATGTTTTATAATAATAAATGTGTGTTTATTTAACAAAAAAATTTACAATGGGTTCAATTTGACTTGATGTTAATGTGATTTTAATACATTTTTGACCACCATTTGAACATCAACTGGGTTTGAAAGTTGTATAACCTTTGTTTAACAGTGTACTCTTACTTAAGGAGATCACATGTACTATTGAACAGAAATACTACTTCACAAAAACAAGTTAAACAAAAATGCCAAAACTTGCCAATGGATGGAGACTTGAATGGATACTTCTCTGGTAGGTCTACTCGCACCTTCCACACACCACCTTCATATGGAGCTAAATAAAAGATAGTGGTTACAACTACATGACTGTCTATTGAAAGGAATCCTTTGACAGCCAAGAATCAGACACTAAGCTTACCCTTTAAGTCCCGCATGTGCCACTTTTTTTGCTAAGGTTTGCAACACTATAATTCACCAGCCAATTGAGCTAGAGAGCTGTTCAAACCATCTATAGAATCAGCAAGTCTTCTAGTTGAGATTGAAAAAAACTTTTTCATTTTGGGTTTGACGTTCTCTGGGGAGGACGTCACAATAAGGGAATGTTTTTGCATTTCTGGCCAACTTTGGCTGACCCTGAGCGCCAACCCAATGAGCCATTTTTTTGACTCAAACTTTTTTTCAAACTAGGCTGTAATCCACATCTTTAGAGCCCTTGATTGCTTTGCTAGCATATCTGGAGCCAAATTTATGGCCCAAAAACCCAGTTTTTGAGAAAAATCAAAAAGGTTCAAAAAAGGTAACATTATCCATTTCTGTCCTAACTTTGGTCAGCCCTAACTTGGCAGCAGATTGAGCTAGAGAGTCGTTCAAACCCTTTTAGTTTAGAATATAAAAAAATCTTAAGTTTCGAGTTTGGGGTCCATGGGGTCATGATTGTGGTGTTTTGCGGTTATTTTGATGACGTCATTGACTGATCCAACAAGCCAATATTGTGGCTCAATTTTTTTTTGATTCTTGGCTATAATACGAGTCTTCAGAACCCTTGATAACTTTTCAGCATTTCTGGTTCCAAAGTTTTGCTAAACATTTTTTGGGATTTTCCTAATTAATTTGTGTTTTTTTGCCCTAATTTGGGAACCAGGAACTCTGGAAAGTCGATCAAAGACTCTAGGCAATTTAGCCTAGAGTCCAAAAAAACTTTGCACCATAAAATCGGCTCGATTGTTCAACACCCAGGGGATGATGACATCATCCAAATGTAAACAAATATGCATAAACACCCTTTCATTATGAAAACATCAACAAAAAACCCGACACACCAAGCTTGCATTTTTTTCAGTCTAAACTACAAGACTTCACAAGTCTTTAGAGGGCTTGAACAGCTCTCTAACATATTCTGGTGGTGAGTTATGGCCATATGCAATATGGGTGTAATGCACCCCAGGTTAGCATTTGTGTGGGTAGACATTTTGACCACTTTTTGGTTTTTGGGCCATAATTTTGGTTCCAGATATGCTAGAAAGCCAATCAAGGGCTCTATAGACTCGGATGGTAGTTTAGTTTCCAAAAAAAATTTGAGGGAAAAAAATTGATTCATTGGATTGGTGCCCAGGGCTGGGCAATTTTGGCCAAAAAAATGCAAAAATTCCCCCACTTGTGACATCCCCTAACCCAAAACAAAAAAAAAATTTTTTCAATCCCAACTAGAAGACTTGCTGAATCCGTAGATGGTTTGAACATCTCTCTGGCTCAATTGCCTGGCAAGTTATAGTGTTGCAAACCTTTGCAAAAAAAGTGGCACATGTGGGACTTAAAGTGTCAGACTACATATTTCACCTACTAAGTAGGCATTATTAGGAAGTGTACGAAGTATAAAATAGAGTTAAATAAAACCTGCAACAACATGTTTTCAAAAATGCTTCATTTCTATTAAGATTTAAATTACATTTGTAACCTTTCCTACAGATGATTCAGGATAATTGCATGTCAGTTAAACGCATGAACTGTTTAATCAAATAGGATTCTGGAATCTCAAACCAAACCCATCCATAGGTAAAGAAAATAGTTGGGTTAATTGCGTAAGATTTAATCGCATAAACTTGATATTCGCATAGTAATGTTGCTTTCATTTCTAGATTTGTATGACTTAACCACACATTTCACTTCAAATGAGTGTATAGTGCACTGTGCAGATAATGTTGAAAGCAGTTGCTGAGCTTCTATCCAAAAATAAGGAGGTGCAGCACTTAATACAATTTGTTGGTGATTTCAGCCTCAGGGGGTGAACCTGTTTTTGAAATAGAAAAAGGCATGCTTGACAGTATGCTCAAAGACTTAAAACAAACAATTTAGTGTTTTTTTGAAAATAAATGATGTGTAGTGTGCATTTTTGTGTATCAATTGACCTCATTTTCACTCTAAATGTTTAACAACCTGTCCCCTTAACAAATGTTTATAGTATAGATCAAACTGTGTTTGGCAAGAACTATGCAAATAGAAGTATAGTTCAATCAGGGATTTGTATAACTTCTGGAAGAACTTTTATGTCCCTCAGTTCAAGAAATCTCTTTTCAGTGTCAAGCTTCCAGGTATCAGCGATGTCAGGTAGCAAGCATTTGGACAGTAGTAAAGTTAGGCAGTAAACTTGCAGATATTAGTTGGATATAGATAATTGCATATTCTGGGTAAACGCATGAAAAAGCATAGCAAATTGTCTATGCAAGTAACTGAATTCTTCTTTATCAGTACATTACCAAAGTCTCAAGGTAATGCTTAGAATCAATAATCCTACTCTGGAACCCACATGCCAAGCTCATTATAATGTTACTTCAGGCCTGTAGTTCTTGAATTTTTTTCCTTATTACCCACTTCTGGTTGAGGCTGAATTTTCATTTCCCACTACCTAAATTTAATTGACCATTTGCACTAGTTCTGATGAACTTTAAAGAAAGTGTATTCAACAAACAGAACAAGTAGACAAATGCAACCCCTATCATTCCCCACAGGTTAAGAACCACTGCTTTAGACAGTGAATTGTTTTTCAAAAGATCTCCATACTTGCAGAGCCGGCTGAGTTTTGCTTAAAAAGGTGTAATTTGCCCACATGGGCCAAGTCTGCAACTCCATAACTTGCCAGTCAATTGTGCTCAAGAGCTGCTCAAACCCTTAAGACTTGGTGAGTCTTCTAGTTTGCAATGAAAAACAATTTTAGGCTTTAGGGTTGTTTTTTCGTAGGTGACATCATAAGTGGGGTAGGTTCTTGGCCATTTTTGGCTCAGGTTATCTGGCACTGGGCGCAACTGTTAGATGGGAGTATTTTGTCCAAGCTTTTATTGGAAGCTAGGCTAAAATCCAAATCTATTGAACCTTTGATGAGCTTTCTAGGACTCTGGTTCAAAAGTGATGGCCAAAAAAACACAAAATTGGGACTTATACAAAAAAATTGGCAATTTTACCTAACTCTCGAACCAGAAATACTAGAAAGCTGATCAATTTTAGTGCAAACAAGAAGACCCCCCAGTCTTTTGAGGGTATGGATAGCTCTCTAGCACAATTGACTGGCAAGTTATGGAATTGCAAAGTGGCACAAAATTAGCAGCTCAATGAGTGATTTCCAAGTACAGTAGATTTTGCCTAATTCGTCACCTCAAGGGGATTAGAAAAAAGTGACGAGTTAAGCGAAGTGACAAATTATGCAAACAGGTGAAAACTATATCATAGAAGCTCGTATACTTTATCATAGTAACTGGCATACATAGTGTTATTATTTGCAGTAAAATGCATGTTTATGACGTTATGGTTGAACACAACAATTAATTCCTCTACTCTATCTGGACCTTTTAAATATTTAATAAACTTTTTTGCGTTCTCTCAATGGGGAGTCAGGTCACGCTTCGAACCTCGTGTATAAATTTGACAAACAAATTGCGAGGTGCAACAATTCTCAGACAAAAATCCTTTAATTTGTTTGAATTCCCATACGTACCAGCTGCTTAGACATCAAAAGCAAAACTGCAAATGAAGAATTAGACGAACAAAATGCTTCTCCGGGATAGAAAAAGGTGACAAATTAAGCAAATTGGCGAATTAGACGAACAGAAATGTATACACAAGATAGGGATTCTGCTGGGACCAATGATAAAGTGACGAATTAAGCAAACTGACAATGACAAATTAGATGAGTTCTACTGCACGATATATTCGTACAAGGTATAGCAGCTCCCAACATGTTAATATTAATCAGTTTGACTAGATTACAAAAAAAAAATTTCTCTTAACCCTTAAGTCCCATGCGCCAAAATTTTGGCATGAGACAGTGAACATTTTCTACCATAACTCATCAGGCGATTGTGCTACGGAGTTGGTCAAACCCTCAAAAAGATCCAGCTAGATTAGTACTTTAGATAAAAAAAAAACTAGGGAAGGTTGGAATAGCATTTTTTGGGTGGCGTCATAAATTGGTGTGGGTTTTAGCTATTTCGACTCAGGTTACCTGACCCAGGGCCTCAACCACCTAGGTGTAATTCTTTGTTGTTTTTTTAAATGAAACTAGTCAAAAATCTGCATCTTCTGAGCCCTTGATGGCCAGCTGACATTTGTGGTTGGCAAGTTATGCCAAATATGTTAAAATTATCTATATACCGGTACTTAACTAAAGATCTAAATTTCTCTATTTTTTTTGTAAGACTGTAGTTTCCTAACCACAGATGCTAGAAAGCCAACCTAGTTTTTTTTAAGAAACAAAACATTGGGCCTTGAAGTTATGGCCTTGGGCCCAGTAAGAGGGGCCAAAAGCGCCTAATCCTATCCCATTTAGACATCATCAACAGAAAACCCCAAGTCCAAACCTACCCAATTTCTTTACAAATCTAATCTACTAGGCTAGCCGCACCTTTAGCGAGTTTGAATACTTCTCTAGCTCAATTAGCTGGCGAGATATGGTGTGGCTAAGACACAGGTATAATATGCCCAGGGTCAGCATTTGTGGGAGCAGAATTTTTATCAATTTTTTTTGTTTTTGAACCATAACTTTGGCTCCAGATATGCTAGAAAGCCAATCACACCAATTAAGTGCTCTAGACTTGGATTCTAGCCTAGTTTCTAAACGAAAATTGAGTCAAAAATTGGCCTATTGCGTCGAGGCCCAGGACCTGGTAAATGGGCCTAAAAAAACTAAAACTGCCCTCTTTGTGACGTCACTCACAAAAAAATAAAATCTGAAACTGACCAAAATTTTTGTGATCGAATCTCCTAGACTAGTCGCATCTTTAGAAGGTTTGAACAGCTCTCTAGCTCAATTGCCTGGTGAGCTATGACTTGCCTAACTTGGCCAAAGTTCAGGAGTCAAGGGTTAAAGGGCTGCACAGCTTAAACTATGCATATTGGATATTCATCATAAAAAATATCCCTAGTAGAGTCATCTTTGCAAAAAATATTTATTTGGTTTAGCTCATCTTTTTTCATGGCTAGGGAGCCAAATGCCTGAAACGTAGGGGTATTTTCTTGTTATGGATCATTCCACAACAGATCACCCAATGGTACTAACACTAACATTACTGATTTGCTTCAAATTTGGTGTGCAGGTAGGTTGTGCATAGAAATGCAAAAATTACAAATTTAATCAAAATTTGACTAGTAGTTTCAGAGATACTGGTTTTTGAAATGTTAAACTTTTGCAATAAAACTGTATCAAGGATGGATATTATAATTTAGGGTCCTGAGGAAAACTCTCAGAAAGGAGCCCCTAAACCAAGTTGTTGAGGGGGCCCCTTTTGATGCATTTGCACATAATTTTAATTTATTTTGAAAAACATATGACTGGCTTCAATGTGGCTCTAGAGCAGTGGTTCTTAACCTTTTATCCACCACTCTTCCTTAAGTAATTTTCCTTTGTTTCACGCCCTCCTGAATGCAAATAAGTTATAAAAACAAATGTACTATTTTGTAAACATTAATTTTTTCATTTTCAGGTTTTGTGACAGACACAAAGTCATTAGAGTACAAACACACACAGTCTGCACAATGCGGATTGATAAAAACAGACATAACTGGACAATTAATAGCGAGTTTAAAGGTAGAACAAAAGGGTTACAGACACTTTCCTAACACCACTGTTCACTAACTCGTAACACTTGATACTACATCCAGAATAAGACACTAAGTCTATCCCTGGTCAAGGCCAGGTGAAGTACGAAAGTATTTTGGCATGTACATGCCTCAAACAAACGTTGTAACATCTGAACATTTAGTCACAAAGTAAAACGCGGTTGTAGCATTCATAGAATAAGGACGAATATAAACAATCCGACTGTATCAAAGCGTGCAACCATGTGTTGTTCGAATTTCTACACCATTCAAAAAAGAGGTGCACATTTTTTCACAGTAAGGTCTCACAAGTAGGAATGTTGTATTAAACCTGATGACTACTAACATTCGCTCTCCAGGGCAAGTTGTATAGAGCCATGCAGGCCTGCACCCAATATTATAGGCCACTGGTTACTTGACAAGTTTGGCTAATATTTGGTGCAACATTATTTAAACAGCATTGCATGAAAAACGCATCATTTTAAGCGACATCATGCAAGATTTACCAGTACTCACAGATATGCATGTTCCCACTCTAGCCTGCATGTTTAATGTGTTGCAGTTGCTTGTTTTAGACTTATGCGAACTTTTGCAAATTCATTTCTTTGTTTTATTCACTCTGTATAGTTTGCGGTTTACTTTGCAGAATATTACAAATTATTCTAATTGTACGTCAGTTGAACGCTACAACCGCGGTTTTGCATAAGATTCCACAATCTTAAACCAAAACCGTTCATACGTGAAAACTATCATACACTTGATCGTATAAATTTGATATTCAAATAGAAATGTTATTTTTATTTATAGACTCAAACACTCACTCCGCACAACTTAATGTTAGTGAAAGACACGGTTCTGAAATTAAGCAGCTGAGTGTCATCGGCCATTGGTATGGCCAGAAAGTGACGTTACTATCTTTCTTTGGCCCAGAAGTTGACATCATATGGCGGCCTGTAGCTGCCACGCTGCATAAACCTAGTCTCACATTCAACAAAAGTGTGGCACAAGTACAGTTGAATCATCATAAATATACATCGTTGCATCACAGAACATGGCAGGAGTACTATAGAAAATGAGTATCATGCATGTGTACAGCCACATTGCAGAAAGCTCGTTGAATTACAGAAAGCCATAATGGTATCCCATGCTGCATGGAGCTGTGCAAAATGCGACTTCATGTTCATCTGGAATTAGGCAAGCCACTCTGCGATGTAGCCAGCTACCTTGAAATTCTATGTGCATCATGCTGTTCTCAAATACGAGAAAGGCACAGATGTTATTGCTAAAGGGACTTGGCATGCTGACTAAACAGTCCCTTAGTTGTGCCCATGAATGTTTGATGCAGGCTCAAATTTGGCCTGCAAAATTTTAAGAAACTTAACCCTTGCTTCCATCTCTGTTGGTACTAAGCCAAATAACATGTAGCGGGATAAAATTAACACTGGTGTGATGTTTGGAAGGTGCACATTCCCGTTAAAAACTTTCCAATGTTGTAGAGCATGTAAGGGCTTGTGCCTCCCTGACTATTTCTTGACACTCCCTTGGGGCAGCGCACACCCTGGTTGAGAACCACTGCTCTAGAGTGTTTTATAAGCTTTTTTACAAAACAATGCAAAAGCTAGGTCCATCTGATATTTATTTGCATGCATAAATGCAATATCTAGTTCCTCAATGCATACCCATTAAAAGAATATTGCTTATAAACATATGCCTTAGGCCCACAGAATAAAGCAAATTATTGATGACTAACATTAAAAACAAATAATAAACTTGTTTTTTTGTCAACACTAGTTTCACATAATTCAAATGCTTCTATTTCCTACATTCCTCAATACATGACGAGAATTTGGTAGGGGGGCATATAATCAAGCACTTGACCTGGGCATCATCAGACCTCTGCATGTGCTTGTCTGTATCACTCACCTAAATCAATGCGTCCTACACCAGTGGACAACCTTCCAACCCTCGCAGGCATCCAACCTGCTCAGCTTCATCACAGTGGAGCCACACTATCTCTAGGATGCCGTGCCATGGAGCCTGGACATCTGCTCCACTCTCAAGTGGAGCTCACCCGTTCCAGTGCTGTTGCACGGCGCCTCAAATCAAGACACCTGTTTGCACCTGCCGCACAACTCATCATGTTCTCTGACAACATACATGCGGTGCAGTGAGCAGATCATCAATGGAACGCGGAGTGAGCGGACAACCCCACAAGACTCCGTATTTTAATTCCACACACCAGTACACCCCCCTGGAATGACCCTCCCAAGAAGAGCCTGGGTCCAGCTCAACTGCCTCCGCACCAGTGTCGGACATTTCCACTCCTGCTTGTACAAATGGGGTCTGGCCTCCTCTGCGGCTTGTGAGTGTGGCGCAGAAGAACAAACCATCAACCATGTCGTCCTCTAATGTCCAATCCATCGACCTTCCCACGGACTGCACGGCTGACGGTTATGGACGATGAGACAACCGAATGGCTGCTCAACACCTGCCCCGAAATCTAGCACAGCCAAGCAGTGGATAAAAGAACTTGCTCAAATGACAAAAGAAAAAGAACCTAAATCAATGTGGAAGTTACTTAATGGTACAGATTACACCAAGCAAGAAAGCTGCTTGTCTCACGTTTTTATCTCTAAGAAACATATTGCTCAAAATCATATTCTATGCTAGTGGTTCTCCCATTTGTGGAAATACTTTCCACCAGTAATACACAAGGGTTTTCCATGTGCTATGTAAGCAGCTTGCAGGTCATATACAAAGTCCTGCATCTTATGACTACTGGTGTCTATAATTGCAGCTGTCAAAAAGTGCTTGACTTGTTGCAATATCAAATCACCCTATAATTTAATATTACTCACAGGCATTTCAGTTAAACACTTCTTGTTAGTTACGTCCAACTAGTTTCTAGGCCAATCAGCACTAAAGCATATGCCCCAACCAAGCAAACGAAAAACTACGTTTATTTCATCACTCCATTGACAAAAACTTGAAAACAGTTTTTCAAGTAAATTGTTTTTGTTATACTTACTTCCAACTGGACCTTCAAACTTGACCACAAATTCATTAAGACCTCCAAGATAAGTAATTTCATACTTTCTTTCACTGAATCATTCCGTAAAGGAAAACAGAAGTTGAACTTCAAAAGTATTAGTTTTTGGCAAAAAACATTCATTGTTTTCCATAGTGAAGGCAACTGCCTTTACACTTACGTTTAAAAAATTCTTCATTTTTTATAGTAATTAGCATGTCTCTGATCAAAAAATAGGTTGTCTGAGTAATATTGCTTTGCAGTCAAAAAAATATGCACCCACTTGCATGCACTTTTGGTATGCGCTATATGGGATTTTGAGCATCACAGATAAAATGTTTATGAACATTAATACATTACTTAACATTTTTGAATAAAAATCTGAGTATTTGGAATTTTACAATAAACCAGATGGTTTAACTAAGGTATGGCAAAGGATATTCATGTGTCAAAGCATGAAAGCACTATTCATAGTGATACAACTTTTAGATTTGTTATCCTGATTGATTTCTGTGACAACACTCAATAACACTTACTTTTCTTTGCAACAGATTGTTTTAATTAGGCCAAAAACAATATTGCAGAATTGAACTCCACTGCTTGAATTATAAAACACTGAAAAAAGTTACATAACAAAAGATCTCACATATAAAAAAAATAGGTTTATGGTGTCTAGCATTTAACCACAAGAAAAAGAATTCCAAACCTAAATACCAAGAGCAATAAAAACTAGAAAAATATGCATAAAAATTCAGGACAATTAAATTTTCTCCACTCTGGTTTGATTTATGAACTTTAATCATACTATATGCTCAGCAAGCAATTTTGCCAATAATCACATTTGCCTAAATGACTATATTTGCATAGGCTTGCAAACTAAATTTGAAGTTATAACAAAAGGATACAGTTTGATCACATCAGTATCCATTCTTCTTTTTCCAGGACTGGGTGATGACATTTTGCAGGTAACAGCTCTATTTTTTAAAATCAGCACAAAATATACTATTGACTGCAAAAACGTGTACCTGATACCAAATGCAACACATGTTTTTGCAAAAAAAACAAGAATTAGAAACAAACACATTTTCCAAGCAATTAGTGTCTGGAAAATCTACATTTTTTCCAAGTAATTAGTCTGGAGATTTGAGAATCTATGTCAATGATATTTATATGTCTTAGAACTTTTGCTGCCAGTCTCGACTGGATACATGCCAATAGTGATGGCATGTGACATCATGGGTGAGGCATGATGCTTTGTTACAAGTTAAAAATGTATAGAGGCATCGATGGGATGTTTGCATTCGTTAGTTGAGCTAATTCGCTGAATAGATATTTAATATCTTCAATTAAAAATAATTGATTTTGACGCTATGGCATCAGTGACTATTACATGAGTCTTGACCAGCAGACAAAGTGCCTCAGAATTGCAAATGAAACCACAGGAAAGGATTAACCTCCACTTGTACAGTTAAACTAAATTCTCAATAATGTTATAATTATTAACTAAAAACTTGACAGTTAATCAAAAAGGAGTGTCATGCATAAGATATTAGGCCAGCCAGCCTTGTTAAAAATGGCTATACAGTGATGGTTTTGCCACCAATACAAGTGACTGTAAAAAGACTTTTTCATTTGCATAATTAAATCCAATCTGAGCTTCAATGAAAGATAATCTGCTTGAAGCCATACCACTACTTTATAAAAATGGCTTTAACCAGTGTTGATGATTGCTTTTGGTTTGTTTGACCAGTTATACCTAAGGGAAAAAATTACAGGTCAAAATTTAGGAAAACACTAGTCCTTTGATCCTTATTGCAATGGAATCATGATAAAGTACCTTTCTTCTGATGTACTTTACTTTCAGTACATGGTACCACATAGTTCCACGCACTTATAATCTTCCACTATTTAAAGCATACATGTATAGATATCATTCATTTAATGCACATCACGCTTAGGCCAAGCACTTTTTGATAGTGATGGAGTGTGAACTTTCAAATAAGGTAGTGTCTATTTTGCAACCAGCAGCAAAAGTTCTTCTGGGGCTATTTTGCCATTGTAACTATATGTAGCTTTGTCCACATAAAATGCATAAAAGAGTTTGTGACACTACGAGTATGGTCAACCTGGTTGAGTGAGAAGTGTCTTCCTGCTGTGCCAGTGGTCGTCAGTTCAGTTCTCACAATTGTGGCTTTGGCTTTATAAATAGAGATGACACTTTTGATGGGAGCACTGTTTATGTACTTTTTAAAAAGTTTTGCATACCAGACATGGGTTTACATTTTTAGTTAGGATTAGGATTTAAGGTTTCAGGTCACATGACAAGGACAATACGTTAATTCAAGCATATCGTCCTTGTCATATGGCCAAATCAACCAATCAGGTTCGGCTAACAGCAAAAAAACTCTAGCAATGCTTTTGCTACTGATGGCAAAATAGACACAACCTCCAAAAAAACTAAAAACCAAACAAATTGAAAAATACAATAAAAACAGTATAAACAACAAAATGAAAAAGCACATCTGTTTTCATATGAAAATCTATAACTGTTTTTCATTAGACTAGCTGTATTTCTTTGTTATTAAAAGTTATGAGCAAGCCAAGAATTAGTTTTGTAGTTAAAAAAAAGATTATATTGCAAAGTGATTTCAAGTACAGCATAGGCTTCTTGTTTGCAGTAATACTGTACATAGAGTATCGTAAAGGGTTTGGATATAATATAAAATTGGTTTAAGGACAAGGGTCTGGTCATACTAAGAATAAAACAAAAAACTAGGTTGACATGAAAAAAGTGACTGGTTTAATCACAGGTATTCATAATTTTAAAAAATGCTTGCTTCTAAAAGGAAAATATTAAAGAAAAAAAATTAACGCTACACAATAACTTTGTCTTTAAAAAATGTGAATGGAACAGATACAGAAAAAAACGATTATGAACCAAAGCCCATAAATCTTTTTGAAAAGATAACAATGATACATAAATAAGCACAAGTTTAATAAAATTTGTTTATTTATTAAACACTGACGTTTAACAACAATCTCTTTGTTTTATCTCCAATCAATTGCCTGATCCAAATGTTTTAGACTATGCGTACTCTAGAGACTCATCCTAACTAATTGTCAATAAATAACTGTACAAGATCAAAAAAATACATAAAATTTAAGTAAATTATTAAAATATGAAACAAAGTGGTTGGTTATTTGTAGGACAAGAAACTTCTAATTTGAAGACTGATGAGTACTTAAACACTTCGGCTCTTGCGGTACGTAGATGAGCATAGGAAAGATTCTGTGCAGCTGTTCTTGGCATATGTAAATTTACATTTTTCCCTTAAATCATGCTTTGGTGCACTGGTTGTGATGTTTTTTACCTGGAAAGGGTTTAAAAATGCAGTCCTAGTATGAATTTAAAAAATGTTGTCTTGCAATAAGAATCCAAAGCCTCTGTGGTGCAAAGGCTGTTTGAAAGCATGGTTTCTTTTGAGTTGGTCCACCTAGGCGGGACCAGGATCCCACAGCAGTAACTGTGATTTTGTGTGATGGAAGTGCTTTAATATGCTGCCAAATGCTAGGAAAGCAAGAAAGAAAGTATCAGAAACATTTGTGTAACTGTATTTAGGCATGTTGATAAAGTTTTATTGCTTGATGTCAGTGTTAGCTGCTTTTAATGTCTTAAAAAATGCTTCTTGCCAAGTGATACTTTTTGCGAAAAAGTGGCTCTGGTAGGCCAAGCTTGTTGCAGTAGTATGTAGCCTAAAATGTTTTGGAAATTATTTGATATGTTGGCAATTGAAGAGTGTAAAGCAACAAAATTTTTGCTATGCTTAATGTTTCAGCCTAAAGCTGGAAAATGCCTAGCAGTATGATACTGCTATCTACCTTCTAGGATTTGAATTTCCTGCTAAAACCACCTTGTAACATTGGATATCACCATGGGAAAACCACTTAGCAACCAAAGTGTTAATAGCATGGGTCAGGTGTTCTTAGGTAATTTAAATGTTTAGCAAGAACAACAAGCAATATATTTTCATAAAGTTTATATCTAGTTTGCCTGACTCATATACATTCCACAACTGGTAACTAACAATAAAAATACTGCTAAAGTAACAGTAGATTAAATAATCTTACAACAGATTAAAAGTCTTATAAAAAAAAAAAACATCGTCAATAAAAATTATGACTGTGGAAGATTCTACTTTTTTACAATTTTTCTTTTATGAAATGCTAGGTGGATAACTTTTCTCCTGAAATTTATGCATACAAAAGTTTGTGCTATTTCAATAAATGCTGATGATGCCTGCTTGGTAAGCAAAATATAGTGTCTGATTTTTGGCTATGAAAAGATTCCTTTTAATAAATGATGAAACTTTAACCACAAAGCCTTTTTTCTGAGCTAAAAGGTTTTTGCAGGGTAGATATTAGAGTTGGCTCTAGCTAATAACGTTAGGGAAGCAATTTCTGTAATATTTGGTAATCACGCCTCATAGCAGCTTTGCTATTATAAGTAAGATGAAGTATACTTTACAACACTGCTGTGACAAAAAAATGGATGNCAAAATGGCCTTATATCATGAATGAGTTTCTTCAAACATGATAAAAGACTTCTATGGAATTGGTTTTGATATGTTGTTTCCCAAATTNTACAAAATCATGGTGAATAAAATAACTTTCATCAGTTTAAGGGGCGATCACTCTAATCTCCACCCTTGGATCTGCTACTAGTAGGTATAGATGTTTTAAAATGCCAAATTTTTGTAATTCTAATTATTATAAAAAATTCAAAATCAAAATGATTAACTTATTTTAAAACAGTTGGAAATGAAACATGGCTAGATGCATCTTTATGACTTTTTAACATGTTATAATGTAGAAGAACTTACTAACCAACAATTTGTCATGTTATTTTCCTGTATTCGCACAAGCAGTCAGATTTTGCACACATACCAGTATTATTTCATTCTTTTGGAACTTACAAGCATTAAAAAAAGCATGTACCTTTTAGAACTTACAGGCATTAAAAAAAGCATGTATGTTGAATCTTCATGTTTTAAAACATCAAAAGACTTATTCCAGAATATCCAAAATTCTGAATTCAA
>JGI24159J19872_10005761_pt1 | contig 16046 bp, 8 predicted proteins | sample Ectturendosymbi4_FD_19872 | JGI IMG/M metagenome (IMG submission 19872) | reverse complement strand
ATGTTTAGTTCTGTTTTGGCTCTTTTAATTTATTAAAATTAACAAGAAAGTCCTATTCGTTTGCTCCTAAAACTAATTACTTTCACGAAAGAAAACATTTATGCTCATTGCGTTAAACTAGTGATTTTCGACCAGTGTTTGATGGAACACTAGTCAAACTTATCAAATTTCCTGCGGAACACCTAACGATCTTTCACGGAACACTAGTTTTCCACGGAACACCGGTTGAAAACCACTGCATTATTCCACCACTAATTTGCAGTACATTTTGACAAAAAGACAGACCATCCCAACCACCACTTAACATTGCAGTGACATACTTAATGATAGGTCTGCTCTAATGTGTAAACTTCTTTCAATTTCAGAAAATGCTTTAATAGCTGTTCTTTTTTTGATTCACCTGTTTTAAACTGAAACGTTCTGCAATTTTTGCAGACTGCTGTTGAATGATTTTCATCATATTCTAGCGATGTATCATCAGTTTCTTAGTTTTTGTTCTAAAAACTCTAGGTTTGCTGCAAATTTTTGAGGAATCAACTCACTTTGCTCTACTTTCATAACTTTGCAATGATTCAGACTTACAGTGTCGACAAAGGTGACACATTCAAATCAATCTGCAATTTCTTTTTATAAAAAAATAAATGTGAATAAAAAAATTTGCTGATTGATTTGACTGTGTCATCTCTGTGGAGACTAATTTCTTGAACAGTTTTTTATTGCATTTTTTTGTAGCTGTACAATGCTTTTTATACTGTTATATCAAATTTCAACATTAGTACCAACATTTTATCTGTGTATATTGCTAGCTGCTTTTACCACCTTAAATTGGTACCGGTGTATGAGATACTTATACCTTGAAATCCTGCATTGAGCATGTGTTTTTTCCTGCCATTTTGCAACTCCTTAAATCGCCAGCGAATTGTGCTAGAGCTGTACAAACGCTCAAAAGATGCAGCAAGTCTTCTAGATTGCAATGAAAAAAAATTGTAAGATTTTTTGTGGGTGGCATAGTGGGGTAGGTTTTTGGTCATTTTGGCTCAGGTTACTTTGACCTTCGCCCCAACTGTTAGATGGAATTTTTTGGCTCAAGTTTTTTTGGAAACTAGGCTATATTCTGAATCGTTTGAGCCTTTGATTTGCTTTCTAGCATTTCTGGTTCAAAAGTTATGGCTTAAAAACAACAAAAAATTTAAAATTAATACCTTTGCTGCTGGTGTATGAATATATCGTACCTAGAAATGCCACATGACTCGCTATGTTTGTGCCGCTTGGCAACTCCGTAACTCGCCAGTCGATCGTGCTAGAGAGCTGTTCAAACCCTCAAAAGACTAAGCAAGTCTGCTAGTCAGTACTGAAAAAAATTTTAGTTTTGGGTTACGGTTTTTGTGGGTGATGTCATAAGTGGGGTTTGGTTTGAACTTTTGGTTTGTCACATTTGGTGCATGATTATTAACCACTTGGTGTATTTTCCACATAAAAAGTGTTACAGAGACGAACTTGCACAATATTGAACTTGCTGTTAATCACAGAAGAAACGTACAGGGGCAATGTGTTTTCTCTCTGTGGTAAGCAAAGGCAAGGGTATCAGAATCTCAACGTGCTCCTGCTTCATGTAAAAACAGTACTGCTATACATGCCCAGACAAGCAGTCATGATTCTGTGTATGTGTGTGTGTAGGTTGTTACAACAGCTTGCATTTTCTATTGTTAATTTTTAGTTTATTTTCATAGCACTGGAAAGAAAGATATCTGTTCGAAGCAGTAGAGATGAACTGCTCAAAAGAGGCGTCCTTGTTGATGACACTGCTCATGGTGGTTAGTTGCTTTGGATAACTTTTGTTTGGTAAAAGTGGCTGGTATAGTTTTTTGTATGAAATGTCTTGACAAGACACAGCAATATTTTAGATTTGGCCAGGAGTAAGTTTTGTATGCCATATTTACTCAATTGCAAGCCACCCTTGAATGTAAGCTGCGTGAAATTGTGTTAAAAAATTAATGTAAGCTGCACTTGAACAGAACTTACCTAAGCCTCTGAAATAATTTCATGTACTGGCAAGTTTCGCATTTATTTGTAACCTTGGTAATGATGCTCACCACTACAACTGCCTTCTGTTCACCACTACAACTGCCTTCTCCCTCCTGTGATGGATGTGCACGTGATGCTGGAGAGAATAGAATGTGAAAAGAGATTTTGGTGGAAAAACACATAGCCAAGATCTGTAGCTTTCAATAACATAAAGGAATAAAAATATAAATTGCCCTTGATTATAAGCCGCACGAAATGTATGTAAGCCATGGTTTACAATCGAATAAATACAGTAAATTTTGTATATGCTTCACTTTCAGTTTTAAAATGTGGTAATGGTGCCTTGAACCCAGTGAAATCTTGCACATAGGATGAAATCTTCAAGAATGTGCCCGAATGTACTGTATATGCTTTCCTGTCTGTACATATTAATTTTCTACATTTCTTTTCAAAAACCTTTTGGTGTGTCAGCTGTCAACAAAACACGCGAGCTTAAATGTAATCCATATGTGCCCAAACATTAATGCTTTATATCCGCACCTTTCAAATATTGAAAAAACAACAGTGAAACCTTGCAGTTTGCCAAAACGTTAGCGGAAATGTACCAACTTTAATGCTTTATTGTCTTGATGCTATTTTGAAAGAATTGATTCTGTTGCCAGAAAACCAATGGAAACTTGCAGCTTACAGAAGCGCAGCAGAAGTGCAGAGACACTGATTTTATGTCTGTATCTCCTACATTTCTTCCCAAATTATTTGTTGTGCTGCCAAAAGCAAAATTGAATATCATAAGAAAACAGAAAAATAGGCCCCAAGTTTAATGGGTTTATGTCTGTGTCTCATTTGCTTTGAAAAATCCCAGGTGTTGTGATGCTTAAAAATGAAAACTTGTGCATTGCAAAAATGTAGTGGAAACATACCTAAGCATAACACCTTTCAAACATGCCTTTTGTGTTTGTATTTGAAACTTCTAGTATGTTGCCCAAAATCGATGAAAGTTTGCAATTAACAAAATATGTCCAACTGTGAATATGTGGGTTGCCCAAAATTTCTTCTACTGGTGTTTGACAACAGTACAGAAAATAAACGATTTTTTCTTGGATGAAACACTGCAATCATCAAATCTTCAATTATGTCAGTGTTGGGTAATGAAATTGCTATGTGTGTAAAAGTTTCTTGGCAAATGTGCATGCTTGCTCGGTAGTCACAGCTGTAAACTGTGGTTACTGAAATTCAATTTGTGTGCGAGATCCACCCATTTTGCCACATCATGCATACACTGTCGCAATAGTTATTGTTATTGCATTGCGGCATAGATCTTTCTCTATATAGAAGAGTCTAAACTTAATACTGTCTTCCTATACTGATAGGTCAGTGCATTGTAAACTTTAGTGATATTTGTTGTATGAGAATTGACTCGTTGCATCTGTCAAATAAAACTTGGTTTGGCAGTTCATTGCTCTATGAAACTAAAGTATAGATTAGTACATACCTCCTAATGCGTTTCAGAAACCACAAATGCATCTGACCAAGACCCTCCTTTTCGAAATGATCGTGACGAAGACAAAACTGATAAGTTCACTGGGGCTTCAACAGTTGGTCAATCAGTCTCACCTGCAGCGACTAACGCAAAAAGAGAAATACCTGGTCATTCGGCATACAATGAAAACCCAGCTCAACACCCAGAATCAAAAAGTAATCGTTTTAATGAAGGCAATTTGAAAATTTATCTACAGAGTAATGTCTTGAAATGTGTCTGTAATCCGCAAAATCAATGTATTATGTAAAACTTTGTGTAGTGTTTGCTACAAAATAGATAGCAATTAGCAATTCAGCAAACATGTTTTAGACAGTATCTGTAGAGAAGAGTCGCAAGAAATCTTTGAATAAATCTGTCTGAATTTTATTTCTATTGGTTTATCACCTGTTTCGCTCTAATTCTATTTGGTCTTGAACTTATGTTTCTAACCTGTTAAGATACACCAAAATTCGAGGAATGTTTTCAAAAATTGCATTAACGTGCGTTATAGAGAGTTTAATGACTTCTAACCCTGTCCATGTTCTAGACTTGGGTCTCAAAATGCATCTATTTCGTAGAACATGAAGAGCTACCATAATCCAAAATGCAAATACTGTCATGGGCTCCATATGCTTTGTATGCAGTGGATTGTGACTGTAATGGTTTATGATACGGTGCACAGCACATAATAATTGAATTCAAAAATCAGTGTTTGAAAAGTATATGTTTTTCCTCGATGTTTGTTTTTCGTGGTAAAATTGAATCATATATGCTCGTTGTTGTTACATAAGTTTAAGGCACCATTCTATCTATGTTTGTAATTTTTCAGAATTCGATGATGCGGTCAATATCAGAGATGGTCTATCTAATCTGTCTTTACATTCACGAAACCGGAGCTCTGCATATCCAGTCGTAACTAGTGCGCAACCAACATACATGTAAATTAATTTTCTGCATTGCTATCGTTATTTCATCCTCGTGAATTAGTCAAACAATTTGTGATAAAGAAACTGACATCATAGGCCTTCAGTGTGTTATCACGCTGTATGTATGACCGTACAAAGCACTCTTTGTGGGTCACGTCTCCGCTGTCTTTTTATATCTTTTAATGTTGATATTGAAACTGTTTGAATTGTATTATCTCAGTTCCACAAAGTTTGGTGCAGATTTGTGAATTGAAGTTTTTGCCAGTTAAGATACCTTGCTATCCTTACTATTGCCGGGGATTTACTGGAGATGTTGTTCTGGTTGTTGTTTGTTTGCAAACATAGCTCTTATTACCTCTGATGGCAACGTTTTTACATTTTTGTTATTAAGTAACAGCACCTGCCGAGGTAAATTAAACTTACCGGTAATATCTTTTTTAATTTTTCCCATCTTTTCGGCTTGTTTTTTTTTATCTACTTCGCAAGGATCTTCTAATAACTAACACAAGACCACCTGTCTGCACACTGTGTAATCCAATGCCAAAATTGTATAATTTTATCTGATTGAATCTTATTTCTTACTTTCCTATATATACATCTTCGACACAATGTGCTTACTCTGTATCCAGTTTTTTGACATATTCTGTTTAGTTAACTGTATTTTCGAAACTTTACAGGCACAGAAAGTACCCATCTGATGAAATCTCCAGAGAAAAAGAATATTCTGCGAAAAACCACATCCACAGACATTCTTACCAGGTTGCCACCTCCAAGACGAGTCAGTCTTTAACGAGCAACACGTCAGTGAATGTTGCCCGAGTACAGCTGCGCAATTCTGGCGGCAAGGAAATGGTTGCAGTGGGCTTGTTCCGAAAAACAGGCGAAGATAAGCATCCTACAAACCACGCAGCGCAGCGACCTGTCGTGCCAAGGGATGGCAATCCGCCTCTTTTGCCACGTGCCGTAAAAGAGACACATTTCGGTGCAGAGTTGAATGTCGGCATGAACCCTACCAATCACGACAGAAATAAGCATTATGAAAAATCTTTGTACAAAGAAACTGCTGGCGAAGGCCATCAATATTTGGACCCAGGCGTTTCTTTTGTTGCTGAACCAAAGTCTGTCAGTGACTCAGGTCATACGATTAGAGGTGTGAGCGCTGGTAGCAACAATCAGTACAGTCCACCTAACCGATTTACGCAAGATGTAAACAAGTCCGTTGCTGTGACTTCAACAGCCAGGTTTGTCTTGCTGTGCTGTTGATGAATTTGGTTATATACGTCTGCTGCTTACCTTATGAAAATACGCATTTTTCGAAGTTGTCTCGAATTGTGGATATATTTACGGTTGATGACATCCGCTCAAGAAGGGCTGCCAATCGTGAACATGTGTTTTTTCTCATAGCAATAGTGTCACTAAACCATATTTGTAAAAACAACCTAGAACCGGGTTTTGGGCCAGTTGGAGCGGAGTCTTATCTGGAGTGGTAATTTTCGCGTGTGACTCGCACCAACGTCCCGACGAGGAGCTTCTTTCAGTTAATACAAGACAGTTTTTGTTAAAACTCATTCCAAAGAGCTTTGCATCTTATACCACGTGCGGAGCTTATCGAAATAAATGTTGCATATTTTTTTAATTATTTCGAAGCGGGGTCGGTGTTGAATTTTTTTGAGGCGTAGTCGATTCGGTGTCGAACATCGATTTCGGAGTCGTATTAGTAGGCAACACCACTAACTACTGCAGTTGATTGCCCGGTACTTTCACTCCCTGGGTGGTTTGTGTGTGATCACGTCAATTCTGACGTATGGACATAACACCCAACTACGCTATCACTGGATTAAGGTACTAGCAAGCTAGTTAATACTTTTTATTAGGAATTCATCTTATAACTTACATTTGTTTTTGCTGTTTTCAAAGACATGAGCGGGGCACGAGCAGCTTGAATGATGTAAAAAATATTTTGCAATTGGAGTAGTTCGCCCTTGGTGTGAACTCCAGCATCATTTTTCATTCACATGCCTGTATGATGTGCTGGTAGTTCTTATCGCACTTGAAAGCAATGCGTAAATACAATACAATGCAGATCAGGTGGTTAACAGATATTTTTGTGGTACTACTGTATCACCCATCTTGTTTGGAAACAGCTCATTAATATTCAGTATTGCTTGATGTAAAATGCTTACACTTTAAGCTTTATCGTACGTACTGACACTCTGCTGACAAACTTTTCTGCCTCTCAGACATTCATCTCATTCTGAGCCTGCCAGCAATACTGGTAGTGCTAATGCTGATTCTTTGAAACGTCCAGTAGCTGCGAAGAGGATGAACATTGTGAGTATCTACTGCAACTAACATTTCATGCAATGAAGTTTACTTACTGACGTAAATCTTTATGTATACAGGGGGGAGTTTTGCCGCCGAAAAACGTAGAGCAAGATACGTTGCCGATGAATATCAACAGATTCCCACCTAAACCGCCGCCTAAGCCATCAAAACCAACTATACCTAAGGTTAATATCGAAACATTAAAATGATTTTTTGTAGTTTCATGTAAAACAGTGCTTCATAACCTTATTTAGCTTGTGGCCCACTTTTAGTGACAATTTTTGTTGGTCTCCCCATGAGATATTGCTGTAAAATGGCAGCAAGAAGTTAAGATACAAGAAAGAAACAGAATTGTAAAAACACATACAATTTACTGTTAAATGGGAAGCGTGAGCTTGCTTACTAGGTATGACAAAGTCAAATCAATAGAAAGTCGACCAACAATCAAGAAACGTTGCGGTTAAATCCCGGGAAATTGTAGCATTTTAAATGCTTCGCAGCCCTCGTGACAGACCTTTGCGGGTCGCTCGTTGGGAAGCGCCGGTGTTGGACACGCTGCTGTATTTGAACGTCATCCCCGAAACCATTGCCTTTATTCATAAAGAATGCAGTGTGCCGTGCGAAAATAGCGTGTGGCAAGGCTTCTTTAAACATAGAAAGTTTCGAAACTTGGAATAACTAGTTGCATAGTGAAGGTTTGCATTAGGCCTTTGTGGCACGACGTGAGATTCTCTAACAGAAGCTGTTTACACGACCCTGAATACCTTGCGGTAGCGCTTTTCTGCAGCAATGCGATCTGCCACTGCTGCAGGAGGCATGGAATGTTTCTCGAGTCTTCCGCAATGGCTGTAACAAAACTTATAAATCTCATATCCTCAATGCACGTTTGCCACGGGAAAGTTTATCAGATCTTAAATGATTTAAAATTTGTTGATCAGTTTGAAGAAGCAATTAAAAAATCTTGAAGAGCCGCTTTTCCATAAAACATTTCTCCAGCACCAGCCATTGCAATACAAAGCAGGGTGAAATAAATTTGTTTAATTGAATGTTTTGTCAATTTTTTTGCGATTCCTGTTATTCACAGCATTAAGTAAGCAGTATCCTCAAGTGCTCTGATTCCTATTTTGCTGCTGGCTTAGTTGCTCGATCCTTCTGAGGCTGACTGGTGGCAAATGCGCAATCACGATAATGCCTACATTGTAGTGGGCTTTCCTTCACATTCTTACTGAAAGTTTCGCTTGATTTAGGTTTTAGGCCAGTAGTTTTCAACATTTTCCTATTTTCGGAGGCCTGAGTACATTATTTTTTTTCGCGGTCCCCAACCACCATTAGTTTAAGATTATGCCGTATTTTGAAAACTTGACGTGATGAGCGAATTCTGGTTAACCATCCTAGCAGTGCACTTACTTTCTCAATTGATATTAAAATGTCGTTGACCAGTGTTGTCTGTAAGAGAAAGCTTTTAACTCGCAGACCCCGGGCTGGGAACGACTGTTTTACACACTAAGTCACTTCACTGAGATTGTCCTGCTTATCACTTTTTTGTGCATTCAGTTTAATTTTGCGGAGCACATGTGGACAAGGACTTGTTTTTTATGTGCTATTGTTTAAGTCTAAGGAAAATTTATAATTTTCCAAAAACCCAAAAAAAAAAACTTTTTGGAAATTTACAATATTCTCTTGATTGAACCCTATGATCGATTGAGGGTTAAATTCGTTTTATTGATAAATCGTGGATGGCTCTAATTTGTGCATTTGCAACGTTAATAATTTTACTGCTCGTCTGCTTGAAGACCGAAGATTACCCTGACGAAGCAAGAACTCCGATCAACGAACAGTCCTGTGTTGCATTCGATTCTTCGTCTGCTCCGGCTTTTTCTGCATCCGCTCCTCCTCCCCCTCCCCAACATTCCAAACCAGTTCTACACAAACATCAGTCAGGTATTTCCAGTTCTTTTTCGGGGAATTCTACTTTTCAGATTCCAGCTTGCCTATTTTATATGTGTGCAAAATCATGTAAATGTATGTATATACTTTGTGAACCTGACTTTTATTTGTTCATTAGACTGTATGTCTAGTATATCTGCATGCATCAATCACGCACCATTCATAACAGTTTAAATTGCTTGCGAAAAGTTGTGTTCTGTATTTTTTCAGTACAGCTTGATTGTTGTCATTATGTCTCAAGTTACTGCTCAGTTTAAGATTTCAGGCACAACCAAGTACTTTTTAGGTAAGTTTATTTGTTACGATACAGCATGGCGACGCCGAAGCAAACAATGCTAAAATGTACTCCCAACTAGGACGCTGAGAAAAACCTAAAGCTGTCCAGTCGAGGCGCCCCAAATACTTTTTGAAACAAACACAGTGCATTGCACTTTTTTCCTACTTGTCGGTACCAAAAACAAATTTGTTTGTGGTCGATCAATCATTAGTTCAGTTATCTTAAGTCAATCGTAGGTTGTAATTAAATCCGAGTTTCCGTTTTTGATCGAGCAGCTGGGATCCCAAGAGAAATCAACTTTTTGCAGTTCTCAGATACTTCCGCCAGATCTCTGAATTTATCATACCAATTGGTCATTGATCGGTTTGTGAGTTACTACCTGTTAGTTTGACTTATATGAACCTGTAATATTTCTTGTTTCGCTATCGTGAATACCTTCGGTAATGGCTAGTGAGGCTGGTTGTACACGTAATGCGGAGGCCTGGGTTCTGAGCGGTTCTACATTAGTATTCCCTGATTTCCCACTTAAATATTGGTGGTTTGATGGACGCTCGAAGACTAAATTGCTCAGTTGATTTAACCCAACATGTCTGACTTAACCTAATGTGCTGTTCTGAAAAACTGCCAATGCACCTTCTCATGTAACTTAGGTTTAAATGTTGCAAAATTTGCGTATGTCATTGGTTCTAGGTTTTAAGTCGATTTTGCTTGCACGCACACTGAAAAATTGTGAAAATTATGAAAGGAACATTGCTCCTCTCGAGGCACTAACGCGTGACGAACGTATTATTTCTCGAAACCATCGCCGCGCGTCTAATATGCCAGCTTGCTTCGACCAAAAACGTGTGAGAGGCTCTACTGATAAATTAATTTAATTAGTGTCGAGCATTCTGAAGCAACAGCTTTCTATGAATCGATCAGCCAAAGAGTTTTTAATGCTTGGTTGGAATCGGTTGCACTAGCAGCGTGATTTCTGCCATTTGGCCCACAGCTGCTTGTGCAAGGAATAATGCTTCAATAGTGGCAAGCCATTGGTAACCAACATCGAAAAATTTTGCCTTGAAACTTACCATTAAAACCAGGCATAAGGCTCAAAAGCAGCCATAGTGTCAGCTTCAAACCGAGTTGTTGACGAATCCGGCATACCAGCTCAAACGAATCTAATGTACTACCATTATGTCATTCAACTGGCTTCATCTTTGAACAAGAAAAACGTATTGCCAATATATTACTCTGTGTTCGCGCACATGTGAAAAACGCGAAAGTTCAAAAATGTAATTGTTGAGACTGGGACGTTTCTGGTTCCATGTCCTTGAAACGTCCCCTTCCGGATTTTAACAATCGCCGGAAGTTCGCCAGACATTGCTTGCAGCAAAAATGCAACTATATTGTGATTGTGTTGGCGCGTCCCGACTTTTGAAGAGATAGCAGGTGTTTCAGACGCTGGTAACTAGCGATCCGTTCACAACTTAGATATTCCGCTGTCATCTGTCTACTCTGGATCCAGTGCACCAATACAGTTCGCCGGTTCCGCTGACATCATTCAACGAGCTACTCAAATAACAGTTCCATCGTGAGTGTATATTGTTTGTTGATTGAAGCATGCTAGTTTGCAACCAATTTTGTGCATAGAAAACAAACTTCTGTCAATGACGACTGTTGTGCAAGCGACTGCAAGCTCGGTCTTTTCCCGATCTTACTTACTACCTTAAGAGGTCGAATTACCTTTCTTAAAGGATAGCACGTAATAGTGTTTGATTGTTGTTGGTGGTTATATTTTAAACTTTGTAATATCTCAAAATAGGTAATATGGCTTTCAGTAAGAAATGATAAGTCAATTTTTTTGACTGAAAATGACCCCAGCAGTAGTGAAACCTGCAAATGAAACGGATACCAGCGTATTTTGAACCCTCACTTGATATTGTGCAGTTAAATTCAGGATATAGATTCTTGAATGTATCATCACATAATACAAAATGTTTTGGCTCGACATAAAGGTGATATCAGCTGTTTTTTACAGTTTTGTCATTGTTTTTCTTGAGCTTATCTATCAAAATTAAGGCTTTCGTTATTTTGTATCTATATACAATTATGTCATCATAATTGTAGCAATTGAAAATGACGTATGAATTAAATGCGAGTAGAGAACAAATCCTTTCCAATGCTGAAAATATAATGATCTGCAACATGAAGAAAACCAACAGATAAAGGGCATTTCTTACGTTCTAATAAGTATTTCTTTAAAAATGCGCCCCGCTTGGTACACAAACATGCAGCTGTGTGGTGTTGATTTAAGGCTGAACTATTGCGGCAAACAGCAGCAGTTAGTCTGAATGTGACAGTAGATAATCGCATCGCCAAAAATTGTATTTATGTTGGGCAGCCCTGAGCATGACCAGTGTTCCCTCTAAGAAAATTTTACACTGAGCAAATGTCTGTTTTAGTGCGCATGCAACTGCACAAACATGCAGATGCGCAACCAATGAAGCGTTTCAAGCGGTAAAAGGGATAAGCAATATATATACGACATTGAATTTGGAATGTTGCAAGTGCGCGAGAATGAGATGCCACTGCGCAAATGGTGTGGTGGTACAGCGCATTTGCGAAGCTGTGCACCTTGGACGGAACACTGAGCAAGACGCCCACCTGCGGCAAGGTTTCAATTCCGGAATTCTGCGGTTTGGGGGAAATTGGAATACCTTTCAGTCATTATCTCAAGTCCACTCTGGCGCCTGACAGAGCTCGAATTATGGATCAAACTGTAAAAGGAACCGATAGGCAGGTGGTAAATTTTTCCACTCTGTCAGCTTCTGCAGCTGAACCTGCCCCCAACTTACTACCCACGTCTTTTTGGACAATCCAAGGGAAGCCTGGTCTATATGCAAAGTATGGTCTACTGGAACCTGGGCAACTCAGTGACACTTACCTTACCCGGGCTTTGTTTGGAAAATTTGTTAAAGCGATCATCTCTTCTGGAGATTCTTCCTCACTGCTGCTGTAGCTCGACGCCATCATGCGTTCCATGTCTAGCGGTACTTAATATTTACGACATCAAATTTGAATAAAAACATTTAAAAATAATTTGATGAATGAGCGCGTAGGTGCTTTCCAGAAAGCAACCTGCAAAATTTTGAATTCTAGATGTCGAAAGCTGCACCTGGAGAGAGGAACGATCCTATTAATATGGTAGTTTAAGAATGTGTAAACTTTGTTGTTACTTCTAAACTCTAACTGCTACATCACACGATAAGTTACACTTGTTGCTTGGCAACGTAAGCAGGCGACAACCTGAAAGACGCAGACCGGTGACATACAAATATTAGATGAAAAGAGGACTTGTTATTCACTCATTTGCGCTGTCGTTGTGAATTGTTGTGATCAAATCAAGCTGAAGGATTATTTCGTCACAATCCATTGCGATTAAAATGTCTTGCCACGATAAGCGGACCTTGTAAATTGGCATTAACCGCGCGCTTATCTCGAGGAAACGCTAAAGGAAGTGGTTTTTGTTGCCATTTGTGCTTACCAGACGACACGAAGCTCTGTAAACCATTTTTATACTTTTGGCATGAGACGGTTTGTCTCAAAATGCTGTCATACCTGCGTATGACCTCTGGAGTAGCATTTGAATCGTTTGTGCGCCCGCTGTTTATGCCAAACCATATTCACCGTCACAAGCCGAACAGTCGTTACGTGTGTTTGTGAATAACCATAACATTTTGCAATATCATTTCACAGAGTTACAGTAAAGCAACAAACTAAATTAGGGAAACCTTACTTGTCCTCAGTGCAAGTATGAGGAAACTACAGTACTTACTGCTAACAACAAAACCAAACGACCGGTGTCAGCAAAGTAAGATGTTTTTGATGTCTTGTTTTTCTGCAACTTTCCTAAAATTCACACAAGCTCAATCTATGGAGAAGGTTGTTGAAATGTTGGTATATTACAAGAAAACATTTTCCCAATCTATCTATAGCTAAAAATTCAGTTGTTCAGGATGTATTATTTGCAACAGGACGGCGGTTTAAGTGGGAGGTTGGTAATATCACAACCCCCGTTTGCAGGTGGTGCTTCCCATCTGAAAAGATATGATAAATCTTTTTTGGTCTTGTGTTGAATGTACGTCTAGTTTTTTGTTGGTTCCCAAACAACTATAACCTGGCGACGCGCCTGACCCGCAGTAAAAGCAAACCCGTTCCTTATCCTGTAACCAACTTTCTTAAACATCCAGTGCAGAGGTGCACAACCCAGGCCCGCATGCGGCTTACGATAAAAAATTATGCGGCGGTGCACATGTAAAAAGTTACAGAACCAGTGCATTAATAAAATCTCTTTTAGTAGCAACACGGCCAAGTAGACGTTTGGAAGCAGGCTAGGCTCAGTGTGTGGAAATAGAGCAGTGCAAAAAAGTAAACATGTCTTATACTAACTGGCGCCCGTAATTAATAAAAATAGATGTAATGCGGCGGGAAATAGCGAAAAGGTTGTGCACCCCTGGTCTAGTGTTAGACATTGCCGTGGGTTGATGGCCTTACACTTACAAATATATCGACCTTTGTTGTATAGCAACACTACTGTCAATCCGCACGACGTTTTTTATTGTGAGATGAAGTCCCAATGATATTGCATGAAATTTAATAAATATAAAACGCTGCACTTCGCGATAGCGCGTTACCGGCACCCCATAATCCCAAAGCTGTAGATTTTCGAGTCAGCTGAGCGGTGTGCTTATGAGACATTTTATTTTTGTGCCGTTGAAGTGTCAACAACAGCCTGAATGTGTTTTCTGCAAAATGCAACAACATTAACATGTCATGTTATTGCTATCCTGAAATCGCCAAACAATGCAGTTGAAAAGCGCTCTTGTAAGTTATTTGCACAGCTCTTTCCGCGTCCAGCCAACAACAGCAAACGGCGCTGGTTATACGTAGGCTGGTGTAGATCAACCGCCGTGACGTGACAATGCGTGAAGTACCACATCACCAAAGGTTACCTTAATTAGTGACTGTTTATATAAACTGTAACACTTCTGCGGGAAAGGGGTCAAAACAACTTTGTAAGCCGTGTGGTTCCTGCTTAATTTGGAAAAAAGCAACATTAAACTAATCCACTAATCTCATTTTTGAATCTATGAACGCGTTGGCTGTAAAGTTTTCAACAAGTTTTGTTGCTTTTTTGCACTACTCATTATTTTTTCAGTTGAATTTATCAGTGTCGTATAAATGTAATAGTGCAACCGCCGACAGTAAATCAAGAGTTTAATGCACCAAACCGGTTAAGAGTCGATCCATGCGAATTGCATGTTAATGATCGTAAATACAAACAGTGTACTGAAGTCCAACTTATACCATACTGCAAATGTTTCATTGCTCTTTTTGAAGATGCAAATCTCTTCAATCAACAGCATTCCATTTAAAAAGCAAACTAATTAATAAATCTGAACTGTTTTTGAAGAGGTGTTTTTGCGTTATCAATTCAAGTTGTAAAGGTCGGTCAGAAGGTCATCATCAGCAAGGGCACTCCACGCTATTTTTATCACTGCAAAAATACGAATTTTGGGGATAAATCCTCCTGAGGTTTTCTGAAATTTGGACCGACTATGGTACTGCACAGCGCATAAGATCGCAATGTCATTCTTGACTGACGATGTACATAGTTGTGCATGCGATGCTAGTTGGACTTAGGTTTTTGCAAAAAGCTAGTGTAGCGTCCCCTGCAAATTAGCAGAACATATTATGTAGATAGTTTTGACATACCTTCTAAGATATATGCTTTCATAACAAGCCATGTTTGTGCACAGCTGTAGTTGCGCGTACATTGTTTCATTAGTTAGTGATTGGGTGACTGTATTGACTATTACCCACTCCAGTGCTTCAGACTTATAATGGGGCTGGTGCGTATGGCGGGAATCAGTACAAAACACCTGCGGTCACCTGTAGCGAATATGACGTAGCAGCCTTCTTTGAACATCTGCTGTACCAGTGCACGGCCATTTTGATTTTGAGTGAGCAGAGAACGTTTTTGAAATATATGGTTTTTGCTGTAGAAATGGTTTTCGTAAGTACTCAAGCAGTGAAGGAAGATAAATTTTGATCAATTCCACATGCGGTATTTGTAATGTGAAGTTCGGTATTCACTATTGTGCATTGTAGCATACGTTGCTGTTTATGTCGTTTACAATCTTTCGAGGAATTTACGGCTCCCAACAAAGCCGACAATTCAGAATATTGTTGACAACGTTAAATGTACATTAAAAGTTCTACCATTCGTTTAATGGAAGTATTCAGCAAAAGCGCTGCTACATCTAGAATAGCGTTTCTTGAGTTGTAAACCTTTTGGCTCGAATCAGCGATTTTTGCCATTTGTAAACACGTACGCCAGACAATGCCGGTGCAAAACCTTCCGCAAGTGACTGCTCTCACGAAATGAAGTTCACACCGTGTTGATATCCCATGAGCTGTTTCTGCTTTCCAGGTACGTTCATGAAAAACCCGAGCAGCCAGTTGCTCCTGCTCCACGAATGCGGTCCAGCGCTCCGGTTCCCGATGACGTTGAATCCGACTCAGATTCCTCTGGTCCAATTTTATACAAAGACGACGAAGAAGACGATGATGATGACGATGATGGTTAGGAGATATTATTGTCTATGTAGCGGACGTGCTTTAACTTATTAGCAAGCGCCGTTCCTAGAGTAACTGTGCTTATTCAGTGTGGCGTAGTCGATTTGGTAACTTGTCCATTAGACACAATGCCTGGCAAGCGGATAATGTCGAATCCTCGGGAAAGTTGCCAGCACTGTAAACTCTAAACGAGTCAATGTGGTCTGTGACAGCACAGGAAACGTTTTGAAAAACACGAAGGAAAATTGATAGTGCTACATTACAGAAAGTAAAAAAGGTAATATTAATCGGTTTTGGATTTGTTGAGGTGTCTCGGTTTGTGCCCAGCCGGAAAGCTCAATGAGCAGTCTATTATACAGCCCTGGTTCCAGTCCGTACGTACTTGTCCATATGGTTGGGCCACTGG
>JGI24159J19872_10005760_pt1 | contig 16047 bp, 11 predicted proteins | sample Ectturendosymbi4_FD_19872 | JGI IMG/M metagenome (IMG submission 19872) | reverse complement strand
GACGGAGTAAGGAAATCCGTCGTGGAGATAAAAATCACGATAATGGCCTGTCCAGTGATTAGGCGATCAGTTCGCGCAGTGACGATGCTACTCTGTAAGATCTTAGTGTCTGATCCTGTGCTGAGAAAGAATTTTATTGTACATCCAGCGTGCACTGCCGTTGGCGTAGTAGCCCAGATGGCTTTCGGATTAAAAATATAGTCGTATGGCGCTATCTTGTGAAAAAGCGCTCGTCATCCCGGGGTAACATAGTTTACAGAACGCGTTTACGTTTGTGATTTGCGTTTCGACTACATGCGTTGGTCTCACTTCGCACATTCCCATCGTGACCCAATTAAAAAAGCGCTGGTCTAGCTTAATTACATTTTGTCACCACGCACATAAAATGTTACCCAAGCGTTGCGTGGGTTTGATTTTTTGCGAAATATTTTAAATCGAATAAAATCAAATATCGCACTGTTAGCGATTGTAGTTATTTTTCCGAAATTTTTGCAACTTTCTTGATAGAATTCGTGTGAAAATTGCCACGCGGCTTCCTGTTTGCGGATTCTCGGTCCAGCCGATGAGACACCAAAACGCTAAGTTTTATCTCACAGACTGTTCATCGTTTTGCTCTCCAAGAAAACGATTTATTTGTTTATTGTCCTTAAGCTAAAACGAAACCGCTTTGTCTCCAAATATTTCTGAAGTTCGAGGCAATGGGAGCCGCCAAACCTACGCTTTTTAACTTGACGTAAGTTTTAACGAACTTACAGCTTTGTTTATATTTAAATACAAGTTCTTCTTTTGCGCCATCTTCAGGCGACTGGCTGCAAGTCACGTGACAAACTATCGCCTCTTGTGCTATTTTCAACCTTGGAAGCGTTACGTCACGCGCATGACGTCACTGAGAGATACGTGCGATCGATTTGTTTCGTCGATGGAGGAGGTAAGCGACNCTCTCGTGTTCCTTTAANGCAGACTTCATGATTATATGTGATTGCAGCGAATTGTAATTGCAGTGTGAAGATTTTAGGATAAAAAAATGTAATTGCAGTCTGAAGATAGATCAAAATAGTAAAAATTGCTGGTTTTACTATTTTACCTATTCAGTAAAGTGCGTCACAATGCTTTCTGACGTCACAAAGCGTGTTGCGGGGTCGTCGCTCGCGTTTGCGGCGCCGATCGGTATTTTCACCCCGGTTCGTTCCTACCTTGTTTCCTCTTCCAGTTGACTCTGAAGAAGTCCTTCCTCGCGTGGAAGTCCGCGTTCTACACGAAAGCGCTCGCGAAGGCGCGACGTCGCCAGTGGAGCGTGACGTGCGCGCTCAGGGCGGCGGAAAAGTGGCGGAGCGTGGTGAGGAGGCACGAGATGGAGCGGATGCTCGAAAAGCATTCCGTTCAGCGAGAATACGAAGCAATGCGAGGTCAGTTGGTCTTTAAATCGCTGTCAACAACAAGCATTTATTTCCTGCCAGCAGTTTGTTCTGCGTCGTAGTCGTAGGAAGGGATTCGAAAATTTTAACATTTTTTGGCTAATGTGACCCTGGCTATTTTTTGGCTAGTTTGGTCGTGGCTTCCTGGTAGCTTCCAGAAAGCAGTTGGCGGCGACTGCATGCTTTTCCTTTATGTGACATCATAATGGTCGAGACCTCCTCGTCTCGACCATTATGACGATGATTATCCTCCTCGTCTGTTCGGTTTCGCGACGGTCGGCCGTTGCGTCCAACGCCTTATTGTCGTGTCTCTGTTTTGCTTTGGTGATTTGTTGCTGTCGACGTTATGCGTTGAACGAGTTGGAAGATGTAAAGTATGAAGCTCTTCTGGCCATTCATGCAGATTCACAGAAATCTGACCGGCTGATTGAAAATAGTAATCTCTCCATTAGTTTTGTATTGCGTTTCGTTAACGATTAGAAAAGGAAAAATGGAGGATTTCTACAAAATTTCACATATGGCCTCAAGTTTTCAATACCTAGCAAAAGCTTTGAATTCTTCGCAAAACTTTACCTCGTTAATTTTTTGGAAACTGAAAATGTGTTTTCTTTGTGCCAGAAAAGCAACTTAAGGTTTCTGAAGTGGTTTGGTGGAATTGTGTTTCGTATATCATAAGATGAAATAATGTACACAACAAATGCGCTTTTCTAAGAATGAAATGTTGGTGGCGATCACGCGTAGACCATGGTTAGAAATCTCTAAAGGAAAAGTGTTAGCGTTGCCAGCTTCTTTTTGACGTTGCTATGGTTTAGTTTCGTAGCATGTTATGCGAAGAGTTGATAGTTTCAAGATTTATACGTATCCTTATTTGTCCATTTTGGCCAAAATGTGCAACTTTTTAACTGCTGGTGTTTTTATTAGTTTTCCTTCCTGAAAAAAATAAAATAAAATGCGCTCCTGTGATCTTATGTATTCATCTCGTGTTTTGCATCAAAACGAAAGTTCCCGAAACGTTGTCCAAATTTTTGGTGAACGTTTCGCAAATATTGTGTCACCCAAAGTGAAAATGACAGTTGCTGTTTCAACCTCGTGTAACGATTTGGGAACCGACGTCCCCGAAGTGTGGCACGGTCACCACAACTAGAAGTTAGGAATGGCGCAGCCTTTCTCCGTATTTCAATGCTAAACAGCCGGTATCTGATGCTGGACGTCTGGAGTTGCAGCGTTGTGTCAACATCGATGATCGCAATTCTTCTTGTGCGTGAACTGCCTAAAGTTATGAAAGCTCTTGTGCGTGAACTGTAGAGTTTTGAATCAACTCTTGCTTGTTAAGGTTGCTTCGTGTTGTGGAAAACGAGGTTAGCCTTGTTGGAAGGCAAGCGTCACAAAGCGGACATGCTGTTTAAAACAACGACTCAGCGCCTGATCCTTGTGGTGTTTCGCGAGTGGCGCCAAGTGACGCGCGATTCGAGATTGATCTGCGCGTTCCTCGCCAAACGCAACAGGAAACTTCGCACGAGGTGAGAAATGTGACGTTGGCACGCACGAGAATGGTGTGATGTTGGCACGCACGAGTAATCAACAGGATGAAGAAAACTTGTGCAATTTACATGAAGCTTACTGTAGAGACGGATGCAACTTAATGTAAGCGAGCCGACTACCGTTTTTGAAAAGGTAGTATTCGGGTTATGTTCGATTTATAAGTGAAATTACGTTACAAAGTTGCTTGGGCTCACCAGTAATCGCTTAACCGCTTGTCTGAATTTTGCATCAAATTTTATGTTCGGGCAAGTTACGATAAAAACCACACTTTTGTGACGCTTTTTTCCAGTCGTTGATTTCAATGAAAAGTTTTGTGCTGCTGCAGAAAGACATCGTGCACAATTTCTGAAACCTGTTTTTATTTGTTTGTCAGGGTCTTTGACGAGTGGCGCGCTGTCGTTGACAACCGACATGGCAATGAGGCCAAGTGTGAAGAGCTGATGAAGAGAAAGAAAAGAGCCCTTCTCCTCCGTTGGATAAAAGAGGAGAGAAAGCGACACGCGTTGAGAGAGTGGCTGTTGAGAAAACAGGAAGACGAACTCAGAAGTTGCTGGGACGGTTGGTGGAAGGTCAGTTGCCGCTCGGTCGTTGCGTGTTGCAATACAGAAAAACTGTGTGTGCTTGTTTGCGAGCGATTTGTTTCAAACATGAAATTGTTTGTGACGGCATATGTTGTTTGTGACGACATATGCTGTTTGTGACGTCGTATGTCGTTTGCGACGTCGTACAATGTTTGTGACAGTGTACGAGGTATGTTGTTTGCGCTAACGTATGTTTTTTTTAACGTCATATGCTGTTTGTGACAGACAGTATATGTTGTTTGCGATAGCGTATGTTGTTTGTGACGTCATAGAGAACACGCGCTAATATGAAGCAACCTGGTCAGCGCACACTTCAAGGTTGCGAAAAGCTTTTTTGTAGCAGTTCATGTTTGATTTCAGCGACTTGAAAATGCGTTTTGTTGTTATCGATCGGTTTGTTTACTTTGGCAACACAAGTGCGTGATCGCGCACGTGTTGCCTACTCATTTCGCCTCATTGTTGGTTTAAGGACCTGTGTTTTTTTGCTGAGGCATTTCGGTCATCTGCCCCATAATAGCATTAAAACTCGCCGTAACATTATTCACTAACCAATGTTTTCGGACATCATGTCCGAATTTCCTCAATTTTTTCGGTCATTTAAAGGAAATTCGGTCTGTGGCCGAAAAATGACCGGAAAAACGGTAACGAACGTATTCATGGTGATGACGCGATGATGACGAGGTGATGACGAGCTGTATCTAGTTTCATAAATCTTTTGCTGCTTTCTGGTACATTTGCGTGGAAGGAGGTGCGCTTGTTTGTAAATAGACATTTCGGTGGACCAAGCCACTGGTCAACAATAATTTTTTTTTCTTTCATGGAATTCGAGAGTCCATTCAGGGTAATTCTGGGATCTGAATCCGAATCTGATCTCAGATTTCCGCTATGACATCACAATGTTTCGTCACCTGAATGTTGTATATTAATAGATGACGCAATAATCGCTCATTTACGACCTGTTCCGTACGCTGATGCAACACACGAACGCATTTTTTCCAAACTCCCAGACACTGATGAAAGCGAGTTTACTTCTCTTAAGTCTTCATGCTTTTGCGATGATAAAGAAAAAGAGGATGTGGTGTATGACGAGTAAGATGCTGATCTGCTTTCGCTGTGTGGTCAGTCCGAAGTGAATGATCTGATCCGATATCTACATTTGCCAAACCTGCTGAACTGCTGGCTTCCAGGCTACAGGAGAAACNTGGTCTTGAAACCAACGTGCTTCATTTTATCGTAACAAGGAGGCGAAATTGAGAAAGTANTTCCACCCTGGTGGCCAAGCTGATGCTGAGGGTCGTCTTCTTGCTCTGGTTTTGCCTGTATGTCATTCAAGTGACTGGAGACTTTTTATTTATAGCTCAAAAGAATCCGAAAACGTGTCTTACTCCATAATGGTAACAGGTATGGACCCACCCTCTAGGACACTCTGTCATCCTGAAGGGGGTCTACCCAAACACAAAGCCGTGCTTGAAAGATTGAAATATTACGACCACCAGTGGTTGGTCTGCGTGGATTTGAAATGGGTGAATATTTTGTAGTGACAGCAAGGAAATCGCACCAAGTATCGCTGTTTTTTATGCTACTTTGATAGCAGAGCCAACAACGAGCATCGTGTAAGAAATGAATGGCCACCACGGAATACAAAGAAACCTGGAGAAAAATATAAACAGCCCACCTGGCTGGTTGGAAAGCATCACTTGCCACTAGTACATATCAAAGTTGGGCTAATGAAGCAGTCAGTGAATTAGAATGAGCGTGAGCCACCTCAGCGAGTTTCCTTTTATGACGTAAGTGAGGAGCAGGGCAAGGGTTTCCTTCAGGATATCGAAGTGATTGAAGAACGTTGCCAAGGTCGGTGGAACTGCAACATGATGGCTCATTGCTGCTGGAGCTTAATCAGAGATGTCCAAGAGTGAGATCGTTTTGTACAACGTCTTCACTCCCACACGCGACGCAGTAGACTTGAGCGTGCGTGGCTGGAACAAGGAAAACGCAATTACATGAAAGAATATGAAGGTAGACACGTGGCAGTAGTAGAAAAGCATACGCTTGTTAGCGTTAATACCATTACTTCGATGAAACGCAAGCATGTGCGTGTGGTGCTAGTCCGAATGCAGTTCATAGGAGATCAGTGACAAAACAATTTGTGATGTCATAAAGCGACTGTTTATTTTCCGAGATATTATTGGATTGTTGCGACACAACTGATCGTTTTTAAACGACAATGTTGCCTTTTCACGTATTTCGCGTTTTTTTGGTCCAAATCTGATAATTTTAGTGTTGTGACAAAGAAACTTAAACCAGAAAAAGTTAGTTTATCTCTGATAAGCGTAATGCTCCTGACTGTATATTTTTTGTTTGTTTCACTTATTTGGCGTTTGTATTCTGTAATTAATAATGCCCCAAAAAAGAAGCTTTGGAGATGCATTGTTGATAAAATAGAAACTTCCCATTGCTAACAATTACGTATGCGGGTGCTTAAACGTAACGTAGTGTGTTCAACTTCAGGTAGAAAGAAAACATAAATTTTTCAAATAAGTTGGTTTTCATGTTTCAAAAACGTGACATGATAAGCAAAAAATAACACCAGATTCAGGTTTTAATTCTAAAAATTCTACAAAAAATTGCATGCAAGAAACATCGTGTTGACCAGTGACATACCGGTAACCTTCAGGATTATTGTTTACGCCTGTTTGTTGCCATAGTATCACGAAACGTGCGCCGCGTTCCGGTCCATTGCTCGCAAGAAATCAGCCAACCGTGTCGGAACCCTGTTCCGTGTTTGGGCGAGTCGAGCCGCGCAGCGCCACCTGGAGGCGCAACGAATGTGGGAAGAACAGCGTCGAAGGAAGGAAGTTTTAAGGGAGTGTTTCCAAAGGTGAGTATCGGTTACGTCATGGGTGGGCACTGCAATTAGCGGCCCACGGGCCACATGTGGCCCGCCAAAGCGTTTTTAGTGGCCCGCGGATGCATTCAAGGTAAATCTTCGAACCTCAAATTTTTTGAAAAATGTTCAAGGTTACATTTGTCTCATTCAATTGCGTATGCTGGATAAAGTTTATTTGCACGAGAACGATTAGACTACAGTGAAAACATCTGTGCACAATGATTGTTTTTGCTTTATTTACTTTTCGATTAAACTAGAAGCTATGGCCCTCCCCTAAACACGATCTTCTCAAAGTGGCCCTCGAGCCAAACTAATTGTCCACCCCTGGGCTACGTAATAGGCCAATTGTCTTTCATCATTCTAATATGTCTGCCTAACCCAGTGCGATTTTTTGTGAATCAGCAGCGTTTTGGCCGCGTTCGACTTATTGTGTGTGGTGTAAACTTTGAACTAACTTTGCAAACTTCAATGCAAACTTGAATTAACGCCAGTGTTGTCAACTTGTGAAAGGTTTTGATACTGACGTGAAGTAGGAAGCTTTTGAAAATTGACATACTATTGATTTACCTATATTTGTGGGTACTTGACCTTGTTTTTTAGTTGGCAACAATTTTGTAAACGTTTGTTTAGTCTTTTTGCCTTATTTTTACCTTTTTAGCTCTTGAATTACGTCCAACGTTTGTTTCATGTTTTGAGGTGAAACTTGGGGTATTTTTGTACATTTTTCAGCAAAAAAGACAGTTGCTGAACTGTTACGAATGAAATCAATCGCGATCGTAACATTCGGCGTTTTTTTCAATCCTTTTCGGCGCAGGTGGAAAGAGGAGGCGCGTTACGAGAAGATCTTGACGGATGACTCGCTCTCCTGGTTCGCCAAAGGTCACGAACTGGATTCGAAGCTTTCGACTTTCAGGCGCTGGAAGCGATCGCTGATCAACAGGAGGTTGGCACGCCAGTTCGCCGAGGCACGCGCGAGATTTAAGCTGTCGGTGAGTTGCGTGCACACCGGGATGATGCAGGCGTGCATAATTAAACAAAAGCCGAATTTTCGTTTGAAAGCAAGTAGTGTTTGCTTTTTTATTCTTTGTGTTTTGAAGTTATTTTGTGCGGTTTTCCCGGTTCTGCTGTTAAGCGCAAAAAGGTATCCGAATAAAAGCCGGCTATTTAATCAAAAAACGCCTTTGCAAACGACACTTATGTGCCGAGCGTAGACTACGAGCGTGCAAGTTACAGAATTTCCCGTTTCAGCGTTCCCTGCAGACTTGGCACACTTCCGCCCAAACCAGCATCAAACTCGGATCCCAGCTTTTCGTCGCCTCGCTCAGGTCAAAGAGCGGAGAGTCGCTGTGCAGTGACCCGCAAGGTCACGTGCGTGACCAGGCAACCAAGCGTGACCAGGCTGCTGCAGACGACCGTCAAAGTTCGACGAACCTCAGCGAAACAAGGTCAGCCCAGGAAAGAGATGCACGTGACCGGTCATGCTTGGAAGGCTCGAGTGAATACTCTCGGCAGCAGAATTCATCGATTCTTGGAGAAGACCACTCACAGACGGGGTCATGTGAGGTCAGTTTGGTCGAGGAAAAAGGTAACGGGGCTGAAGCGGCCTGTCACTCGGCGAATGTCATCAAGCCTAGAGGTGTTGCTTGCTGTTCAAATGATCAACAATCAAGCGAGCAGGAATCGCACCCTTCCTTAGCCAGTGAGTCGGACCCCCTTAAACGCTCTCCACCCCCAAGGCAGGACAGCGCGCCTTTTGTTCACGTCATGGCTTTTCAAGCACCGTCAGTTGTTTCGCAGTCGTCAATGGTCCACGACAGTCACGTGATCCGAAGCGATTCCGGTGTGGAACTGGTCAAGGAGTCCCTGTCGGACGTATCTCTCTTCCTAGAGCAAGGCGGGACGTTTCTGGCCGAGAAGCAAAGCGTCGGATGTCTGGAGGAGTGGCTGTCGTCAGACCTCGAGTGTCACAGCGTCGTCACAGTCACGTCACTGTCGGCATCACTGCCGTCGTGCGCCCCAGTTGGTCGAAAAAGGAATTACTGGAGATCTTCCATTCGCGGGCCACAAGTTTGCGATGAAAATGTAGTCGTGCCGACAAATCTCGTGCGTGAAGACTTTGCTACGATGACAAGCGCGTTAAATGGCAACTGCACTGCTGGTGACTTCGTGATGGAAGAAGACTCACCGGCGGATGAATCTGTCTTTACTTTGGCGCAGTGCTACCAAGAGGAGGAAAGAAGCCTTGTGCAGGAAGAGGTTGCGTGCTTGGTACCTTACTACACAGAAGAAAATTCTACTTTGTTTGATGTTGTATCAAGTGCAGGTAACGCGCAGAGTGCCCAGCTTAGAACTCATGATGAAGGTCTACCGGTTCGTGATTATCGTTTCACATGTGATAGCTCACGCGTTCGTGACCAGCATCACGGTGGTCATTTTCCGGTTCCCGAAGACGACTCGGACATTCCGCCGGACGATCGTAACTTTCTGTCAGTGTCTTGCGGGGAAAGTGTGAAAGCAACCGTTGCTCACGATCACGTGAATAGCGATCACGATCACGTGAATAGCGATCACGACGGCTCATGCACTCACAGCGAAGGAAGCTCACGTGCTGGTGACGATCTTTCATCGACCGCCACGTTCACGATCGAAGAACGAGTCGGTGACGACGCAGGCGATGTGTCACGTGACCGTCATGCGATGAATGGAAAGTGGGGCGACGCACGTCGGGACAGTGGCAGTGAACGAAAAAGTTATCACGACGAACTTCATGATGTACTGGTACCAAGAAGCGAGCGTGCTAGTGTTTGCAATTTCGAAAACTCGTTTCCGAACTTCGAATGCAGAAGATCAGCATTGTACGTTGATGCAAGTCTCGATGCTAAGCCTGCCAGTCATGCAGACCCCTCCGACGACGGGCTGTCAGGTTTTGCGATGAACGCTTCACATGATGTCTGTCACGAAGCTATCACGGGAAACGATCGCGCGCATTCCGAACCGAGTGAAGAGGTCCAATCAAATGCTAGCAGCGTTGATTCTTTCAAGTCTTGCGAAATTTTCTCACGTGACGTCACCGGAAATAACGACTTAATTACAAGAAAACCAATAAGTGCTGCGGATGTGGTTATTTGCGGTAAGATATGGTGATTTGCAGTAAAATGTGGTTATTTTCTGTAAGATGTGTCGATTTGCGGCAAGATGTGTTAATTTGGGGTAAAACGTGGTGGTTTGGGGTAAAGTGCGGTGGTTTGCGTTAAGTCCATGCTTTCGGACACTTAGTTTTCCGAGACAAAGTCTTGAATCTGTGTCTAAATGTTTTTTAAGGAACACGGATTTTTTATCTCAGCAAAAAAAGAACGATAGGAGCATCGTTTTTTAAATTTTTTTTAGAACTTCGGTAGTACGCGGCTCACGCCTTATGTAGTTTGACGTCATAGCGCCGAAAATGATGTAAAAATGTAAATATGCCCGGAAATTTATCGAAATTTTGCCTTGCCTGCGTGTGAGACAAAGCTTTACGCGCATGCCGTTGGTCACCTTGACGTTGTAACGACTGAAACCTCTGCAATCTTTTTTTCTTGCAAACCCAACTTACGCGCAGGCAAGGGCGTGTTATAGTTTTGACAGATGATGAAACGTTTCGTTGTTGTCTTTTGCTTCGACAACTCCTTGGGTTACTGCTTGTCAGCGTTTCAGATAAGTATAACAGTTTTAGGAATTGGGTCTCGAATTGGCGCCGTTACACGTCTTTGTTTTATGGTTTTGAGGTTTATTCTTAATTTTTTCTTAATCCTACAAGGTTTATTCTTAATTTTGTGCCTGAAACCTGAATGCAGAATCCCCAGAAAAACGTCTCGAACGTCTCGTGCACTTTGCCGTGAAGCGCTTGATGCACCCACTGCTGAGTCATGCTTTTTACCAATGGAAGTTGCTGATTCACGCTCGACGATGGTGCAGAGCCACAGGTGTGGCCGTGGAGAACCGACTTGCCAGGAAGCGGTTGACTCAGCGCTTCAGGTAGAACGATGTGGATATTTATTGCGTTGTAGGAAGCAGGGCCTTGGCTCTGTAGGGCAGAGGTTCTTTTTCAGGTTTCGGCGCTAGTCACTGATACTCGCGCCTCACTTAACCACAAAATCGAACAAAAAAAAACAGATCAACGGTTTATTTGCCTTTATCCTGCTTTTCAACAATATGTCACTGCCATGCTCGCACTCCCCTTGCGGAACTTTCATCCTCCCCACTTCAAGCCGCTGCAGTTTCACAACTAGTCGTTGTCTGTTAATTCGCGCATTGATTCCCTTGTCAAAGCTTTGTTTGTGTGGATGTAATTATTTTGTTAAGCGAAGCAAACAATCAATATGTTGTAATCATCAGCCTCCGTTGCGAACGTAAGCGGCTGATGACCTCCAGATATTTTGGAGATCAAGTCCTGGGCAATGTTGCTGATGGAAACGAGCATACTGTAGTTGATAACCACAACTTGCTGATACTTAGGAGTATTTGAAATGTATCTCGGTAAAATGTTTCTATGAGATGAATTGTGTTTATAGTACACAACACAATGCATTGACCTATTTTGCAATGAAATGTAGCACTTGTGCCTTTGTAAAAAAGACTATCTTAAGTAATTACATCGCTACGATCTTGATCACCATTATTACGAGTTGTTGCGTTCCACAGGTTGTGGAAGGAGCGGCACATGATAGAAAAACGGAGTCAGAAGTTTTGCAAACGCCGAATACTTCATCCTATTATGCTCCTGTGGAGGGCGTGGCATGCAAGAAAGAGACACGACGAAAGGTTGATGTGCAGCGGCACTTGATTTTTAGCTTGCTAATAAGCGACGCAGTCAAGCACACATAAGCTTTTCTGCGTACAAAACTGACGATTTCGTGGTTTCATGGATTTAACCTCGCCTCAGTGTTGCCGTTTGCCTACGTATTAGCTTTACTGGTTAATGAATCAAAATGTCTCCTTTTACTTTGCTGCAACCTGGCAAGGAGAAGTTGTCCACACGGTATGTCCGGCCACACGCTTATCCTCCAGTGCATCTTCCACCATAAATTGTCAATTTTTCTTCCTGGACAGTCCGTGCAATTTTCCGCACCAAGAAGTAACGGATTTTGCCTTCACGGCCAAATTGCCAACACGAAAACAAAGTAACTCTGATTTAATCCGGTGAATTTCGGCATTTTTTGCCCAGATCCCGGCGATAATCGCTGCGTGAGGTTTTTCATGTTAAAGACATGTCGTGGCGACCACTTGGTGGTGATGGTTGCCATGGGAAACCACATCAATACGCCGTGTTGTTTTTCAAACCGCATTAAAATTTTTCATCCGCATTGAAACGTTTTCTTGTGTTCTACTGAGATCTGGTGTGTGTTGTATTTTTGCCACAGTGTGTTTTTCCACGACACGGCGAGGGGAATTTGAATAGCGTGGGGGTGATTCGTCTGTTGCAAAAAATTGGGCTGGTGGTTCGTGTTGGACGTGACGCCACTTGGGCCACGACGGCCTTGCTGCTCGTGACGAAGTGGCGTGCACACTTCCCAGCCCTTACTATTTCAGAAAATGCATTCTCTTCGTCGCGTTGCTGTTAGCGCGCAACACAACAAATGCTTTCGTCTCTAACCCCCCAGTCCCCCTGGCGGAGATAGTTGCACTTGTCTATCGAAACGTTGGCCCGTTTTTTAACATGTTTTTTTTATGTTTTGCCGCCAGTTGAGCCTGATTAAAGCACTGTTTACTGAAGTCCTGACGTCTCAGAAACAGAAAGACCCCCTTTTTCTTCAGGCTGAAAGATCTTGCTGATAAGACGAACACCCGGAGATTGCTCTCAACGCATTTTGACACATGGCGCGACTTGTATGAACAGAAGAAGTCGCTCAACGGTTTGTGTTGAGCTGCAGATTGAGAATCTAACCAAGTTTGACTTACCCTAACCTTAACCGCGACGATGTGTAATAGATTGGAGGCTCCCCCTCTCAACTGCGAATTAGATGAGCTTTGTGGTCCGTGTTTCTAAGCAACCAGCACCACCACTCTCATTTTGTGCCACGAAACTAGAGCTGGCTGCAGTATATTTTTTTTAAAAGATTGATCGCTGTGGAGACAGTAACGAAAGTTTAAGTCGTTTTTCCCAGTTTACGCTGTTTGCGAAATCAGTATTTCAGGCTGTGAAATCGAAAATGACCCAACTCCTTGTTTTCGGACAGACATTTTGGCTTACTGGAAAAGCCGCGTCAGCGATCCTCATTCGCTGACTCAGCACGGATCGGTGATGGAGCGCAAGCGTGACTCAGCACTTCTGCGGCGTTGCGTGACCCTCTGGCTTGAGAAGACTCGGCAGTTGCTGGAATGCGATGAACATTACTTCGCCAATGTCAAAGTCAAGTGAGGCTTTCTGCTCGCCTTGTTTGGTGACGCGTTGCGACACTTCGCAGAAGTTCTATTCTTGTCAGTTGTGAACAGAGGCATGCGCTACTGACAGCTGCGTATTTGAAACAGCTGACGCAATGAGATACACAGCAGGCGTGTGTTTGACATTGATCACTGATGCTGCGTTGGGATGGAGGGGGAGGGGGTGTTTGCGTGAAATGGACAATTATTTCACGCCTTTGCCACGTCATGATTAAGGCCGTTGTTTAATGAAGGTTTGTGCTTTTGCTTTTTTTCGCTAACACGATTTTTATTCCAAATTTACTAATTACTGTTACTAATTTTCGATGTTTGGTTGAACTACGAACTATTGCTTCGACATTATTTGCTGTATGGATGGTGCTCTTATCACTTGGTATGTTTTAAAGGAACTGTTCCAAGTTTTTTGAACTGCGATTTCAAGGGTTTTTGTTTCGGACCAAAACATTTACAAACTTTTACGCACAAATCTGTGCTAGACTATTGTTGGAATTAGTTGTTTCACTCTTTTGTCACTGGTTGAAGCTTCGGTCGTAAAGCTATTTGTTTGTGACGTAACAGTACTACTGCTTGTTACGATTGAGTGCTGCTAGTTCATAAAGCAAAGATCTTGAAGTGACTTTATTGTAAATTGAAAGCAGAAAAACGGATTTCCTTTGTAGTACGAAGAAATCGAAGTTTCGCGACGACAACTTTGTGTCCCATGAACAAACTGCTGCTTTCGGGAAGTGCGTCATGCAGCAGCTCTGGCTTTTTCTCTTTTGTCATTTCGCGTTCTTTGAACGTTGTGTTGGCATGCAGATACTTCCTTTCCTGGCGTCGCTACAGCGAAACGAAAGCGACGAAACGTCGCCAGATCGCGGGTGTCAAGGAGGCGCTGACGAAACAAAGGTGCTTGGCAACATGGCGCAGGTACGGCCGTCACGCAACACCGGGCACGTCTGTTCTATTCACGTTGTTTCGCTTGAGCGTGTCGCCCTTTGCTTTGGCAAATTTCAATTTTTTCAGACGACGAGGTCTTCACTTTGCTTTGATCTGTTTGGCGCCAAGCGGCGAAATCCTTGTTTTCGAACATTTTCAACAATTGGCGGCATTCATTGCTGAAGTTCACCTTGAAGCACGCTTCTGTGTAAACTAGTGGCAGTGCAATGGAAGTCTAATTAGTAACTGACCGCGTGACCTTTTTATTTTCACAACGCTTCGAAACCTTGTTTTGCTTTGAAATCGCGTCACGTTCCAGGCCAGCAGCTGAAATCGCGTCAAAATTTTTCGTTTTTCGTAATTTCTTTTTCTTCCTGGTGGCAACATTCCATCCCTCTGCGCCGCTAAACCAACGTCGTGTAAGTTACGATACCAATGTCGTGTAAGTTACGATACCAATGCACGTTTTCATGCTTTTCCAGGATGCTTGTTCGAGAAGAGAAAGTTTCGCGACTGCATTTCGTTTGCATGAAGCGATGGCTGATAAGCATCTTGCAGCGTTGGCGAGTTTACGCCCAAGGTATGTTGTGTTTTGGCAAACATTTTCATCATGCTTGAAAGATAAAATTCTATCGAAATCTTTACCCAAAGTGCCCTCAGTAGTTCTTTTTATGATCGTTATGTTTTCAAAACTGAATCCGAACATAAAGACAACCGTTTCACCCCAAGAATGCTAAGCACGGTAAGGTTTTATCTCGTTGAAATGCTTGTGCTGAGACTTGTCTTCGAAAAGGTAGTTTTACACAACACTGCTTTTTCCGAACTTTGACGTAGCAGGGGCGTTTCCCTGCCGCACCCCTCATTGAAGCTCGCCTCACTTGCGTCGTCAGATCCAGTGTTTCCCTAACCTTTAATTCAACCCAGTGTTTCCCTAACCTTTAATTCAACCCAGTGTTTCCCTAACCTTTAATTCAACCCAGTGTTTCCCTAACCTTTAATTAAACCCAGTGTTTCTCTAACCTTTACTTCCCTCCCTCGTTATCATCACCAGGTCAGTCGCAGCGCGAGACAACCTTCCGCATTTTCTGCGCTCACCGAAGCGCGACGGTCGTGCGACGGAGCGTGACGACGTGGCGTCACAAAGTCACGCTTCGGCGAGCAGCCGATCGCCTACGCGAACGCACCATGTTGTGCCGGAGCGTCACCTACTGGCGGAAGTGCGTGATCGACCGGAAGCAGAGGTTTGAAAGAATGGGAATGATCTGGAATGCTCGGAAGAAGCGAATAGTAAGTCAGTCGTTGTTTTGCGTAATGCTGTATTTGAAACGAGGTGGCCGGTCAAAAGTTGTTTCATTTGAAACTTTGAGCTTTGAAAAGTGTAGGCCTAAGCCAGCAACCATGGGCGTCGGAAGGATTTTTTCCAGTGGGGGGCAATAGTGGAATTTTCTAGGGGCAGCCAAAAGGATTTTTCTAGGGGGGACAAAAATTGTGAAATTTCATTTCACCCACTCGAAACTAAGAAAACAACCTTTTTTGATTGAATGTTTCAGTGCATTTTCTTTTTCATTCTTGTTTGTTTTTGAACTTCGCGCGCTACGGTTTTCTCAGCGTCATTTGAATCGAACTGATCTTCTTTGACGCGCGGCCAGATCCCAGCATCGGTCGTCTGCAGTTTTGAAAAGCATTTGAACGTGGGCCGGGTCTGATGCCACAACCAACAGAAAACGAATCGTTGAATGAAAATCACTGCCGGCTCTTTCACTCGGTGCACGCAGCCCTCATTGTCACGTTCAAGCGATCGATTGGAGTGCGCAGAAAAGCTTGTTGACTGGTGGGGCGAGGCTCGACTTCCGCTTTGAACCTCCCTTTTCACCGCAAGAAAAGATAAACAGCCGCCGAACAAGCGTTGTTGCTGTTTGAACGGAGTGGTTCAATCAAGTGCACTCGCCCTACGTGATGTTACGTCCAGTGGCACTGCAAAGTTCACCAAGCACTTGGACTGGTGCGTTGAGAGGCTTGAAAGCGCTTGGCCTTGTGCGGGGTCTTTTATCAAAGTCAAAGCTTCCAACTTGCAACAAAAACGAATGCCAAACAAACAGCGGGCCAAGCCCGCGGCGCGCTGCTTCGGGATTGTTTCAACCAGTGGTTCTCAATCGAGGAGGCACTCCTCCCCAGGGGTGCGTCAATGAATTTCCAAAGGGAGGCGCGAGCCTTTACCCGCTCCACAACGTGGAAAGTTTTTGAGCGGGAAAGTGTTCCGTCAATTTATTTGTTTAACATCAAG
>JGI24159J19872_10005758_pt1 | contig 16052 bp, 9 predicted proteins | sample Ectturendosymbi4_FD_19872 | JGI IMG/M metagenome (IMG submission 19872) | reverse complement strand
TTTTGGTTTATATTGTCGTTTTTGTTTTGGCTTTTTTTTCGCCCAATCGCAAAAGTGACGGCTGGGCGAACTGACGGCTAGCTTTACTCTGGTTTTTCCATGCTGGGTCAGAAACAAAAAGAAAAATTTGGTCTACATCTAAAGGTGATACACTCATGTCTTCTGTGCTCATGGCTTTCGCATTTTTTAATGGACCTGTTTCTACTCTGTAGCAGTGTTGTACCACGTGTTACGAGTTAGCGAAAAATAGTGTTAAGATTGTCAGTGTCTGTAACCCTGTGGTTCTACCTCCAACGCTGTGGCGAAACGTTCTGTAAAGTAAAAATGTCTGTAACCCTCTGATAGTCAGTGATTCAGCCTGCAAATGCTGTTGCAAAACCGTTCTGTTCTGTACGTTTTTTATCTACCAGTACCTGCGTTGTACAGAAAGTGTGTATTTTGTACTATGGACTTCGTGTCTGTAGACAAAAATACATCATCATTATCTGTATTATAACTTAAAAGTTTTTTGTTGTCTATAATAATGCCTCCTCTTGGTTGCAGGTATGTAATCTCACCGGAAATTATAGGTCTTTGCATGCATGTGACTTTATTTTTAGTAAAATTATCACTACGTAGGGGTTTACATTGCGCAGCTGCAGATGGCTTACACCTAGTACTAGTTTAACTTGCTTAGGTGTTGCCGCTACTTAGCAGTTGACCTTGTGTAGCTGTTGACGGCTTCTTAGACACTGCCCATTTAATTACAGTGCATTTTTTCCTTCAGTATGTAGGCCACAATCCATCATAAACTAAAAATAAATAATTACTTGCACAAGTTGCAATTGTGAAAGAACAGATGGTCATTGTGATAAGTTAAGAACAGGCTATATTGCCTTTCGCTAAACATTATTGCTTGAACTAGTCACATGACAAGTTTGGAATACATGACTTGCACAGTTGACTATGACGTCTATAATAAAGTAATGGCTTAGTCTGATGGACAAGTATTGTCACGGTTTCAGTGCTGGCAAGCTGTTAGTAGCTTCTTTTTTTTATTAATTTTTGGTGACGGCAATTGGTGGGAGGCCGAGGCCTGAATTGTGCTTCTTGCCGGGGCAGTTGAGGTTAACACTCTGTTGGTCAAGGAGTGCTACGGAAATTCACCCAGTGGCTGTGGATTGAACACCCAACCTTCCAATTGAGAGGCGGACACTTTACCACTGAGCTATTGCTGCCCCCAGTAGCTTTTTGTTAAGTTGTTTGCATTGTGTGAACTGTAGGCTAAACCCTTGTCTTTTTGCATACTTGTCACATGACCACTTCAACCAATTGTGTTTGAGGCAAAATATACAGTATATGCCAGTGGTTCCCAAACTATGTGCCGCGGCACACTGCTGCGCCGCCAGATGTCATTAGGTGTTCCGCAGAAGATATTGAAATTAAAATCAATCAAGTAGAGTTCTTAAAATTACACTCTGCCGACTTCTGTCAGTACAGCGCACTATCGATTGGTGGTAGCGATTCGATACGCGGCACAGTGCTTGAACTGCGCAAGGAACTACATGCGTTTTTCAAAACAGAAAAACATGAACGTTTGTGTGAATATCTTCAATGTGAATTTTGGCTTTCAAGACTGGAATATTTGGCAGAGACATTTGCACATCTTAATAGCCTCAACACAAGCATGCAAGGCAGAGAAGAAAACATCTTTACTTTCTCAGACAAGCTGGTTGCATTTAAAAAGAAAGTTGCAATTTGGAAAAACAGAGCTAAAGATGGTAACTTTCAAATATTGCCTTTAGTACGAGAAAGCTGCATAAACAAAAGTATTGTTATTAACAAATGTATTAGTTTAAGTAATACCTCCCACAAATTATTCTTATAACACTGCCTCAGCATAGCATTATTGTAGGTATGGTATGGTTTAATCATGCATTTTTGCGACTCAAATCATGAAATAACACGAGTGCAGCAAAAGGAAATACAATAACATCAAAGATCATTAGTTGATTACATGGTTGTGAAAAAATATGACAAATAAGAGATTTCATGTTGCGCAGCTTAGAAATCGTGTTCTAACATGTTGAATCGCAAAGGGTTGGCGAAAGACCACCTGGGTCAAGTTCTCAGCCAGCCCTGCTGCTAGCACAAACCAGATTTTGATTGAAGACGTTTTACAAGAATTAATAAAAGTAATAAAAAGCATCAAATCAATGTCAGGTAAAATAAGCAAAAAAACAACAACAAAAAACACTTGGGGAAAAGCATGCCTATGTACAAGGGAAACAACTAACTAGTGACCATCACACATGTTGCATTGCAGTGCATATTACTTGATACCAACTCAAAAGATGTTTTCATGTACTGTTACGGAAAGACTTCATCCATCATGGCTACTGCAGTTTGTGAATCCTCTGACTCAGATAAATAAAATGGAAGCGAATCCACAAATAGGCAAACATATGACATGTTCAGTATAAATACTCCCTCATCACTGTGTAGTGTGTGGGCCTATGTGCCTTCACTCAGACCTCACGCATCAAACAGCAATGTGTGACTCATAACAGAAATCATCTTCACTGTGATGAAGAACCATACAATGTTGAATTCTGTGCAAACCTGGGTCATTGAAGCAGTCAACCACCACAGCACATACCCTGATTTGTTCCTAGGCAGTCATCTGCTTACTGTGCAAAATCCTGTGAGCGAATGTATGTCATAGACTAGAGTGATTTATTGGGACGATTGCGCAGCGGTCTGATTATTTCACACAACTTGATGTAGTCAGAAAGCTTTGGACTGTAAGGAATAGGACAGAATTTGTGTTATTCAGGAAGAAACGAAGTAGCAACTTGGGTTTCTGAATAGTTTGTGTTGAACAATAGCTGCATAGCAACTTTTATGAGCAAATATTACATATATATTTTGGCAGAATTTTGCTGATATGATATTATATTGGCAACATCACAATATCGGCTGATTTATATCAGCATGCCAATGCACTGGACAAGCTCTAGTAGTGTCTATCTTGCTGCCAGCAGCAGAAGGTCTGCTGGGACTATTTTGCCATTCGAACTGTATCCAGGTTTGTCCACATACTTCATAATGCTGAGTTCATGAGACACTAGCAGCACAGTGAACCTGGTAGAGTGGGAAGTGTCTATTCCTGCTATGTAAGTAGTCATTGGTTCAGCTCTTAGCAATGCTAATAGCATTGTTGCTGTGGGTTTGCTAGTAGAAAACACCCTTTGGATGGAGCGTTTTTTACGTACTAAAAGTAGTGAAAACCAGACGTAGGTTAACATCTTGGGCTAGGGTTTTGGATTAGGTTTAGGGTTTTAGGTCACATGATAAGGATGATACACTAATGCAAGTGTATCATACTTATCATGTGACCAATTCAACCAGTTGGGTTTGACTAGTGGCAAAAAGCACCAGCAGTGCTTTTCCTGCCGACAGCAAAATAGACACTGCCTTTTCATAACCTCCATTGTCACTTACATCTTTGCATGACTTAGTTAGTTCATCTATATGTCCCACAACTATCCATGCATTGTTTGCCCACCATTATCATCTGTGTTTTTCCTCTATTGTCTTCTTTCATTATGATTTTTTTGATGTTTGATAAGAGACCTCAACTGAATGTTAATAAGGATTGAATGGTAGCACAGTGAAGTCTCACAATCAAAACAGACTGGTAAAATGTTTCCTCTGACATATTTTTCTTTTGGATTGTAAGTTTTAGTAAACTATTGATATATTTTTGATGCTGAAGAACTGTGTTCATGTGGTTTTTGCAGTTTTACCTTTGAATGAATGGTACTTCAAGAAGAGCTGTTATACAGTAGTTCTTGATGAAGAATGAGATTGTTGCCTGGATTTGTGCTTTCGAAGTTTCAAAACATATCTGGCAAGGCTGGTCAATATATGGAACTGCCCAAGTCATGCAAAATAATGTATTGTTACAAATATGAAGATTGCATGTCATTATGCAATGAGCTTCTTGGTACTTTGAAAAGGCCTTGTGTTGTTGGACTTGATGTTGAATGGCCTTTTGCTCCAAAAGGATGTTCACCCAAAGTTGCAGTGCTCCAGCTCTGTTTGTCAATGGATGCTTGCTTTGTTTTTCATGTTTCTCAAATGCGCTTTTTACCTGATTCCTTGAAGTTTCTTCTTGAAGATGAGCATATTACTAAAGTTGGGATTAATGTATCACAAGATTTAAAAAAACTTGGTGCCCAGTTTAACGTTTCTGAAACTGTTCATGTGAACTTGGATGAAATGGCTGTTACCATTCTTGGAGAATGTCCACGTGGAAATTGGGGACTATCAAGTTTATGTTTAAAATTATTTGGTAAACAAGTGCGTAAACAGCAATACGTTGTTAGAAGTTCCTGGGATAAGTTTCCCTTAACTGATGAGCAGATGCAATATGCTGGTTTAGATGCATATGCTAGTTTAATTTTGTATTTAAGGTTGTGCAAATTAAAGCAGAGTTTGCAAGTCAAGCTCTAATGCTGAAAGTGATTTTGATTGTAAAAATGTTTTATCTTATCAAGTGGTTCATGTTTTTATGAAAGGACAGTTTTTTTTCTTTTGGTTGCTTCATGCTATGATAGATTAACCAAGGATTTACAAAGCTTCATAGGTTTCATTTATGCTTTTAAAGTGTTAAAATGAAGTCAGTTCTTTTATATAAAAGGCGAATAAAATTGCTTCTAAATTTTGAACATCTTAATCTAGATGATCTATTCTGTGAGAGTAATTATTGCTATGTTAGTGAATATTATACACAGGGTTGATAAAAATCATAATTTTTGTGAAAAAATATTTTTGATTTTTATGATTTAATGTGTAGGGGTGGTGACCTAACACTTGTAATTTCAAAATAAATTGTTTTAATATAACACGGTTGTGTTTTGATTCTGCAAGTACAGCAACTAGAAACAGCTCAACTTTCATTCCAACTTTCTTTGCCCTCATGCAATAATCCTTGAGACGAATCTGTTCATAATTTAAATGCAACTTTTACTTTGTGCCTGGGATTTTTTTGCTGAGACATTTTGGACACTGAGGCATTTCAGTCATTGTCTCATATAATTAGTATTTCAACTTGACATAACAGTATTCACTGCAGGGACCAAGTTTGATAGTTAAACTTTAGGGAGATGAACTTTGTGTGATATGAGTGTTATTGTGCATATCACACAATTTTGCATTTGGATGATGTTACCATCTTCACTCAACCGTAGTGCACCTTTTTTGTAAAATTCACAAAACATTGGCAGGCAAATATGGAAATGATATATTTTGGGGACCATGGTCTAAGTCTCCTGGCTGCCCCCATGGTGTTATGGCAGTTGTATAGTACTGTGCTAGTACTTGACAATGATTGTTAGGCATTTGCTTCTTTACCAAGTATACAAAACTATAGTCAGGTTTTTCTTTAAGGAAAATGTTACGTACTCAGTATGGACCTGTAGGGATCTGAAAAATTTCCAACTATCTGTTCAGATATCTCCCTTGATGAAATTCTCTGATCCTATGAACCTGATTTTGAATTCTAGGCACTCAAATCGGATCCCTAAAACACCCTAAAAAAACTGGTTTAGTATTAACACTTGAAGAGTTCTTCTTCAAAGTAGATAAAACAAACACAACACTTCAATTATTCTTTGAAAAACAAACAATGCATTGAAAGTAGAATTTATGAACATGCATCAAAATATTAGTGGACAAGTGATATTGTTCTCCCCTTGTCCAAAAGTTGGGGTAGATGTCTCTCCATCACACCTGAAACTCGGTCCCTAAATTCACTGATCTATATTTTCAGACACTGTGACTGAATTGACTTTTTTGGTTATTAGAAAAAACAACCAAAAAAACTAGCTTTGTACCAGTCTACATGATCAAACGTGTGGCATTCTAACAGTTCTGACGTTTGAGTATGCAAGGGTTAATGATTTCAGTCCACATACTATTTTTGCAGTTAGTTGAAATAGAATCTGTGACTTTACAGAAGCTACTCTAAAGTAAGTTCACTCCACAGATGAGAGAAGCAAGGAATCAATTGCACATTTTTAATAGGAAATTGATTTCACGTAACACTACACATCGTCAGTCCTATCATCAGCAAGCAATGCTAATTCCTAACAGGTGTGAAACATTGAAAAGACCTTGTTTTGGCCCATCGTAAGAAGTCTCTTGGTCCCTGCCCCCATCAATTACATCACTGATGTTAGGTTTTTACATCTTTTGTATTTGGAACACCAACAGCATTTCCGGTATAAAAGTTGAGGCCAAAAGACTTAAATCTGGGTAAAAAATACTCAAAAAGCTTCTTTTACACAAATTTTGGTTATTTTACCCTAACTTTTGAACCAGAAACCTTAGAAAGCCAGTAAAAGGCTCAAAAGACTCAGATTTTAGCTTAGTTTTCACTAATAACTTGAACAAAATACTTCCCTCTTGTGGTTGAGTCGTAGGGCCTGATAACCTTGGCCAAAAAGGCTTAAAAGTACTCCATTTATGACGTCACTCACAAAAAATCCGAAACCCAAAACCAAAAAAATTTTTTTCATTGCAAACTAGAAGACTCGCCAAGTCTTTTGAGGGTTTGAGCAGCTCTTTAGCACAATCGACTGTCCAGTTATGGAGTTGCATAGTGGCACAAAAATAGTGGCTTAATGTGTGATTTCAAAGTACGATATGTTCATACACTGGCAACAAATGTGTTCATTTGGTAAACTCCTAAAAACTATTCAGTATCTAGCTTATTTTCTTGGGAAAGTTTTGGTATCAAAAGTGTTAAAGCTCCTGGTTTTGAACTTCTGTTAGAGCTCCTGGAACAAATATGCTACCTTAAGGTTTTTAGTACCAGTGTACAAAATATTTGTAATTTGAAATCATGCATTGAGCATGTGTTTTTGCACTATTTTCTAGCCAGTTTACAACTCCGGAACTTGCCAGATGATTGTGCTAGAGAGCTGTTCAAACACTCAAAAAGATGTGGCAAGTCTTCTCGATTGCAATGAAAAAAAATTTAAGTTTTGCGTTTCAGTTTTTTGTGGGTAACGTCATAAATGCGATAGGGATAGGCCCTTTTGGCCAAGGTTATCAGGCCCTGCGTCCCCACTACGAGAGGGAAGTATTTCGTTCAAGTTTTTAGTGGAAACTAGGCTAAAATCTGAGTTGCAGATTCTGTAAATAGAGACCCTGGTTAGTCACTCAGTTATTGAATAGTAAGAGATGTAAGAAAATGTATTTCTAAAGCATTTAGTTGCTGTAAACTAGGAGTGGGGAACCTGCAGCCCGTGTGAACATTTGATATGACCTGCAACAGAATTTTCATTACCCAGGCTAAGTACAACATCATGTCAAAACAAAGATCCATGATAAGGAAGTAGTAGTAAGTCAGAGAAGTCGCTCTTCCTTATAGTTACATAAAGGTAAAACCATATGATAAAATCAAATGATTTTGCGGCTCACCAGCGATATTGCACAATTCATGCGGCTCGTGATAGTAAATAGGTTCCCTAGCCCTGCTGTAAACAAATTAATGTACTGTATTGCAGTGAGCGTGCCTTTAAAACAATACAAAATCAGCAATTTTTTGAGTGTAGTAGAGTTTTGTTGTGTAGTGTTTCATATTGGTCATATTCATTTGATATGCTCAGAGAAAGCTGTATCTATCTGAACAATGACTACTGATATCATGGAAAAAGGTGTCTTAAAAGTTTTAAATTAAATTACTGCATTGGAAAGCACAACATAATTTCATGTTTTGAATTTGTTTCACTCTATTTTATTATTAGATGTATTTTTTGTAGCAATCTTTGTATAGTCTGTATAATGCTGCAATTGTTTGGATGCTAATTAGTAAATACTATATATAGTGGCAGTTTGTGTTAAATATGCCTTATATTTAGCAACCTTATGATGCAAATTTAGAATGCAAATTGTATGGATGGAGAGTTTCGCTAAACCTTACGTACTATGTTGCTTGTTCTCATATTTTTTCCTCAGCAATAGAAAAAATGAGCCGAAAGTTGCCAGCATGGATGTCAACTAAAAGTAAATCAGACAAAAATGCCTGTCAGCCTTCTAAAGATGATGCATCATCTGCTATGACATTGCCAGAGTCATATGAAATAATTTATTCGCATCATTACAAAGATTGTTGCCTTCTTTGCGATGATCTGCTATCGACTTTGCCTCGGCCTACAGTGGTTGGCCTTGACACAGAATGGCCAATTAATTATAAACCCCATGTTGGAGAACAAAAGACTGCTGTCATTCAGCTTTGCCCATCAGTAGACAGGTGTTATATATTTCACGTGTCACAAATAGGTTCCATTCCTGGACCACTTAAATCTCTTCTGGAAGATGCATCCATAACAAAAGTGGGATTAAACATTGCTGGTGATCTGTGGAAACTCCATAGAGTTTTTGATAACATTTCTTCTGATGTTTTGAGAAATCACATTGATCTATGCAGCATGGCAAACAGTGTTTTGAACACTAGGGAGAGATGGAGCCTTGACAACTTATGTCAGCACCTTTTTAGCAAAACATTGACAAAAGATAATGCTGTCAGATCTAGTCAGTGGGATTCTTACCCATTGTCAAATGCCCAACTAAAATATGCAGCTCTTGATGCTTATGTCAGCTTGCTGGCTTATCTTGAGCTTAAACAGCGACAGAAGTAAATATGTGTATATACATTGAAGTTGTTGTGTATGCATGGGTGAAATGTGTAAATGTTTTGCCACATCCTACCATCTGTCAATGTGTTCAGTGACTCTAACAGGTAAAAATTGCATTCGTTGTTTTATTTTTGCCTGATGAAATCTATTTAGTCAATGCGTAATTCAATATCTACCTGCGTGCAGAACCCGATGATGTTATCGAAACAACCTTAAACCTGCCTCAATTGCAATACCACCTACAAGGAATTTCAAATCCAAAACTACCCAAGCTTTTAATCAAAACTATAAAACCTTTTGCATCTTCAAAGGGTTTGAACAGCTCTTTAGCTCAACTGGCTGCAAAGTTATGGCCGAACAAAACTTGGGCAAATTGCAGGACTAAAGGGTTGAAAAGTGAATAAGCTAGTAACAGACAACCAGTGTGAGCACAAACTCATGCAGCAAGCAAGTGTTCCTAAAAGCTTGCTAATGTGATGTCATAAATGGCTCAAAAGACATGAACCCAGTAGAAACATGAGTAAAGCAAAATTATAAATTTGAAATCAAACGCTACCAACTTTTCATAAAAGCTATTGATCCTTGCCTGTTAGCTGTCTCTTCAACACTGAAAAACTTGATTCATGAAAATAATGCTCTGGCAAAAATTGCTTCATGCCCAGCACCTTGAAGTAGTGACTGAAAACTCAGGTTCAAAAGACAACACAAATCATTTGCACAATTTCACAGCCTAGCACTATAAATAATTCTCAAAACACATCGATTCGTGTTGATTACCTGCCCACAACCCTAAATAACTTCTTGCAATAAAAACCTGTTCACAACTAAAAAACTGTTCATAGCAAAACCATATGCCCAGCATCTTCCCATGTGCATAAGGACTATGCCACAGTGACTTTGCCTCAAGTTGAGAAAAAAGTGGAGAAAAGTACTCAATCAGTTGCTTACCATGTCGCACAACAACAATAACAAGGCACATGCATATTCTGAAGCAGGAGTGGTTAATTAGCAGCCTGCTGGACACATGTGGCCTGCCACTCATTTCAAGTGACTCGTGGAAGCATTCCTCCAACGTATCACAGTAAATTTAGTCTTGAGGCTAACTTGAACCGAGACTTGCTTCTGTTTCCATCAGAACGTATGGCCCTCTACTAGACATAGTCTTCTCAAAGTCAACTGTGCTAAATTAATTGTCCTCCCCAGTTCTAAAATGTGCTTACAATGAAGAAACAGTTTAGCATGGCACTTTTGATAAGAAAAAAAGTGAAGTATATTTTGAAATGTGCATCGGTGCTCTGCACTAAAAACCTAGTACTTATTAAAACATACTGTATGTTGGGAAGAAAACTGTTTACACTTTCATTACTGTGCCACATGGATAGTCAAGGTCACTAACATTACTGCACTATGTAGGTCAATGTTTCTGGACTAAATGTTTTTATCTGGGTACCAACAATACTCTTTTTGTCTTGCAAATACATCTTAATATGTAGATCATGAAAAGAAAAAGCAGATTATGAGAGTGGGCTGCGTTCATCATGAATGTGGCCAATTTTTCACAATTGCAACCAATTGCCTAGAAATTTGTTCATGTTTTTCTGGGCCACTTAGTAATGAAAGTGCTAATTTAAGCATACCATTTAGTCACAGGAGTACAATTTTTTTTTTCAATTCTGCCTAAATTTTATAATGTCAATAGTTATTTAAATACCAACACTGCAACAAAGCTATAAGCTTTTCTTAACATCAATATTACAGCAGTTTTGTATTCTGCATGCCTTTTGCAGACATTGCTTGCCTTTTTTGCAAAATATTTCCTAGAAAAAGAAGGAGACCTACTAATAAAAATTAATCTGCATTGGTTACTTCTGATGGAAAGATGATGAAATTCAGCAGTGAAACTTTATGAAGGGTGTAAATTTATGAAATTTTGCACTTTTTGAGGTATTTTGCTGATCTTTACACTAGCCAGAATGAATAGCACCTTTGTCTTAATAAAAATCAACCATAAGTTGAACAGAGCCCCATTGGAAGAAAACCACCACTCAGGCCGCCTTCCTAGTAGTTGACTATGTCGTTGTGGTCACTGGACAGAAACAAGTGGGCTGACAATATTGATCATGGTGCAAATTGTTTATGTCTAGTATATGCGATTACGCATGGTCATAACAAGAAATTGTTTACTCTTGTCCTGTCAACTCAACCAGTTCTTTGTTTCTTAAAAGAATATTTTCCTTTGCACATGTATTGTATTGCTGTTCAATTTAATGCTATGCATCTACTGTATTCAGATACGAAATGACCATGTATCAATGCTTTGTCATTATTTGCATTTCTTCAAGTATGTTGCACAGTTTTGACATGGAATACACTATAACAATAGCTTTTTGATTTTGCTCTGTTTTTCAGTGTCTAAGTAATTTTGTGTTTTGTTTGTCATGTTATTTGAGGAACTTGCATTGTAATCCATGTCCAGGAAGATAGACTTTGATGCAACATGGACTCGTCTGTCAGACACTGTGATGAAGGTAGTGTCGCATTCGCCATTAAGCAGAGCAGCTTGGAATGAAAGATTCTCGTAAGTATATATTGATGCACAGAAGTCCAAATACATTTTTCTGAAAATTGATGTCAAATGTGTGCATTAATTATTTCAATTAACTCAAGAATGTCTGGCAATTTTAACAAAGCATAAGTGGTCAAGCGTATATCACCTGGGATAGAATTCTGCAAACATGTGATATAAATGATATTTAAAAGTCTTTAAGTGTTGTCTAGTTCGATTTGAACAAGAACTAAGGCTATTGGTAGGCAAAATACATTTATAAATATTTCTACTCTGTAAACACCCTGCAATGTCTGAAGCCTGTGGTGTAAGAGCTCTTTTTGGTAGATATTGGTTAGAAATATTTTGGTTACACTAAAGTTTGCTACGAATTTGCAGTACGAGACTGTTCAATGTTAGAAGTTATCAAGCAGATAAATACGCAACAACAAGAGTAGCAAAAACAACAGCATTAGAAGTTAGGTCAAACCATTTTAAAGGAACTTGATTCCCAGCTTAGGTTTTCTTGAGCCATGTTTTCTTGTTTAATTAGCAGAATGTAGCTTTCATCACACATTTTCCAACCAAGCATAACACCTGACATCACATTGTGATCAAAAGCTTTTCCTTACCTTTCTGGAGTCACTATCAAAGAAGTTTTGCTTTATCCTTATTATTAAAATTAAAATAGTGAAGTAAAGATCCAGTAATTAAAATTAATCTTCTGTACGCTATATGAGAAAACAAACTTTGCAGTTGCTAGTGAAGACAAAATGATATTGTTTCCCATCTTTCTTGGTTGCAGTGTTCGTCTGAACTTTATATATATATAGAGTGGCCTCGTGTTAACTCTAGGACAGACTCTATTTAATGGATAAGTACGATATTGTAATCATGTGCCTTTGTCCAAACTGTAGCTAAATATTTGAAAAAGAATAAAAGTTCACATTTTTTAAAATTCAGGCAAAAACAAAAATTGCCACCAATCACTGAAGTGTTGATGCAGTTTATGTAAGAAAAAGGTGATTAACTTACCATTAAATTTAGAATTACAAAATGCAGTTTCCTGATGGTATAAGCACAAAAGTGTATGATAAGTAAAGCTTTTGTTGCAAGAAATCATCTTTTAGATGTTGCAATGAGGTTTGCACTGAAGTCTAAATTGATCATAACAAAAAACTTGAATTCAAACCAACGTACAGACATATTTCTAACTCTGGCTTTTTACATGCAGTGACGTCTACTCCATCTGCATTGCATATCCAGAAACTCTTGGTGAAACACTGTATAATGAAACGAGCAAATTGCTTCGAGAGCATATAAGAGCATTGCATAAGGTAAGATTTTTAGCGTTGTCTTCAGTCAATGTGTTGAGGTTGGCAGTTTCTGCAAACACATTGCGCTCGTTGCAATCATCAATCCAGAAATATGATTGTCATTAGCACTGTGCCTGGTTTGATTAGTGACTATTGATTGTGTGCATAATCACAACAGTATTGTTGTCATTCAGGAAGTTGCAGACTCCAACGAAGGATTACTTTTTCGTTATGCAAAGTAAGTGTTTTGCTATCTTATTACGTGCCAGAAGTGTACAGTACAGTATTTTTGCAATATGCGGGCCAGAAATCCTAATCGTGGTTTTCAAATATGGAAGAAAACGCGACGGATCCAACATTAGTGCGTCATTTTGTCTCTCTGCGTAAATGGGTTTAAAAATCCAAAAAGCAACTTTTTCAAGCTAAATTTTTATTCTTTTGTCTGAGTTTATCAGAGTTTGAAAAGAAGTTGGTTAATATACTGTACATCATTTGACTTCTATGCAATGGAATTGGTGTGGATAAATGTCAAATAATGGGGTCAAGAGTTGCTTCATTTGCATCGTACTTTACAGCCGTATATCTGTCAAAGAAGTAGTTGAGCATGGGAGCATCACTATATGGCGTCACTATATACACGCATCCCGCTTTTTTGTGTGGCACTATTTCGTTGTGAGGCTTTACGTTCACTAATCAAATAAAATTTATGGTTGTTACTATTTGAACGAAATTATATTTTGTGGGAAACAACGGTTGGGAACCGGGTCTTATCGTGGCCACCCAACCAACTATGTGGCCTGCACTTTATTGACAAATATATGACCAACAAACTTGGATGTGGACTGACAACGTTATAAATTTAATAAACTGTTTTGATATTGGGTGTAATAAGATCCTGCAGCACCGAGTATGCCGACGCGTTCTGTTGCATTACTGCGTTGTTTGAATTGGCCAATATAAATTTGATAGTTGTGAACACAAGTAGTTTTTCAAGGCCGATGCCAAGGCTTTGATTAGCTTGTGCTCTATGTGCACATGGCCGTACTGGCTGCTCACCCCCATGCTAGGGCTGTTCTTTATTTTTAGCGTAGAAAGCTGAACGACTGGCTCAGAATCCAGAGTCACGATGAAAATCCCGAGGCACTGCTAAACGGGTGACTTCGCTTTGATGCAACAATATACGTTTGGCAACTCACCAGCGCTGTCACGTAGATGCATCGCTGGACTCATTAAAGCAGAACGCACTGTTACCTGTACCCAGGCACTGGAACATCTACAGGGATGGTGCAAAATACCTCGACCGTCTTTATCACCACTTCAATGCTCAGTATATTAAGAAGACACGTTCGTGCAGCGCAGAGCTCGAGTACGGGTTCCCGTTCGACAACAAAGAACAAATGCTGGAAATCGGAGAGGTCAGTTGGTCGACTTCTCCTAAATCATTGTAAAACACAAGCTATACAAGTTTTTCTTTTCCTTTTATTTTCCGAGCCAAACATTTTCGCTCTTTCCAGTTGGCGATGGAGTGCTGGAAGGATGTTATGATAGAACCGCTCACAGACCGTCTCGTAGAGCATGTCTTGTCCGAAATTGAACGACACCGCAACGGCGAGATGATATACCACGACGACGCGCTCACCGCTGTGCTGTCGCTTGTTACCGTTGACCAGTACAAGAAAAAGAACGCTTTGCAGGTAGTCGACGTGTTTATTTCCACCATTGCATGGGTACTTCACTTGCTTATTTTATTTTTCAGCAAACTTTTAGCGACGCTAGCCTGCGGTTTGTGGTGACGATTTTAGTTGCAAGGTCTAGTTATAACTCATGGGCATGGTTTTTTTCAGGTTTGGTGTTGTTGGCCCTTAAGACATTTTGAGAGACCGCAACTATTCCATTTAAATACTGAGATAGTCGCAAAGCAAAGTTTTAGTGTGTTTTGATGGTGGTTTCGAGAGACCGTTGAAAAATTTTGAGAGACCGTTTCGGTCCCTCAAAACACCTTAAAAAACATTGCTCCTGAGTGAGCAAGATTGTTTGCTCGCGGGACGGATTGGAAGCCGGTGAATGGATTGTTTGCGTAAACTAACACAATTGAAATGTGAAAAATGAATTGGCTCTACTAACATTATCTGAAAAGATTAAGCTTGCTGGATTATATGTTGCGCGGTCTTCGCCAATGCCTGGTTTAACCCGCGGTTTATCAAAAATGTGCTGTGTGCAGTAGATCTCCGGGAGTTGAAAATATATTAGTTCTTTGCCTCGTGCATATATCATCAAAATTTAACCTAGTTTGCACTCGCAAAAGCAACGGTTACTTTTCGTTGCTACCCCCACTGGCTAACTCTGTTTTCTTTCAACTTTTATCCAAGTTGTGTGCGGTGCGGAACTGTTTTTTTTTTCACTGAAACATTTCGGTCATTTGTCTCACAGTTGTGTTAAATTCGTCGTTATAGTGTCTTTTAGCCTATACTTTCAGACATTCCTACCGAAATGACTTAATTTTTTTCGGTCATTGCAAGATCATTTTGGTCTACGACTGAAAAATGACAGAAAAAAACAGGTGCGGATTAGTCTAAAATGTACGCAATAGCGGGTTATCGACCACGTTTACGCGATTGAGGAGTCGCATCTCTGGAGAGACCTTTATCGCACTAACATAGCGTTTCAGCATGTTTGCAAGTAATTAGAAAATTTGCTTTGCTACTTTCGCCAGAAAATGACGACCTTTTTTAGTCTTTGCGACATTTCATAAAAAACAAGGCCTGGTGATTTTCAGGGGGTACGACGAGGACCGGAGTCATCGCATCGCACTGGAAAAAAACTTTTCGCGCTCATTAGTCGAACTATAGGTGTTTTTTCGGCAACAAACGTGTAATTTTGTCAGTACGAAAATTCGCTGTTTTCTCTCAACTTTTTTTGTCGGCGAACCATCATCAAAAGACGCACTGAAATTTGTTTTTTCCTGCCGGGACCCCGCTTGCTCTGTTAGGCTCACCCTGTAACATGCTTAAATTCTCAATCCACCTCCTTTCGTGCACCCACGCACTAATATCGATGCGCTTTTTCGACTTCGTCCGACGATTGTGTGCGTTTGCGACACTCCCACCGCGCGACCACGTTTCGTAGTCTTCAGTCGATCTTGCCAGCAAAACGTCACTCTCGCACTCTTCGCGGCTTGAACGATCTGTAAATCGTTGTTCAGTTTTACGAAGACTTGTTCGAGAAGCCGTTCCTTCAGCGCACTGGCGGTCATTGTCGAGCGAAGGCGAACGAACTGCTCGAAGACTCCTCCTGCTCGGAATACATGAAAAAGGTACAAACTGTACATGCTGCCACTTGGACGATTGCAAACAGCTGATTTTGTTGCCCATACCAGAGTTTCTCAACCCGGTCACTCGGTCCTCCTTGGAGGCCACGGAGCGGTTCTCCTTGGGGGCCACGGAGCGGTCCTCCTTGGGGGCCACGGAGCGGTCCTCCTTGGGGGCCACGGAGCGGTTCTCCTTG
>JGI24159J19872_10005757_pt1 | contig 16053 bp, 8 predicted proteins | sample Ectturendosymbi4_FD_19872 | JGI IMG/M metagenome (IMG submission 19872) | reverse complement strand
GTGTGGACGGTAATGAGCAATGTAGTTCAAATGCAAAAGAGGCACCTAATCCGAAGCGGACCAAATGTAATTCAATTGCCAAAGTTAGAAAATGGAACGGCACGTATTTCAGATACGGGTTCTTTTTGCCGGATGACCAAATTCTGAATGTAGCTGCTGTAGCAGCAAGGCTACACTCCAAAAATACGAGAACAACCGAGTCATTAAATTTCTTGCTTTTGAACTTCTCTAATAACTGTTTATTTGTTGAAATGTCTAATAACGACATACTTGATTTTCTTACAAGTACAGTAATTCGTGTTTTTTTTATTTTTGTTAATGGTGTTCCACGACAAACGGGGAAGTATATCAAGGGTTCCCCGATGATAAAAGGTTGAAGAGCACTGACGTATATGCAAGGACGCCGGATAGCGGCATGGCGGGGGCACTGCCCCTGACCTTTTAAAAGGAGGATAACGGCGGCGGAGGTGCCTTTTCATAACGGTATCAGAGGTAATTTGATGTTTTATCAAGATCGTCTTGAAAAAAATTTATTGCAGCTATTTGCACTCGCAGAAACTTAAGAATTGTTTTTCTATACTTTATGTTATTATTTTTGAGGTGAACATTGTTGCTCAACGGAAACAAGTATAATTGGTAACGATTTATTTTTTTTTTTTTTATAAGTTTCCGTTGCCATCAACTATTGTACTGTCCCCCTCCCCTACCGCTGTTCCGGCGTCCATGCATATATGCAACATCCAACAAAGTGTATAAAATGTGTTCATCGAATTCTAAACATTGTAGTTAAAATTAAAAGCAAAAGCTTCTCTGCACTTGCCGGACATGGCCTCCACTAATATAAAGTAGGTGTCTTGCAGCATACTCGATTCCCTCAGTGCAGAATTGATAAACGCACACAAACAAAATGCGTGATGTTATGTCTCTGCAAAAACCCAAGTCAGTTTATCCTGCAAATGAGCGGCAATCCACTGCAACAAGTGGAGAGGAGAACCTTGGAGTGTATTACGAGTGGGGAAAGCGAAACAAGGAGATTTGATACCAGGGCCGTCGCCAGCGAAGGGGCTAGTGGTGCCGGGCCCCCCATTTGAAATAAGTGCCCCTCATTTAATGTTTGACCTCTCGGTTGCGGCGTTTATCCAATATTGTGTTTGAAAAATGAGGCTTCCTCTTGTGGTTTTTGGTTCCCACTGCTGCGAAATTCTGGCGACGGGCCTGAGTGATACACCGATTGGTAAAGCAAACGCAGTTCTGCGTGAGCTCTTTCGCTCTGTGGTGGCAAAATGGGGCTTTGAAGCACCGCAAACAATGTTCCCTCCAATTTTTAATAATGCTGCGTGGAAAAACAAGCGGGTTTGCGGTCCGCAAACTGTACGTTTTTTAATTGGTCTTTGTTTCGATCCTCACCTATTATCATGAATCTTGGGTTGTTTCGGGCATATGTCAAGAATTCCCCACGAAAGGGTGGCAGGGCAAGTCTTGCTGGCTGCACTCACGAGAAAGTGACCCACTGGTCGTCCAACGACCAGGTGGAGTGACTACATCTCCGAACTTGCCTGGTCCCGTCTTGGTGTGGAGCCATAACTGTCTGAGATTGCTATTGACCGTGAGGTATTCGAGTCCTCCTAGGGCTGCTGCCCCGCGATCCTCCCCAGTGTTATTTTTTTGCATCATAGGCATTGTATCAACACGCAGTCCTTCACCGACAGAAGCCACGACCAAAATATAAAAAGGACCTTTGCCTCTGACAAATAACATATCAAAACAGTTTCAATAAATCCTGTTGAAAAACACAAGTTTCATCACAAAGTCATGTTCCAATGGCATGCGATGCCCAAAATAACCCTCAGTGGCAAACGATGTTCTGCAAAAATGGTAGTAATCATAATAGGTTTGTGATGGCAGACACCGTCGTGTCAAAAAACGTGGTGGCATTTGGTTGATGACTGCAGATGTCTCGGTCATGAAAGTGCGTGGAGACTGCTACGCAATCCATCTACGTATTTCTTGAATACGCTGTTGCTCTTATCTGTCCGCTTTGGGATCCTAAACGGTTATACTGTACTTGTGCAATCAGTCCGTAATTTAATTACTTATGCTCGTACATAAATACCTTCAGCTATAAACAAACACAGTTTTAGCATATCACCGTCCTCAGTTAAGAATGCTGGTACAAAGCAGTGTGGCGTCTGCCATGATGCTGATCACAGTGATCAGCACTGGGGCAGGGACACGTCGTGGAAGAAAATTTCTTGTAGCCAAGGAAAACATAAATAGCCCCTACATTTTGCAGACACGCATTTCTATTTTGGGCCCACTAATATTCAGGAGAGTCAGCAAAAGCCTGCACGGGGCTTCATAGCGCTTCATAAAGCTGCGTAAAAATTGCAGACCCAAGCTACTTGTTTATTTACGGAGTCAGTTGCGTCGAGCAAAATAGAGCACTTCAGTCGAGCTACTATAAGTTATACCTTCAATTTCAGCCTTTAACCGCACAAACAGGTATGGGAATGGCAACAGACGCTGTTTAACTTATTCGTAAATATTCCCATCACCCTAAAAATATGATTCGGAAATTTAACACGGTATGATTTGTGCTTCAAAACCTTTGCACATTTTGAAATTATTTTTGCAAACACGCTTTCGTGAGTAAGCTTCTGGTTTTGATAGATGGACGCTACGTGTAGAAAATCGTTACTTAATAAAAAATTTAAATTCCACATTCATGTTCAGGTTGCGCAATCGCGCCGCTGCTGCAAAGACTCATTTCTTCCAGCAATCGCTCTCCACGTATAAAGATCGTGGCAAGACGCTCAAGGTTTTAAAATATGTTATGACGTCCCGGATTTTTTCAGGTTTCATTCATATTTCGATTTTAAAAGAATTTATCTAAAATACAGTCACTTCCGTAATTCCTGAGCTTCGACATTAGCCCGTTAGCGCCCATGGTCCTTTTTTAAGGACCAGGTCGTTTTTAATGAATTTCTACTGCAAAATGCGTTTTTCAAGTTTGGTTTGTGATGATTATCCTAGGTTACAGTATATTTCAAAGTTTTTGATAATTTTGGAAAAAAATTAGAAACACTGGATCGTTTTATAGCAGCGAAAGTTTGCTTGTCAGTGATCTGCAATATTTGATAAGTTCAAAAGAATTGTTTAGATTGGCAAAATCGGCAAAATATGATTATTTGTGGTTTTATTGTTGCCTAATGCCTCTAGTTTCATATTTTTATCATGTTTCTTGCAAATTCGTCGATAGTTTACTTCTGGGGTAGGTTGGGGTTTGGTCCTTTTTTTAGGACCACAGGCATACAGAGTTGAATTTTAGCTTGATATGCGTAGTGGTGATCTCATCCTCATATGTGTGAGTTCTGAGTGCTGGGAAGAAAGTAAGAATGATTTTCGGTTCTTAATTTAAATTTTTTCAAGTAGTTATATCTTTTTCTTGTTATGGACAGCGCTTACGAATTTATTCCAGCCTAGGCTAGGTGTAATCTGTCATTTGGTATGTGAGTAGGCATGTGTTTTTATAGCTCGTNGTAGCCTTTTATGAATGAACATGTTGACTTCTTTTCACTCATAAGGGTAGTAAATGTGGATAGCCTATTCAATGTTTCTTGGGGTGCAGTGTATGAATGCCCACGTCTGCTTTCAGCAGTCATAATCCTGCGTCGTTTCAGTAATACGTTTCGCATTATCAACTTCATTTTGCATATACTTTTATATCGTAACCCATGTTTATTTTGCTTGATGCTATGATGAACGAATGCACTCCCATTAGAAGATTCTATACATTTCAAGAGGCTATAGGCTTCATTCAAGAAAATCCTCTGCCAGAGAATGAGGAACACATCGATGTGATCGAAATACCTCCCGCACCAGATGACCAAACGGATGTCGAAGATTTTGATGATGATGTGATAGCTCGTGAGGATTTAGATCCCACATTCCTCCCTGCTGATGTTCCTGGCCGAGTTGAACTGCACCAGTACAATTATGAAGAGAAACTTGTTAGTGATGCGCCACCAAAAAAACAAAAGAAAATGCAAGAAGTGAGTTGGAAGAAAAAGTACCCAGTTCATACTAAACTTCCCCCGGGATTGGATGGTGCAGATCAGAGGAAACAGAAAATCATAGATAGTTTGCATGACAAAAACCCTGTGGAAATATTTGAATTGTTTTTCACCGATGTTTTTCACCCTTTTCACCGATCATGAGATCTACATTGACAATTTTTTTACCAGCTGTGACGTTCTGGCTCATGTGAGGTCTCTTGACATGTGAGGGTTACAGGAACTATCAGGTCAAACAGGACAGGAAAATGCCCTCTGAAGGAAGACAAAGCAATGAAAAAAGAAACACGTGGTGACATGGGCTACAGATTTGATGACGAAGAGATTTTGTTCGTAAAGTGGAATGATAACAGCCTGGTCACTGTAGGGACAAACTACCAAAGTGTTGAGCCAATTGCAACTGCCAAAAGATGGTCAACGTCTTTGAAACAAGAAATTTCAATCCCCCAGCCACATCTTATGGTAAAGTACAATAAATTTATGGGTGGGGTTGACCATCTTGACTGGCTGGTACAAAAATACCGCATTGGTATAAGATCTAAAAAATGGTACTTCAATATTTTCACCAATTGCTTGGGTGTTGCATTGGTAAATGCGTGGATCTTGCATTCAATGGTCGCAAAAAAACAGTGACACTGTTGAGCTTCAGGTGCTATGTCACCAAAAGCTACCTGAAGCTTCAGTCGGCTTCTGACCCAAAATTTGCTGGTCGTCCAAAAATTTTGTCTTCCAACGTAATGATGGCAACAAGATTATCTCCAACAGGCCATGTTCTAGAAAGAACTGAAGGTGACAAGCAAAGTAAGGGCACAGCTTGCAAAAGAAAGTAAGCAAACAGTGCAGAAAGCGTCTCGTTAGTCTGCACATAGGCAAATGTTATGACAATTGGCATAGTCAATAAATGCTTGAGCAATGCGCTTTGCTTGTTTGCTGTTTTGTTTGTTCATTGTTGCTTTAGCCTATTTCGAAAATGCTGATTGAATTACACTTTTTATTGAATACTTTTACAATGCACATGCTATTTTGATGCAGATAATAGAAAAAATGTAACGAAGGTGCTTCAAGTGCCCGTGGTCCTAAAAAAAGGACCAAACTTGTGACCGTATTTGTTTACCCCTAATTTGATCCAGAAATTTTTTTTTGTCATAACCTTTTATTAGCCAACATTTACCAAGGAATTATGCAAAAATAAACGAAAAATAAATTTTGGGCACTAACGGGTTAGCTTTAAGATTCGAGAAGACTCGATTACGAAACGTTTTTTTTAATTTGCAAGATAGTGGCGGTGTTAAGTGGCGAATTTTTACGTGCAGCTTGTGGCCATCCGAGCAACAATTATTCTGGGATGAGTAGCCCTCTGAGACCTTATTAGGCGTTTTCCTGCAATAAAGCATAATTGCTTCCCGATTTCTCTGGCGTGCGGCCTAAATGTTTTCCTAGTTACGAAAGAAAACTAAGCGAAAAATGGAAAAGTGTGTGGAGTTTACTTCACGATCACGTCAAGCACAACCACATCCATATCTTCCCAAAGCTTTATCACTTTCAACACACATTTTCCCAATCACCACTAAATCGAGTGGAAGACGTCACATCTTTAAATACTTTCTGGGCCACAGCCAAGCCAGCACGACAACTGCGAATAGTTTGATTTTCTTTTAGTTTGTACAGTGTTTTGGCAACAGATTGCGGTTGCTCATGCTTCGGAAACAAAATGCTTGTGACTTCGGGTTCTTGAATGAAAAACAGACCCGAACTCGCGAAACTAACAGCAACTGATGCGCACCAATGTTAGAAGCCATTTGCGTTCGCGGAAATTGTTGTAACAGCCCTTCCGGCCCATTTACTCAGACTCGTTTGATCTGATGACGCAAAGCCCCGGCAAACTTGCGTTGGCGCGGCATCGTTAGGAATGTTAAAATCTTACTCTACTGTAGCATATGTAACGAGATGAGCAATATGAAGTGAGGACGAACTCGTCAGAAAGATCACAACGCCAGATGGTGTGCGGGGATTTTTGTTCGTCACGCTTCGTGCAAGACAACATAGGACGTGGCAGGTAGCCGTATACAGGAGTATGCGTAAATCAAGCCGTAAAGCATCGGACACAGCTACAAACTTGTCTGCACTGTGTCAAACCCTCTTGATTTTGAGGGGCTGCATTGGACCGTATTGGAATAATGGTTATGTTCGTGCTGCCGCCTCCGGCGGCTACAACAGCAAAATCTTTGCATTGGCATTATCACAAACAATTACAGTTTATCCGCAATTGAAAGCATGTTGTGCATAAACAGTAATTGTTCCACATTTCACGATCTTTCTTTATACAAGTTCGTGAATCTTACAGGAACAAGACGGTTAATGTGATTGTCCGACGAAGTGGCGCGAACGCAGCTGAAGTTAGTTTGTAAAAGCCCTACAGTTTAGTGATATCACTAATGACAAACATTCCACTTCGGTATAGTTATTGACAGTGACGGTGTAGCTGTAGCGCAAAAGGAAGAGGGAAACGTTTTTTTAACACTGATGCCAAAAACGACATCGAGTGCAAGCGCGTCACTAAGATTGTGTTGATGAGGGAGCCAGCAAAAAACGGAGGGGTTGTTATCACCGAAAGACTCTAAAAAGAAAGAGGGTTACACCCATTTCCAGCAAGGGGCATCACTTGCAATGGGTATGCCCGGTGCCCCAAGCTCTCCCACTAGCGACGGCCATGATGGGGCGCATGACTATTTCATTGCTCAAACGAGTAGGAGAAAATCCTTCACCGTTTTCTATTCAAACGCGAAAGTAAGAAGACGACGTTTTGCCTCATTCGCTGGCAGACTCGTCATCACTGCCTGTTGGAAACAACTTAGTGTGTAGTTGTTTCGACCTATGGATGTTATTCTCCTTTGTCAGTTGTCCTAGGTGCCAAAAACACAACTTTGGTTAACAGAAAGCCGAAAAATAGTCTGTTTGCTAGGGAAGACTTCATTTATTTATTCTGTTAGTTCATTTTAACATTCACTGGAACTGGAGTACATTAGCTTCCCAAGCGAGAAAAACTGCATCAGAATTCCCGTTTGACGGAGCAAGTGTAACGCAGCGGATCTGGAATGACGATTGTGGGACAACTAATGCTTCGCATGCACGGGGAAGAGGTCTTCTGCTCAGAATGACACCTCTGCTCAAAACTGACTCCAATCAAAACGCTGCGTTTGTTTCCGCAGTCAGAGAAGTTATATATAGCTGATTGGCGCGTATCCTTTCTCATGTTTCGAGCCACGTGTTCATCAACAAGCTCATGAACTGCGCTAGGGGAAGTGAATAACCATGAAACGACCCCTCCTTCAATGCCTGCTGCTAATCAAGCTTTACCTTGGTATCTATCTCAGGCCCACTAAAGGTCGAGAAACCCTTTGTCAACGTAAGAGCAACCTGAAAAGGAGCGTTTGAGCCAAGTTGAAACAGTCTTGCAACGAAAGTGCCAATTGGCACTAAACTTTTTTGTAGAAACTAGCAGAGTTCCATAAATATTGTCAACCTCCTGACAACCGTGAGAGCGGAAACCCGTGTTAACCGCAATTATATCGACCCTGGCTACGAACTGCCTTTCCACAATCACTGCCGTTAAGACAGTCCCATCACTTTAACTTTCAGAATTTATTTGTGCGTGGTAATCGAACATCGCTACCACTTCTGCTAAAATTTTATGTGGCACCATTGAAGTTCAAGGCAACTTTATCTCGTAAGGCAATTCTAATCGTTCGGCTACCAATCTTGTAAAAAGCGATAAGGTCAAGCTTGCGGCGAGGCACTTTTCGTCACCATCAAGCAAGCGCTGATAACGTAGTAATTCGCAAATATTTTGTGTACTCCCCACCTTCACGAATTTTTTCCAAGTCTTCACAAAGCGCCGCCGTCCTCTTTCCTCTCGGGAGGCTGTGCGGATGAATGCCGGACAATCGGCGGGGCATACAGTTTCGTTGTACGTCAAAGAATTCCCAAAATAAAAACGCCCTCTTTTCCAACAACAATAGCAGCGGTGTCCGCCGATTCGCTATTCATAAAGCCGCCGACGTTCCACGTAACTCAGCAAGGAATCTTTGCCAAAGAAAGGTGTTTGCTCCCAAGACAAGCACGATTTACCAGACATAGGCAAGCACGATTCATGCAAAAATAGCAGCAAATGATGCAAATTGATTGAAGTCGCTGCAGTAGACGCTTGTCGCTTTCTATATACCGGTAGGCAGTTTTTGAAAGCATCATATATAGGTTTGGCTTTCTACATCAGTTACATTAATGCAGGGATTTTTTTAAGGGAAATGTTAGGTACCCTGTGTAGACCTGTAGGGACCCGATTTCTCTGATTCAAGGGACCCGATGATAATTTTCTCTGATTATAGGGACCCGATTTTCAATTCTAGGGACCGAATTGGGTCCCTAAAACACCTTAAAAAAACCTGCATTAATGTAAAGGGATGTTGTCACCAAGGGTGGGTGACGTCTGAAGCTCTGCCAGTAAGCGCTCAACTTCAGCCTCACATTTTCTCAGCCCGTGACATAAAGTTACTAATCAATGTTTGAAAAGGCGCGCAAGCTGATAACACCCTCGACCAACCAAAACGCTCTTCTAAATACCCTGGGCTGGCGATGGCTTGCATCCACCTATAATGCATAACGATAACGTGAGATTCCAAAAATTGCCACATTTATGTGAAACAAAGCCGCGCTCATACTTGCCCTAGCACTACCGGCAACGGGAAATCGAAGGTAGAGGTTCGCCAACAAACACGGCGTGACCCTGTCGACTAACACCAGTCGTAACCTTTGCTTTCATACTTAACGTTGTAGTGCTAATTGGCCCGTAAGAAGGCATGCATTTTGCAATGTCGCACAAAGGATTGCTGATTTTTACCTTCAAGCTTCGACAACTGTACTTGCAATGTAAGAGAGATGTCTTGTGCGTCGTGATACTTGGGTAACATTTTCAAAAGAAAACAATTTGTAAATCATTTCAAACTGAAACTCGCCTAAATTATGACGCAAGTGGTTCAAGGTCGATGTTAATTCCTGTTGCCAGCTACAATGTAGATAGTAGGGCACATCAACATCCCTCAAAGCGTTTAAGAAAATATTACAGAAAAATTAAAGTGAGCTGAAGGAACTGTGGCAAATGAGTGAGACTATAACCCAGTTTCACCCCTATTGATACGCAGGTTGGTCATTTCTTCAAGAACAGCGAATATTATAGTAACGCCTGTTAGTTACTGCAACTAACATAACCGTGACGATTCTACCAAACACAGCTATCTGCTGTCTTAGTCATCGATCTTAACAAGATCAGCGTGTGATCCAGTAGCAACCTTGGAGAAGTTAACAATCCTTGCCATTCGCAATATGGCAGGATTCTGAAGGAAAATCCAGTTGAAAAACAACATTCTGCTCTTGTGGTCACACAGCTATCTCAACAGCCTTATTCATCAAAGTGATGAAATTAGAAAAACAATTTCAAATTAAGCTGCCCGTAGTTAGTTGCTTGGTATAAGCAATCGTCGCTCTGTAGCGAATAAAAAAACACTGGATGATCATCACTTTCTGGTCGTGGTTAGTTTCTTGGTGAGTCTCTGCTTCAATCCGCTCAGGTTTAGTCAAAGATGTTGTGTTCAGCTGGTTGCATTATAGGCACAGATTATAAACGAAAACACGTTGCTGCAGCACTGCAACGTGTGAGTGACCCTGTATGGCGGTTCTTAGACTTGTTTTAGTGAAAGCAATCGCAATGCAGTTGCAAGCTGTGACAATGTAATCTTCTAAATCACTAACTGGATGTTACAGTCACAGGAGTTAATACAAAATATGATCAAGCCGCAAACGCGTCGCCAGGTTTTGACTGTTACGGGGGAAACAGAAACATGAGGGACACATCCTTAAATGCAATCTAAATCGTTGTATTGAAATAAACCTTGTTGGAGAAATAAGGCGGGAAAGAAATCTTCGATAATGTTTACCCAAATCTCTTTGAAATTTCCAGCAAATGACGAAAAACAGGTCGTCAATCATCAACATAGCTGCGTTTGCCAAATTCGGAATATTTCAATATATTGCATTCCACATTACCCCGAAAAACAAATTTTTAAATTAGCACCAAACGTCAAAAGAGGACCAGGCCCCCACTGGCAACAACCTGGCAACCCGGCCGTAGGCAAACGGAAACTTTCATGTCCAGAACTTTCAAAATATTGAGGACCGTTGAATTAACTGTATGGGCGAAACAAACCCNAAATTAATAGAGACACAAGATGTTTGTTGAGCAAAATTAGGCATATTTGTAGATCGTCTCGCACAAAGGCTACCACGCACAGTATTTGTACCCAATGAATAATAAGTTTGTTAAAAAGGAAAAGTTGATTTGCTTGAAAACCGACAAACCTTCGAAAAATTGCATTTATTTGACATCCTTTTTTTACCAAGTTATGAACCCATTCATCTCACAGCTATTTGGCCAACAAAGTAATCGACGATCTCAGTCGCACTTTTACGTTGACATGAACAGTTGTATACATTCAAAATTTTATGAAACGTTTGTCCAAGACATCTTACTTTTGCAATAGCAGGATTTTCCCTAACGACAAACATTCTGTGAGGACAGTCCACTCCCTATGTCCATTATCTGGTGCGCTCTTCGTTAAGGATGCTATTATTAGGGAGACTTGATTCTATTGAAAATTACCTATTAAAACGTTGGCCAGCAATTGAAGAAAGCGTTGAAAACGCCCACTGCAGAATATCTGACATAGTACATCAGATATCTTCATTGCAATGTCAGTTAAAAGAAATGCAGACTACTAGAAAGAACGGGAATATTATGTATTCAAGAGTATTGCTCAAAACAGTACGACGTTCTCTATCATGGACTACCGCAGAAAGGCAGCATCGAAAACGAGGAGTCTGAAGCAGTAGTCTGAAGGTTTTTGATTGAAGAGTTGCGTGTTCCCCTACGTAAGTGGATGCAAGAAAGGTTTTCGCCAAGGACTTTCAACGTCTCTAGCACTACTGAAACTCCAAGATCATATCCTTGAGCAAATCTCTGAAAAACTACTCACACGTGCTATATTTCCAGATCGAAAGCCTTTGATACTGTTGGCCAGACCACCAAATATTACTAAGAAAGCTAAGCCAATGGGGCTTGAGAGGAACTACCAACAAATGCTTTGAAAGTTACCTTTCCAAAAGACAACAATTTGTGTATGCTAATGATAGTAAATCAAAGACAAGATACGTTACCTCCGGAGTTCCTCAAGGTTGTACGCTGAGTCGTATCCTGTTTTTACTCTACATAAACGACCTACCCTCCATAACTAAATTAAATACGTTACTATTTGGTGATGACACTACCTTAACTTTATCCAGTGGGAGTGTATATGAACTTGAGAAATCTGTCAACAGTGAGTTAACTAATATTGCAGCCTGGATGCAAGCAAACAAATTAACGATCAACTTTGAAAAGACCAATTTTATTATCTTGCCAAAGACGCGGTTTAAATATATTCTATTTTCAGCAGACTATCTCCCAAGTAGATTCTGTTAAGTATTTAGGGATCCTTATTGACTCTAAACTTACGTGGACCTTCCACATAGAAACCTTTTGAAAAATCGCTAGTGGAGCCAGCGTTTTATTTAAACTGCAACCTTTGTCGATGTGCATTTGTTAAGAATACTCCCATCTACATTACGGTATTTTTAATTTGTCTGCAGGCAATTGGTGAAGTATTGCTGATCTAGTAAAGTTAAATAATAGAGCTATCCATAGTCTTCTCAAAGTTTATCGTAGAGAACGTATTCTACTCAGAGATCTATTTTATTCAGCACACTGCAGATCAAGGGAATCTACAATTATGAATTAACAAAACATATGTACAAAATTTATCACAAAATCTTTCCTGATTATATCATAAACCGTTTCAACATTTCTGCTACTACTAAAATCATATAAACTAGACAAACTTCCAAATTAACATATAAAACTCCCCTAGCTAAGACACATACGAACAACGTCACACACCTTTTCAAGGACCGACAATACGGAATGATATTCCAAAAGATTTTAAAGTAGTTAATTATTTTCGATTCTGTCGGTTATAGAAAAATTACTTAATTGAAAATCCTCATATACTCTAAAAAAATTTTTCCGCTTGCTTGTAATTGTGTTGCAGCGCGTCTTGTTTGCGCTTATGTTACTGTCTCTGCAGATACATGTCTAGAATTCTGTGAAATAAGACTCGTTTTCCATGTGCTTGTTCGACTTTGTTTTTCGCGGGGGAACATGACTCGAAGATCTTCCGGCCAATCTCCTCCCCCTGATATCTGATTTTTTCAGATATTAAATAAAAATGTCTGTCTGTCTGTCTATTATTAAAACTGGTTTGTTGAATACCTGGTCTGTTTAAGACCAATTCTGTGGAGAATCGTTCACTTGAGACCATTTTGTTATTACCTGAGTTGATCTCCCAATCTTCTCCTTTACACCATGAACTGATAGGCCCATCTAGATATTCCGCTAAAAACTCGCATGAGTTCAAATAAAGGTCGTTTCAAAGTTGACACGATAGAGGATGTTTTCACAAGATCTAATCTTTGTGGAGGTGGGTATCTTAAACATTGGTTTAGCGAAGGGAGGTCGTTCTCCGCTTATGGTTATGGCATGTATCATGCCCAGCCACCTCCATACTTTTTCCCGAAAGGAAACTATCATGCTGTTGTTTTTCCTCAAATAAGATCCCATCCTCGTCTTCTTGCCATTGCCCCTCTGGTCTCACCATCGCGTTCCACTCCATACCCGTCGACAGCCAAGGTGTCTTAGGGATACCATAAGCTGGGTAGGAGATTTCAAGAATAAAGCCATACCTTATCGAAGTTTATTGTTTTTGCAGTAATGATTAACCTTATACAGTATCGTGGTGTCAAAAGTGGGTGCAACTTTCAATTAAGGGGCTTGACCAGAAAGCAAACATTTGAGGAAAATTATTTGGCTAAACTTCTCATTTTTTGTGCAGATATACTCTGCGAATGCGACACTTCCAAGAAAACCATTTTCAAGAAATATTTCCAGTTTCGCTGGCTAGGTTATTCAACCAGTAAAGATGTTTGCTGTCGTCACACATATCATTGAACAGGTTTACAAGACTGCTGGTGATCGAAAAACTTATTTTGAACAGTTGATGACTTGATGCTGACTCTCCCACTGCTTCGGTTTTATCCATGTTAATATTTTTGAAAATTTAGATTACCAATTTGAACGTTCAACACGACCCACCACGTCTTCCTCAGTGTGCTTATCTTCCTCGTGTCAGCGGTTGAACTTCGCAAGCTGTGTTCGTATTAACTTCACTATCGATGTTCTAGCTAGCACACTGCTTCAGAAGCAAAAACAATGTCATTGGGCTCTACCGTAACAGGTCTATACAGGCTGAGATGATAATGGAAATTGTGACGGTTTGTTTCGTTTTGTATTTATTGCACAAAAGAAACAAGCTTCTCGGAAACAGTGGCGTACGCAGAAATTTTTAATGGGGGGGTTTCATTCAGTGGTATGTGGTGGTCCTTTCTATTTGGTGTGCGCTGTTTGTGACGTCAAAAATTAACGTCATCATCATGTTTCCAAACCAACGATTTGGCGAAGTTTGTTGACATAATATGCATATTCTTGTACATGCACTCCCCTTATTTTATGTGTCATTGCTCTGAATATAAACTATTAACGCTCCAAGTTAGAAATATTGGGGGAAAATAAACTCAATGCTACGACACAGCAGTTCATAACTGCAAAAATATCAAGCTGTGCGTTAAAACAGGGGAGTAAAGCACTCTCAATCACTGCGTCAGAGCAATTTACAACTGCAAAATGAGGCTACGCCAGTTGCGTAGCTAGAGTGTGGGCTGCCCGGGGCGGTTCTTGAGTTTGGCGCCCCCGAAGCCCATAAAAGTACATATTGCAGTTGCACAGTGACTGGCCCTTAAAGTTTTGTATATATATAAGCTAGTTTGTGCACCATTATAATATTACAGTACTCTCACAAGCTCAAATTAATGGCATGCTTTAAATACACACCAAAAAACTCAAACATTGCAAGTAACAGTTAAACAAAAAGCAAAAATGACATATAGGGAAAAATAGTTAAAAAAAGTGTAAAAAATTAGGACCATCTTTATTTCTGAAATGAAAACTATAATTTTCTACACAGTAACGTTTCTTGCCTTTTTGTTGGCAAATTCTTCTACTACAATACCAAAATATATTTTCTCTGTCAATTGTTGCTCTATAGACAGTATGGCAAGATTTCTCAACCGCAAGGTGCTCATACTAGATCTTAAGTAATTCTTGATCAGTTTAAGTTTCGAAAAACTCCTCTCACAGGTAGCAACACTAACGGCAATTGTGAAGAAAATCTACAGCATTATTACTATATTTGGAACAGAGTTCCCAAGGTTATACTTTTGAATCAACTGAAAAAATTCAAGAGGGCCTTCTTTTTTTACTGTGAACTGTAGCCTACATCGGCAACATCGTACAACTGTGATACAACAATAACGTTCTTAACTGCACAACAATGAACAAGTGACGCAACATCTATCAATATTTCTTTTTAGGCTATTAACTGCACTCAACCTCCTGTACAACTAACTGGCCTACTTGGAATCTGAATGCAACACGATGATCTAAAAATTTTCATAAGGACGCATCAACATACTGAAGCAAGAAATCATTTCCCCTAAAATAAACGAGGAACTCTCATGGAACCCTTAAAACTCACCTAACCCCACTACATGTTTTGCGGAACACTAGGGTTCCGCGGAACCCCTGTTGAAGAACACTGAGCTAGATTATATTTCTACACATGCACGGAAATCCATATTCACAAGCACAAATCCATCTACACATTTATTAGATTTGCACAGAAATGTTTTTTAGACCCAACAATGCGCTTTTAGTCGCAGGTACAAAACTTAAGAGCACTTACAAAAGTTTAGAGCTCACCACAGCCACACATTTGCCCACAGTCATCCACCATACTCCTACTAAGTTCTATAAGGTCATATAAGGACTGTGATCAAACGTCAACAGCGACCCAACACTCGATCAATCAACCGTGTAGTGAATCAGTAAAATTTGACGTCAAGTGAGTTGATAAGCGTGTTGAGAACCGTGTTGCAGCTTCATGTAAAAAAGCCTGTTGATACAACATTCCTGATACACGATTGTTTATTGTTTGACTAAGATAACAATCGCTTAAATACACATGCCATAGTTTAAATTACTCAAAATAAAAAACGTCCTTCAACTGCAAGTAGTGTCCCGACATTAATACCACTTTTATTTTATTACAGCCTTTGCAGGTTCATAGCCTACAGCATAGCCCAAAGTGCCGCCCCCATAAAAGTGCCGCCAGGGGCGGACCGCCCCCCCGCCCCCCATAGGTACGCCACTGGGCTACGCTAATGTCTTGTCGAATACGAGCAGTCGAGCATAGAAAGTGTACGGCTAGACTGTCTGGCGCACACTCCGGTTTGCAAGATCGAATCTTGTTAAACTACACAAGAATTGAGAATGCCCATAAAGTACGCAATAAAACTTTAAATTTTTTGCTATGTATAGAAGTTCAGAAAATTTTTAGTTTTCCTTTTTCTCTGCTGAGGCATTATCAATGCCTGAATGCTTGCATGTAAAAACTGCTGTTTTTGAGCACGTGCAACAGTTCTGTCATGCTACAGAAATTGGTAATGTAGCCAATGCGGTCATCGCTTGCGCTGATCAGCCTTAACTGACAAAATAAAGACAATTGTTTCGGATAAAATGAATGAACTATTGCGGAACACAATCTTAAATGTGGGTAGTGGACGAAAGGTATGCAAAAAGTGGTGAGATGGTTTCTGGACGCAGACGATAACCCAGATTCCCACCAAAACCTAATTATTACTTTTTGGCCCATTTACAATGTTC
>JGI24159J19872_10005756_pt1 | contig 16055 bp, 11 predicted proteins | sample Ectturendosymbi4_FD_19872 | JGI IMG/M metagenome (IMG submission 19872) | reverse complement strand
CTGCCATTTAGCAAATCTGTGAAATCGGATCACAACTAAAATTTTTGATAGGTTCAGAATAATCAAATCGAAACAACAAAAATTTTCTCAGTCCGATCCAGTCCTGATCCGGCCAAAATTTGCTTCAGTCCTGATCCAGTCCGATCCAGTCCTGATCCGTGCTCATCTCTGCCAGTGGTATACAGCAGAGATGAGCGGACTGTGAAATTTTTCAGTCCGAGTCCAGTCCTGATCCGACAAAATTGAATCCGATCCAGTCCTGTCCGCAAAATTTTTGAAAATCACGAGTCCGGTCCAGTCCTGTTCGTCAAGGTAAAATCATGTATTTTTATTTTGCCATTAGAAGAATTCAATTGCTTGGATTGATCAAGTGACAAGGTCGATACACTTGGATTAGCTTAAGGTCCTTGTTACATGACCTAAAACCCTAAACCTAAAACCAAACCCAAATCCAAAACTTAACCCAAAACCTAAACCCAAAACATAAAAACCCAAAACCTAAACCCAAATCTTAAACCTAAACCTAAACGTTGGAGCCAAAACATAAACCTGAAACCTAATCCGTGAACCTAAACCCTAAATGCAAACCCTGAACCGAAACTCAAACATACACCCTAAATGTAAACCCTAAACCAGTGGTTCCCAAAGTGGTGGATATCGACCCCCAAGGGTCAATTGAACCATCCAGGGAGTCGATAAATACTCACGAGGTCGAATGGGGGTCACTGAATGACCAGGATAGCAATGAATAACTGCTGGGGTCTACTGGAGCAATTAAGCTTCCAATTCAAAATTATTGTTAATTGGGCAAGGAATGCAAAGGCGTTTTTCAACAAATGAAACAAAATTAATAGGGCTGATCAAATCTCAGCTACATAAGTACATAAGTACATTCGATTCGAATAATTTTTTGTTAAATCGTCCATTGTGATGAAATTATGAAATCTGTTTGTTACGTCACAAAAAACACTGTAGTGCATGTGTCGCAGTTCTGTAGTTGTTAGACTAGTAGTACGTACAGACTACAAGAATAGGCTAAGTAGTAGGGCGGAGAACAATTTGACGCATATTTTCCTTGTATTGGTAACTGTTGGAAGGGGTCCACCGAAAATTGTATGCTTTAATTGGGGGTGAAAGTGCAGAAAAGTTTGAGAACCATTGCCCTAAACCTTAAACGTTTTGAAAAAGTATATTAAAAGCCTTCTTATCAAAGGTGTAACCTGCACAAGCTAAGCCAAAGGAAATGGTGAGAGCAGAACCAAAGAACAATTGCACAGCACGTATAGACACTAACCACTCAACTATGTTCACGTTGCTACTATAATAGAACTCAACGTTAAATGTGAACAAAGCTGGATACAGTTCGAATTGAAAAATAGTCCCAGCAGAGTTTTGCATTTGGTGGCAAAATATAAACTACCATTTAGCACACCTGTGAACTCGGATCACAACTAAAATTTTTGATATTTTCAGAATATTTACATTAAAACAACAAAAATTTTCTCAGTCCGATCAAGTCCTGTACCACCAATTTTCAAAAAAATTGCAGTCCGATCCAGCCCTGTCCGGCGAAAATTGGCTTCAGTCCTGATCCAGCCCAATCCAGTCCTGATCCGTGCTCATCTTTGGTATACAGGAGGCAGAGTGTAGGAGTGGACTCTGGCCGGAGTCTTAATGCATTTCTGAAGTAGGAGTATAGCTGAAGTTGATTTTTTTTCACGAAAAGCAGGAGCTGGAGCGGAGCTGGAATCATGTTTTGAATATGAGTTTTTTTTCATTATTACTGCAGGTTGTTTGTTTTACGAAGCATATTAAAAAGTAAACTATAAAAGTGAAAAACTGCTTCATAGAAGGCACAATTATTTTAATACAACTTCGATACTGGATGGGTTTGGTTGGTGAGATTCATGTGTGTAAAAAATTGGACAATTATTTTCATAGTGATACGTTGAAAACCTGTTGGCTTATAGAATTTAGCTCACATGCAAAGTTTAGATAAACAACCATATCCACTTTTCCGTTTAGGACAAAAAAGACCGTATCCCGCCGCATTTGACTTGCTGCCATATGTAAAACTGAGTTGGAGAAATTCTCATTACTCTCAACGTGGTCGAGTGTGAATGAGAAGTGAGTAGACTAGAGCTGCAGTGCCAGCAGCTGTCAGTTTGAGTCACTCCATTGTTGTATTGGATTTTTCTTTGATGTTCTCATACAATATTGAATGTCAAAATGTTTGGACCCCTCTTTGTTTAGAGTAATGCCATTGTATTTTCATTTGCTCTAATGTTCACTAATGGTTGGTTTGCTTTGCGTGATGGCTTTTTGTAGTGCTTCTGCTTGTTGACTGAGTCATATGGACAGTGATGGAGTCTCGAAACTTGGTCTCGGTTTCGCAGGTTTCAGGTCTCGCCTTGGTCTCGAAGGTTTAATTTCAGGTCTTGCGATTTTGAATGTTGCAAAGAAATCGTTTATTAAATTTCAATATTTCAGAGATTTTTTTGCTGTATTTGCAGGTAAGAAACAAGCAAAACACGTTGGAAAAATACCAAAAAATTGAAAAAAATTCAAGTCAGAAGCGATGAGAATATTAAAATAAAATTTCGGAAAATGCATAATTTTTGAAGCCTCGAGTCTCGGAGTTTTTGATGAAGTCCTGGTCTGGTCTCGAAATTTTAACCAGGTCTCGGAGGTTACGGTATCGACTGCATCACTGCATATGAAACAATAAATCATTATCTTTTGTAATGTACATTTCGATTCTCGAATCATTGATTGTGACTCAAGTCGAGGGGAGTCATTCGGTAGAAAACGTGACTCGAGTGGAGTCACCTGCGTTTCTGAACATGACTCGAGTGGAGTCACTAAAAATCGTGACTCAAGTTGAGTCATTGACTCTAGTCACGCTATCACTGCTAATTGTTATTAAAGACCCTGGTGAAATCAAAAATTGTTTTTATTTCCTCTAGTGCCCTTTTGTGGTCCATGTTGGTTACCATGGTTTATTCCCCATTGAAGCCGCTCTTTTCACTTGTGGTAGGCTAGCATGCGCGCCTGTGTTGTGTATGTATGGCCTTCGCAATTGTAATGGGTGTGGAACGTGGTTCTTTGGTTCATCTCCATATCTCCAATGTGCGTTTCTTGCATTGTTTGGAATGGCGAAATTATGGTTTTGGCTAAAACGCCATTATCTTTGACAATTATTGTTTTTGGCTAACATTTTCAGTTTGTGATCCCTCAGTCCTTGAACCTTCCTGGCTAGTGGCTGTTACTGTATCTGTATCACTGCAATGTTATAAATTAGAGATTTGTTTACAGATAGGCAACTAGCATATTATTTATATAAAATTAAGGCTATCCACACTAGTAACTCATCTAACCATGGTTTTGGTTGGATACTATTGTAGCAGTATGAGTATTTAGAGTATGTTTTTAGGAAATGACTACAGTATCATCATGTGTCCGCCACGCATGACGCATTTTGAAAAATTCTGAGTTTGTTACGTCACGGGCACTGACATAGGAGCATAGCAGATGCATTTACATCTGTTGTGTGAATGATTTTCGGTTCAGGGCTCAGCTCAACCAGTTTTTCTTAATTTTTTCCAAAAGTTTCCAAACTTTTGTGTTCAGTTTTACTGTTTAGGCCTAGGGTTGAGGTTCAGAGGTTAACTTTACGGGTTTGGTTTAGTGGTTAGATTTAGGGATTAGCTTGAGCTTTTGGGTTTAGGTGTAGGGGTTATATTTAGGGTTAGGTTTAGGTTAAATACGTTTTTACCAAGCCTGCCTAGTATAGTCTACTGCTCACCCATTATGCATTTACTGTCACATTCCTGGAGGCAGATGAATAACGTTTAAAATAAGAAGGTCCACAGGCAGACCTGTAGCCACTGCCTTGTGTGAAAGCACTATATCAATGTTTTTATTTGGAACTTATAAAACCAAAACAGAAAAACTAACAATGGTAGAAAACTGTAAAAAACAACATGGAAAAACGTGCTCTGTGAAAGGCGGAGCTCCTTAAACTGCAGAGTTTGGTTGCGGAGGTTTGATGACATAAACAGAGTTGCTTAAACCGACATTTTGCATTGAGCAATGAGAACTAAACGGTAGTAAAAATAATTGTACTGCAAAAGGTGAAATTCCACTGTGGTAAAAGAAGTCTATTTTGAACTTTGATAATTTTTGGTTATCTGAGTTTCACAACAGTTCGAGGTTAAAAAACTAGGTTTCAGCAGTTGTGAATATATAAAATTTTTGAACATCGCTAACTTCCATGCATGCCATGTTTGGGGAAAACGCATATTAAATTGCAATGATACATTTTTCATTCACTTTTTTCCATTTTTTTGATTTTGCAATGAAACTTTTTTCCAATCCAGTTACATCATCAAACCTCCGCAACTAAGCTCCGCTATTTACAGAGCTCTGCCTTTTGCAGGGCACCATGGAAAAATGTCAAGAAGTGGAAATAAATAGATTCGTAAAAAAGCAAACAATACTGCAAAATCAAAAATATCAAATGAAAGGCGACCATGGCAAACATGAACAAAATAACCGCATGTCAATTCAATTGAACAACATATTATATATTACCAAGGTTTTATAAAGGTGTTTTAGGGACCCGATTTGAGTCTGTAGAATTGAAAATTGGATATCTAGAATCAGAGAAAATTAGCATTGGGTCCCTAGAATCAGAGAAATCGGGTCCCTACAGGTCCATACCAGGTACCTAACATTTTCCTTAAAAAACCCTGATATTGCAGAAAATAAATATTAAATCATTTGGATTGCAGTCATTAACATAACACAGATGATGGTGGGCAAGCAATGGGTGAAGAGTTGAGGTATATACAGATGAGCAGGTGAAGCATGCACATGGTGAGAGAAGTGAGCAACAAAAGAGGTTATGAGGCAGAGAGCAGCAGTAAATTCCACATTTTAAATCAAAAGCATGGCCAGTGCAAAAAAATGTTTATCCAACATGGAAGGTAATTACACAAAGACCATATCGGAGTACCACAGTTGCATGTCTATTCTACCAGGCACATAGAGGTTGAATTGGCAAAGGTATAAGCAGATTATGAAAAAGGTTTTACAGTAAAACAATAAGCCAGTAAGTGTTGGGTACTTGAAAAACAAAATAGGGTCAGTTGAAGAGTGGAATAATTTAGTTCTAGAAAAGATAATACTTCAAACATAATGTTATGACTTATGACATATATCCACATATTGCATAACTATGATTGGCATCATGATATTGACACCATAATTCAGCTTACATAATTATCTTTAAATGAACTTAGGAATTAGACTGAAGTCAATGTCAGTGAGGTCCTAAAGGTGAACATGATTCCGTTTGTTGCGAAGGCCTTATATTGGAGCAAGGAGCAAAAATATGAGGAGCAAAAATATGAGCTTTTTTCTAATGTAGGTCATGACAGATATATATGGCTCTCTGTGTTTTTGAGCTATTTTTTCAGCCAGTCTTTTGTTGACCTTGGTGCATTCTGGTGCCATCTTTCCACTTGTTTTGAAGACAAGGTTTTTGAATGAGGACTTCACAATCGTGACAATGTCAATCACTCTTTGGTTGTACTTATCCTTTTTTTCTTTTTCATGTTGTTGGTAGATTTGCGAAAAGGGCTTATCAGAATAGGACTGTGAGGTAGGATGTGTGATCATTACATCGAAGAACGTTTTCTTACAGCTATTCCACAGTCCTCTCACAGAAATATCCAACCATCCATTGTCAGATGTATTGATTTTTCTTTCAAATGCGTTTTCATTGATTGGTAGAAGTGTGGGTTCTATCTGAACATCTCTACAGACCCTATTTGTGCCTCAGAGTCTCTCACTGAGCTATGCCTCACTGAAGTGTAACCACCTATGAAATGCCTATCCAGTATCTCCCATCAGTGGTGCCTAGTTTGTGGATTTTAATGAAATTTAACAATTTTTCACCAATGAAAAAATAGAACTAGGTTCAATCTAATGATTACTAGCAAATAAAATGCAAGAGTACTTCATAGAGGTTATGAAAAACATTGTGATGAGAAAACTTCAACTGAGGCAAACTTGAGTTAAGCAGACTAGGAGAAAATAATTTCTTGCCCACCATCATCTGTGTTATATGCAAATGATTGTTGTCATGATTTAACATTTGCGTACCTTTGCTTTCTGCTTTTGTCTTTGGCTTATCACACCTTTGTTTGTTGTTTTTGTCTTGTATTTTCTACTTTTTGCTTGTGTGTCTTTAACGATAGAAAAAAATATTTATACTGTATTTGAAAAAGATAATTTTTAAAAAAATTTAACCTCTTTTGTGAAAACATTTGAATACTTACAGTTTGAGGTAAACTATATTGCGAAAAGTATAGTTTTCAATTAGACTTAAAAACCTTAAAATTTAGCACAAGGTGCAGATATTAGTAGAATGTTTTTATGTTCATTACAATTTTTATTCCTTGTTTTTAAAATAAATTATATTCCTTCAGAAAAAAATTATTATTCTCACTCTGTCATATTCCACACTGTTTGGTAGGAGTGCTTGTAAAGCTCTTAGCCTCCAATGAACATATACTGAACAATTGCGTAGAAGCAGCTAAATATAAGTATTTTGACCTCAATGTATATCATTTAGCTCAGACTCACTACAATGGTTGAGTTTATTGGTACAAACATTAGCAATTTCATGCACATTTAAATGAAAGCACTTGAAATATTAATGGAAAATTTACAAGAAAATATTTCATAATGTTTTTGTTGGGCATTCTACTGTTGAGAAGTTAAACTGCTAAGCAATGTGAATATTTAATGACATGCATCGATTTTTTAGCCTAAGACCATGTTAAAAAACAAAATTTTGTATTTGTTAAAACTTCCTGTTCTCTGATTCGATAATAAAGCTAAATTTTAGATGTACATAAGGGTATGGAGCTTAAGATAACATTTTTGTATTATGGTAACTTTTTTGTATTAATTTACATAGCACAGAAGTATCTTAAAAGGATTTTTCAGGCTGGAATAATAGGAAACCACATGTTTATAAAATAAGAAGTCATCCTCTCTTTTTATTTCAATGTGAATGATTTTTATTATGCGTTTTTGAAATCTGCCAATTGATTGGCCCCTTTGAAAAGCTGTTGCCTATTTTGCGTTGTGCTGATCTAAGTTAAGCTCATGTACAACAACTGAGAATATTTCTCATGCATACATACTATTTTTAGAAAAAACAACTCAAAGCCAATTTAGTAATAACTGAAACAATATTAAGTTTTTATTGTAGCTGTTTTGGAAATGAAGCATGGCAAATAAAAAATTTCTTTGAAAAACATAAGGATTCTTTGTTTGCTACATTGATAACTGTACAATGCAAGTTGTGGATTTTCTTTCAGTATGGGATATTTTTTCATATGTCTTATTAAGAAATGTTTTTTAATTGTGAAAATTATGTACCTAATTATTGACTTTAAACAATAATATTCTAGATTTATGGTGAAATTAAATGTAAGCCGAATGTTATAAAGAAACTGAATTTTTTGTTCATTTTTTCTATAAGTGATAGTTAATATATGTGGTGGCTTGATGTAATACATTAACATATCTAAAATAAATTCAAAAGAAAGTGACGACTGCCAAGTTTTTCACCAAGGTGTTTATTTCATTTTTATTCTTGCGTAATAAAGGTGTTGTGGGCTATTCACAAAGTGTACTGCTTATGATGGATTCTTCCACAAAGCCTCATCCAAATGCACAATTACAGTATCACATGAACTATAACTTTCCTCCTTTCCGACGTGTCATGCTTGCTGCAGTTAAAGAAGGTTTGTACCATCCTCGACTGCCAACTTTGCGAAGAATGGACATGGACACAGCCACGCACAAACTGCCAGAAGATCATTGCAGAACCACTACATCATGTGGTCCCAGAGATTTTCAAAATTCAACTACTAGCTTTTTTAGTGATGCAGAAAAACCTTTGTCAGGTGCTCGGATCACCGATACTGGGCGGTCATTGGAAAAAATCATCCCTCATTACCCCTCTGGTGTTACTCATAATACATCACCTAAAAATGATTATATGCTCAGTGGTACCAAAAGTGACTGGTCAAAGTTTATCTCTGCATCAGGTGAATTCAAATTACCTGATTATGATCCAAAGCATTTTCGATTCAGTGGTTATGCAGTTCGTTACCTAAAGCCAGAAATAACTCAGTCATGGAGATATACTTTGCAACAGGAACCGAAGTTGGATCAGTATGCTCAAAGACCAATTCCTGCAACTGTTTACAGCAGATACAGAGATACTTTTCCTCAGTATAGTCGCAACATTGCAGTTGAAGCTTGGCGTTAATTGTGTGTACTAGACTCAGTGTTTTTGTTTATTTTACCAAAGCATAGTCTTCTTTTGGCATTTGTTCAAACAAAAGATGATTTTGCACTACAATTCCATTGTATGTTCTTGTTTTTCTAAATGAATATATTTTGTTTGCTTTTTCAATTTAAACAATTTACCAAATTTTAGGTGCAAATTTGTGGTGTTGTTATGATGTGTTGACTGGTCAGTTTATTAAATCTCAGATATATGTGTTAAATGTATTAATTAACATCTCATATAAACATGTGTATACTTGGTTACTTTGTTTCTGATAATGATGATATTTGTTTTTGACTTATCATAAAAACTGACCACATTAATGAGATTGTGTACCTACTGTGTATACTATTCACTGCCTAAAGTGCATGTAAACTCACAACATCATTGGCAATAGGTTGCCACACAGAGATTTGAATGAAGCATAACTGCATTAGACTTTTTGTTTTCAACTCATTTGTTGGGAAAGTCTTGATTGGTTTAAACTAAATCATTTAACATATGTCTACTTTTCCACAGTTACTTAAAAGGCTTCACTGCCAGTGAATTCTTGCTTTGAAATTGTTAAAAGCTGGAGGTGAAAGCTTAAACTGTTATGTTTTTCTTTTGCTGTTTTGCTTTGGTGTCATGTGCCTTTGAAAGTTATGTCTGATTTTCAAACTAAAAGCCATGCTCTTCTCTATGTAAATTTCGTAGGTTTGTTTTCAAATGCATTAAAAAGCAAATTTATCACTGACATGGATTCAACCATAGAATGTTCAAAGTGTAGTAAGAGTGTTTCTGTTTCTTTATTGAAAGACCATCAAGATCGCCATGAAGCACTGAGTGCAATGAAGTATAAAAAAGGTACATTGGTGTTTTTTTACTTCATGTTTTGTTTGTCTAATAAATCAGAGTAACTGTATAGTTCCTTGTCTGAATTGTTTTCCATTGAACTGCTGTAGTTTTGCTTGTAAAACAAAATTTCAAATAATTGCATTCTCAATTGGAAACTGAAGGTACCACTTATAGGCAAATGCAAACTTCAAACTCCAATGGAAGTTTCTATCAATTTTTTGGAATTTCCAGAGTTTTATGGACCTTCAACAATTGATGCTTTGCTGCGACGAAGACGATTGATGATAAAAAAGTTGATTGCAAGGTTTAAGGATAATCCAAGTCATCCTGAATTGCTGAAAAAAATTGTCAAGTAAGAAGATTAGCTTATAATGCAGTACTGTACAGACGTGGAGTAATCGTAATTGTCAATTGTAGTCGATTACAGCTTTTTGAGTTATAGTAATCGATTGAACTGACTGAAAATGACATGTAAGTAACCATAATTGTAATTGATTACATTGCTAATTTATTCATAATCAACAATTACTTTCACGATTAAACTTTGAATTTTTTACTCCACGTCACTGTGAGATGAATGGTGGTGTTGGTGGCTGGATTTACTCCTTTATCGTTGTTTGTTACGGTTATGTCTCAGGAGAAGCCATTTGCCCATCTGTGTGCATTAAATCCCGATAGTCCAGTGGTAAGCACAGCATTTGGTAGCGAAATTTCGCGCAGTTCCGGCTAGCCTTCCTGTTGGATACCAGAAGTAATGTTGTGTCTAGTGACACTTAGCAACAAAAATAAGAGCTTTAGTTAAAAATGGGTAGAGACTTTGGCATCAGAAGAGTTAGTGCTACATTGAGTGTTCGTTTTATTTTATATATTTATACTGAACCTATAATTATTAGTGCAGTTTACTTTTTCTATAGGAATAAGATAATTTAACTCAAGTGGAAAGTACCCTTCCATAAGGTGCAAATTAGCATGACAACCATGGGCATTTGCATACATTTTTCCAAGGGGGCAAAGTCGACATTTTGTGTATCTAGGTTGTTGATGATGCAACACAAATGGCCATACACAAAACACTTCACCCTTTCTATACCACAAAGAAAATGCTCAATGTTACGGCAACAGTTGCATATGGTGTTTACCCTCTAAGAAAATTTTACGCTGAGCAAATGCTTTTTTTGTGAGCATGAATATTTAAAGACTGAAATAACAGAGTTCTCAATGAATTACAAACTTTGTGAACTATTAGACTAAATATAAAATCTTTTCAAAATATGAAGAAAGTACACATTTAATTCAAATAGCTTTTCATTTTTGTGTTGCTCCAATGATTTGGAATGTTGCAAGTGCGTGAGATCAGATTTCACTGCGCAAATGGTCTGGTGGTAGGATACTGCGCAGTCATGCATTTTAGAGGTAGCATTGGTTGCAAAAATACGCATTTTTAGCAGAAATTCTTCTTTTCACTTTTCACTTATGCTTCTTTACACAGTATAAACCTACGTGGCTTACTGCTATGATGCTATCAGCAGTCACTATCTCGCTGCATTACCTGCCAAGATGTCTGAATTCAACAGCTACAGTACATGTGGTAAAATGCCTACCACCGTAACTTGAAGTGAACCTTTAAAGATTTGTTACCATGTTACTGTTATGCAACAAAGGCCAGTGGTAGAACAAACTGCTCCTGATTTTTCCAACCTACAACTGTAGGCAAAGGAGCAGATTGAGTGAAGTGCAAGTTCATCACTGCATGATACTAGAACAGCGAACTTGACTCTTGTTCAATGCAAGTTTCTTACCGACAGATAGTGTCATTGCAAGGATTAACCCAACCAATCAGAATTCAGCTGCTGATTTCACAGTTTCTATTTTCTATAAACTGCTGATTTCATGGTTTCTTTATGTATATGGCTCATGTCATAAAACATATGGTTTAACACAACTTTTGCGACCCAGAATTTTGAACCTGATGCTGACTAATTTTGGGGTGCTGATTTTGAAAATTACACTCATTTTTCTTTGTCAGATAAGCTTTTAAAGGATTAGACCAGGGGTGGGGAACATGTTTATTATCATGGGCCGCATAAATTGTGCATTATCGCTGGCAGGCCACAAAATCAATTAATTTTATCCTAAAATTTTACCTTTATCTAGCTATGAGGAAGAGTGACTTCTCTTGACTTACGCCAAGTTTATCATGGAGACTTACGCCAAGTTTATCATGGAGTTTCCTTTTGACGCAATGTTGTATTCTTACTTTGGTAACAAAAATTATGATGCGGGCCATATCAAATGTTCACACGGTCCACATTTGGCCCGTGGACCGCAGGTTCCCCACCCCTATATTAACAGTTGCTGCTCTTTGTGATGATTTTAAGCAATTGCTGCTTTTTTCAGTCCAACATTATTGCTTTTTGTGGCATTTATAAACTGTTGCTGTATTAGTGGTCGGGAGGGATGGGGTAGAAAAGGGAGGGGTAGAAGGGGGCCTTGGAAAAATTTGACATTTTTGCATCAAATTTTTAGCAAAAAGGTTGTTTTCTTAGTTTCGAGTGGAAAAAAATTCATCATTTTTGCCCCCCCCCTTAGAAAAATCCCTTGCTTCACTTGAAAAAACTACTATTGCCCACCCTGGATAACATTTTTCGACCCTTATGTACACAACGTTTGATTAATCATGGACAATTGGTAAAACATAGTGCTTTGATCTGGTTCGACTAAAGGCTGATGTAATAGGTTCCGTAAGAAGTGTCATTGATTTGCACTGAAGTATTTATTTGGCTTACGCATTAAAACCTTGATTATCCTGAAAATTTTTGGTGCAACGTTCGGAATTGGGGGGGGGGGCATTGCCCCCCCTGGCTGCGCACCTGGTTAAAATTGTGTACACTCTTTCACTAAGCTAGAAAGTACCACTTGTCGGCCTTGGAAGAGAAAAATATTTTGTTTGTTGCAGCCACCACAATGCAACCATAAGATACGCCGCTGCAATGTTCGTACTTCGGAATACTGCAGCAAAATTTTGACGTGCAACCACACTACAATACCTATTCAGATGAATGTACAAACCGCTTTTTTATTGCTGTTTGTTCGTTTCACTGGCAACATGCATTTCAAGATGCTACACATGACACCTAGGGAAAATGGATGGCAATCTAAATATTTGCTCAAAAATTATCGTTTTGCACAATCCTAGATATGTGCATACCTTAGCTGAAACTTTGTTGTTGGGCACCAATGCTGTGGATCTGCGGCTAATTTATAATGCTGGCGGAAACAGCTTGAGTTTTGTAAAAAAACAATCAGGTTACATTCTAATTTAAAAAATGTCCAGATTTCAAAGGCATGGCAATTCTTACTCTACTAGCGAACGTAAATACTCATGTATTCATTGCAATGAGTGTTGATCTATTCCTTGTAACGAGTGCTGCATCCATGATGCGCCGACGCGCCATTCTTTTCTTTAGTTTATGTATTTTACAGTTTTGCAGCAGGAGTTAATTTGATTGGTGCAAGCTTGTCGTGCTACAATGAACTTGCAAGCACAGTAAAAATCGACTGCATGACCAGTAGCGTAGCCAGCCCTAAATTTTGGGAGGGGCCAAATATTTTTGGCTTTAAGCGAGCAACAGTATTTGGTGTGAGACCCCGCCTCACGAAGCACGAAACGACAAGATATGCTAGAAATTTGGGGGACAAGGCTCCTTTGTCCCACCTGGCTACGCCTATGCGCATGACCCCAAAAACGCGTCTACAGCGCCAAAAATAACAACAGAAGCTTGAACCGACAATTCTAGCAAACCAAACAAAAACAAACGCTGAAAATGAGTTTGACTCAAAAATTCAAAGCGTTCCTCAAGTTTGTATTTGGCAAAAACATTAAAAAGTTACGAACACTTAAAAAGTGCGGCACGAGCACTAGGCCAACTGTGAACGCCACAATGAAAGGAGAGGTGTAGTTGAGTTTCTACGTCGTCACATACACAAGCACGATAATCAGTGATGCTACTGGGCTCAATCATTTTAACATCAAATTTTTCAGGCTTAAACATCAGTGCCAGGCATCAACATCAAAAAACACAAGACTGTTTTCAAAACTTTCTTTATAACATGGTTCCTATATTGCACATCCGACACTGCTTCAAAGAACCATCCGTTTGGTTAATAATTGCCCTTTCAGGCTGTCAGTATCCGATTTGGTGCATTGTTTTGTAAGCAGCATTCACAGAGCAGAAAGTTCTTTCGACTGCAAACCCTTATCATAAACATATTTGGAAGTACACCAATGGATTTCACAAGATCAATTAATTAATTTAAAATGAAAATGCTAGATCATGCTCAGAAATGAATCCGTTCAACTTCAGCTATGTAGAGGAAAGTTATAAAGCATGATTTTACCTCTTAGGATCAGAAACTTTAAATGGGGGTGGGAAATATATTTACTATAACGGGCCACATGAATTGTGGAATATCGCTAGCAGGTCGCAAAATTAATTTTATCTTAAATTTATATCTTTATCTTCCAAAGGAAAATAAAGACTTTGCTTGACTGACTGTCACTGTACGTGTCGAATTGTCATGGAGTTAATTACATAACAAACATTAATGTAACATGGTGGGCAAGCAATGTGTGAAAGAATAGATGATGTATGTGTAGATGAGTAGGTGAAGCATGCACATATTTGGGATCACAAATACAAGACGAGCACGCAAAAAAGCAATAAAGAATGGTCAAAAAAGATACAAGTAATAAACCAACAGCAATAAACCAAAATAGCAAAAAAGACAAAGACACAATAGACATTAACATAACACAGATGATGGTGGGCAAGCAATGGGTGAAGAGTTGATACATGTACAGATGAGCAGGTGAAGCAAGCACATAGGTGAAGGACATGAGCAACAATAAGGGTTATGAGGCCGAGAGCAATGCATTTTAACACAACATGTCATTACAAGGAACAAGGGCAGAAAACAATGCTTATACATACAAATCGTGAAGAAATAGAAAATTACCCATGGACCATAATTGCTTCCAACCTGATGCATGATGTCACCAAATGAAATTAAGAATTTTCGTTAACTGAATTAACATGGAGTTAAGTTAGTTAACGGAAATTCTGATGCAGGCCAGATTAAATTTTCATGCAGGGCGCAGGTTCCCCATGGTGTCCCTGCTTTAACTGAGTCAATTTCATCAAGTGATTCAAAGAGCGCATGGCTTCAGCACGTGATTTGATGGAACTCTTACCAATGAATCATTCTACTAAAAGGAACTCTTGGACTAAAAAGAACTCATTCCATAAAAGGAACTCTTACCAATGAATCATTCTACTTCTTTCTAGGAGTAGTACAGGATACTTTTGCATTTTAACAAAAGCTGCACAAATAAACTTAACAATTGAATCTTCTGCCAACATAAATCATATCTCCCAATTAACAAACATGATTCTCTTCTTCACAAAACTGTGGCTTTGACTAAGTTCGTTAAACGAACGCACTGACCTCAAAATAATAATAGAAAATAGGCTTAAGCCTATGTTCTGTAATACGTCTCCGTTCTCCGTTCAATCTCGCAAATACGTACAACTGTTATAATCACCATTGTTTCTAGCACAATATACTTTCTTATTTCGAACAGAAAACACTAGCTACACAATCAAATTACGACCTTTTAACAAGACGGTCAGTAAACATGCAAAATAACTTCGAAAAATGGTAAACTAGAATATAATAAAACTATTGCTTACAATATGAAAATAGTTTTCAACATCAAATTTGTAGCGTAAACATCGAAAAAATTTCTGAAAACATCAACTCTGATGTTATAGCATCAAAAGTGGCATCTCTGACGATAATGCGCTTTGGTAAAATTCAGCGATCGAACTGTGAGCGCTATTTGTACCTTGATAACAGACCGCGGATGCTTATACGAATCTACTTTATTATCATATTCAGGGCCGGATTTAACTGATGCGAGGCCCTAGGCTAATCTACTTGTGAGGCCCCCTCTCCCATTGTTGCGAGGAAAAAATGGAATGCGTCAATCAATTTGCGAAAAGCCTAAAATGACGCTCTGAAAGTATGGTCAGTAAAAAATCCTAAATCATTATTGGAGTGCCCACGATCACTGCGTTTGTTACTGCCTTCGACGCAAAAGCGTTCAATTGCACGGAATTGTTGAAATCCTACCGAAATCACCACAATTGAAATATTTGAAAAAACACACAGCCTGCGTTTTTTATAAGAATCACATCTGTTTTTTCTTATCTGTGTTAAAAAAAAACAAACGAACTGTACCCATATAGTATGTGTGGCGGCATAAAGACTTTAAAGCACAACGTGAGGACCACGTTGCAACTCGATTACCACGGCTGTGAAAATCTCACACAAACGAGCAAAACACGTCAAGTAAAACGCACCCAAATGGTTGTAACTGTTAGGTTCACGATTCGCGTTTTTCTTACTTTTTCAGACTGGTAAGAATCGAACGCAACTAAACTGTCGCGCGAAAAGATGTGAGGTTTGAAAAGCAGAACCGTCGCCAGTAAGTCTTGAACAGGGAATTTAAATTTGCACAAGGGGGTCTTCACATTCTGAAAATTTGGTAAAATCTTTCCTGATTTATAGTGTTTCATATTTAAATTTGGAAGGGCTGAGCTCACCAATACCCACCGCCGCGACTGGACTGGCTTTAATTTCGCTTATGCTCTCATTATTGAAATACGTATAAAGAAATAAAAGGCTACAATCACCGAATCAAGTAAGGCTGAACATAACACAGTAAACAGTTAAAAAGGTTTTGTCCTGCCTTCTTCATAACAAAATTATCTAAGAATTCATT
>JGI24159J19872_10005753_pt1 | contig 16056 bp, 8 predicted proteins | sample Ectturendosymbi4_FD_19872 | JGI IMG/M metagenome (IMG submission 19872) | reverse complement strand
CAACACATTTTTCCAGAGGGGGAAAAAATTTTTCTAGGGGGTATTCACCCCCCTGCTCCCCCTCTGGTTGCTGGCCTGCTTGTGGGGTTGTCCGTCCACTCCGCATTCCATTGGTGATCCGCCCACTGCGCCGCACGGATGTTGTTGTTGTCAGATAAACTGCTGTGATGTTGTGCGCCGGGTACAAATGGGTGTCTCGATTTGAGGCACCGTGCGTTTGCACTCGATGGGCGGGTGAGCGCTGAGTGGAGCAGATGTCCAGGCTCCATGGCACGGCGTGCTAGAGACAGTGTGGCTCCATTACGACGAACATCAGCAGGTTGGATGCTAGCGAGATGGGAAGGTTGTCCGCTGGTGTAGGACGCAGACTTCCAGTCACAATTCGCAGGGCGTCGTTGATAGCGGTGTCGATGAGGCGGGTATGAGCACTGCGGCACCAAACCGGCGCGCAGTACTCTGCGGTTGAGTGCACCAAGGCTAGGGTGGCTATTTGCAGAGTTGTTGCTGAAGCACCCCAGCCGGAGCCAGCAAGCTGCCTCAGGGGCGCGACGCGTGATGTCAGTTTTTTGCGAAGTGACTCAACTCCGGGAAGATGGAGTCCAATCCTGGAGACTTTCCTGGTTTCAGGCGTCTGAGGGCAGCAGCAAGCTCCTCCAGCCTAAAGGGTTCAGAGATATTGTGACCCTCAGGTGTTGGGATCTTCCATAGGTCGGACAGTTCCTTGTTGACCAGCCTGGTGGACTTGCGATCCCCAGTCCTGTGTGCCACATTCTTCACAAGTTGCGAGGCGATGGATTTTGCCGAGACAGGGCACTGGTGAAAGGAGCGTCCAGACCTGCCAGTCAGTTTTTTGATGGTTCTCCACGCCTTGCGGCTAGAGTGCGAGAAGTCGTTGTAGTTTACTGCTTCCTCCCATCGCTTCTGTTTCTTCTGCCCGAGCCGAGATAGTAGGGACGAAGCGGCTCTATCAGAGTCAGTCCCCACCGGGGCTCGGGTGAAGGAGCGTTAGAGGGTCTCGCACTCTTTGTCCCAGCATGGCACATAGTTCTTCTGGCGCCCACGTGGGATACATTGTTTGGCCGCAGAAAGTAGGCTCTCACAAAAATCTTAGAATGCCCTCTCAATATTTGCTGTGTCCGGAGGCGGCAATCTCTCAACGGAATCATCTCTGAGAAGGCAAAAGCGCTTCCAATCAGCCTTGCGAAAGTTCCAACGCAACCGGATCGCTGTGGGCAGGAACCTTGAGCTTCGGTGGCGTTATAAGGGAAGGCTGATGTTGTTACCGCGGGAACTTTCCTAGGACTTGTCTGTTCGGCAGTCGACTGTCCTGGCCGAAATTTGCAAAGGCCAGGTCTGGTGCCGACGTTCCATCGGTGAGAGAAGAAGCTGGCTGTTTCCTTTGGGTTATAAAAAAGCCCAAGGTTGTTGGATGTTGCCCAGGAGTCCAGGCTCTCACCGTCCACACCACTGAGGATATACTGCTAACGCGCCACCATCGGTATTTATCAAATGTGTAACGTCTTTGTCATAACTAGGGCAACCAATTTTTTGACCTAAAAACTTAAAATTTTGACTTTATAATTTACAAATTTTGACTTTATTTTGGCCTATACATTTTCTGGGTTTGCAACAGCAAAATAGTTCTGCTTTAGGTGTTGAGGTTAACCCAGGATCATATTCATACTCTCGACGCTTCGAAATGAAAAAAATTTGGTTGTTTAGCTTTGGGGATGATATATTGCTTTGTAGATTGATTACTACAGTGGAGGCAAATCTGAGAACATCATGAAGTTAAAACACTTTATGCATAATGCATTGAGCATTTACCAAACCAAGTAGCCTACTGTAAGACCACGTTTCTTGCCTTACCACCTTATCCTACATAATAGCTTATTCAATCGTCCAGTAGGCCTTGTGGGTAAAACAACATCATCACGTCAAAAATTGCAGAATTATTACAGAATTGCAACAAAACTTGCAAAAGCATATCAAAATCTGTTGTTGTAGTTTCAATAAAATATCCATGAAGAGGAAAACACTGTGCTGCAAGAAAAGTTTGACCCAATGACAAATTTTGACCTATTGATAATTTTAAACTTTTTTTGACCTAACAACTTGGGATTCCCTCATGGTATGAGCGTGAAATTTGGTTTGTGGACGTTTCATAAGCTTTTAAAAAGGCAGAAAATTTGACTTTGTTGACTTTTGGTTGCCCTAGTCATAACAATCAATATTTGCTATTAGACATTGAATCTCGAATACTGATTACATTTTTAGTTGCAGAACCCATGCATAAATTTTCCCATCTACAAATTTTAGTCTGACCACATTTCCAGTATGGAGGCATGTCTATTGCTTTGTTTTTTAGAAAATTTTGATGCTTGCTGCATGCTGCTGCATCATGAACTTTTTGGGGTTGTTCAACTAGCTAATGTTCTCGCATAATTTGCGAGTTCTTTGATAGATTTTTCTCTAAAAGGTTCTCATGTCACCAGTGGCGTAACTAGAGGTTTGAGACAGGGGGCAAAGCCGAGCTGAAGCGGGTCCACTGGTCATCGTAGCGGGCCCACTAGCCAAAACTCAGAAAAAGTTAAGAAATGATAGTGAATCTCTGGATGTTGTGAATGTCTATACTAGATTAAAAAAAACGAAAACACCCCGAAAAACGCAAGAAAACCACCTAAAGAATACTACATATCAAAATTTCAACTAAAGGGGCCCAGTTTTTACATTTAGCTTGTCAGGGGGGAAGCTCGCCTCCCTTGCTCCCCGTCAGTTACGCCACTGCACGTCACACTTTGCTTGTAGTTTTTTCCCGAGCATATTTTAATGCTTTTTAACATAATTTCAATGTAACTTGCGGTCTTAACATCAGTACTAAAATGCTGAGTGATGGTGAACGCCAGAAATAAAAATAGGCCTACTGTAAATGTGAACTTGATTTCAATAAAACAACATATGCCTTCTTCCACAATGGACATATTTGTTTTATTTTCTCTAACTACCTTCACAGTCACAACAGCAGTTGCTTTTCAGTGTATGGTACATTCTTATAGTGTTAAAAACGATTTCATGTTTAAAGTAAGCCTACAATTTATTTTGATATATTGTTTTGTACTGACTGCATTGCTTGGTGGCCTCGTGCATTTGTAAACAACGCAAAGATGTGGTTTGATCCTCAGACAAATTTCAATAAATGATGTTTGTAATTATTGGCACCACATTCAGAGACGCCGGAACGTCGATCAGGCTGGAGAGGGGCAGTAAAAAAGTTGAGGGCAATGGAAATTTATGAAACACAAAAAAATCGTTATCAATATGCTTGCTACTGTTCAACAACAATGTTGACCTCAAAAATAATAAAGGAAACTATAGAAAATTTGTTTCAATTCGATCGTGATAAACTATAAAAATTTCGATGATACTGTTATGAAAAAGACGCCTTTGCCCCCGTTGTCCCTCTTTTGAAAGGTCAGGGGACAATGCCACCGCTTTCCGGCGTCCCTGCTTACCGCTACTAGCAGTCACTGCCTCGAAGCATTACCTGCCAAGATGTCTGCGTTCAAGAGTTACATGCGGCAAAACGTCTAATATCGTAATTTGAAGTGAACATTAAATTTGTTGCCATGTTATTGTTACAAAATAAAGACCAACAGTAAAAGCATCCGATCGCAAGTTTGCCAACCTACCTCTGTAGGCAAAGCAGTGGAAATGAGTGAACTGCAAGCTCACCACTGCATGACACCAGAACAATGAACCTGACTCTTGTGCAGAGTGAGCTCGATATCGGAAAAAAACTGTCATAGCGATAAATAAATCAATCAATCGGAATTGAGCTGCTGACGTCAAGCTTTCTAGAAAATTTTGGTTCTTAGTCCCAATTTCCAGCTAGGAGGGGCAAATGCCCGTTTCCCCCCCCTGTGGACGCCCATGGTTTTGACGTACCACAAGTTCAAAACTGTTAGCTTGAGTTCAGGGTAAAAGCGCTCCCACAATGGTCATTCTGTTCAGCAACAATGTTGACTTCAAAACTAATAACAGAAATTATAGAAAATCATTGTCAATTTTATGTGTGCGCGAATAGCTGCAAAAAAATTGTTTCAAGTCGATCTTGACAAATCATATAGTTACTTATGAAATATGTCATTATAACGGCACCTGTGCCCCCGTTGCCCTCCTTTCAAAGGACAGGGGGGCGGTGCCCCCGTAATGCACCCCCGTTCCGGCGTCCCTTACCACATTGGTTGTGCCATTTTCTCTTATGAAGAGTAGACGAACAAAATTCTATAAACTTCTGTTGTTGTGGTTGCATTCTGTCACAGAACGTCTGTGACGTCATAACATCACATTTAACTATATTTGAAGATCCTTGAGGTTTACTAAAATGTAATACTAACAACACCAATAGTTGAAAATAAACCTCGTGAGGGGGGAAGAAGTGTTGCAGGGAATTGAATCAAAATGGCCAGCAAGAATATTTCTTCCAAAATATGGTTTAACGATCAAGATATGATCGAATCGACTTTACCTGGAAAACTCGTTACTATATTTACGATTGTTGACGTAGTAATGATATTTGTCATTTTAGGTTTCATTTCATGGATCTTTGACGACAAAATAGGAGTGGAGGTAAGGAACAGCTACGAATGTTAATGTACAGTAGAATTTGCCTAGTTCGCCACCTCAATGGGATTAGAAAAAAGTGACGATTTCGGCGAACTGATGAATTATGCAAACAGGTGAAAACTCTATCATAGCAGCTCGTATACTTTATCGTAGTAACTCGTATACGTAATGCTTTTATTTGCAGTAAAATGCAGCTTTATGACGCTATGGTTGTTTACTAGATTAAACTCTTTTAATTCCTCTTCTCTATCTAGACTTCTGCTTTTAATCTACAGTAGCACCTTTTAAATCTTTAAAGACTTTCTGCGTTCTTTCAATGGGGAGTCGGGTCGGGCTTCACACCTCGCGTATAAATTCGATAAACAAATTGCGAGATGCAGCAATTCTCCTGTGAATAATCGTTAATTTTTTGAATTCCCACACGTACTAGCTGCCCAAACGGAAACTGCAAATGAGGATTAGCCGAACAAAACGCTTCTCAGGGATAGAAAGAGGTGAAGACCTGAGCGAACTGACGATGACGAATAGAAATGTACATAAAAGATAGGAATTCTGCCGGGACCGACGAAAAAGTAACGAATTATGCGAATTGACGAATTTAAACGATGACGAATTGGACAAATTCTACTGTATCTATTTATTCCCTTGTGTTTTTGCATTTATGAGCTTTTCTGCATAGGCAAATCACCCTAGTGCAGGAAGCAACAAGCGAAAGACTTGATAACACGAATTACATATGACAAACTTATCACTTATAGGTGTTGCAGCAGGCACATTTTTGAGGGTGCGAAGGATTTTTGCCGAAATTCCCCTAACTTGCCCGAAAAGAACTAAATAAAAACATGACTTCCAAAAAAACGTCTGCACTTTCATTTTGGGTGCAGTTTTTGTAAAATCAAAGCACATACAGCGATATTGCGAAGGTATTCACACATTTTTCCCAAACTTCCACATATTTTGCCCGCATTTTCACCAAATCAAAAGTTTTGAGCACCCCCGTCTCCTACACCAGTGTTTCCACTAAAGAACAAAAAAGCATGTTGCAGGTTTTGTTGACTTCTGACTTTACACACAACGTAAATTAAAAGAGTAAAACATGCATTATCGATTTTCTACACCAACTACCATTCTCCACACATGGGCGTCGGACGGATTTTTTCCAGGGGAAGCCAAGGATTTTTCTAGGAGGGACCAGGGGCGTACCGCGTTTAGATGGCGCTCGGGGCAAGAAACAAGTTTGGTGCCCCAGTGGTTTGAACCTAAGGTCTTTCGGAAGCAAATGTGCTGCATTGAAGAAAGTACTTGCGACATTGTTAAGACTTTTCGGCGTCCTCTCAGGATTCGGCAGCCGGGGCATTGTGGCCCCTCCCCCACTCCTTACGGTCCAGGGGGAATAAAAACGGTGAAACTTTATTTTTCCCACTCGAAACCAAGAAAACAACCTTTTTTGCTAAAAACTTGATAGGAAAATGGCAAAATTCAAAATCCAGGGGTCTAGGCCTCCTTCCCCTCTCCCTTTCGATGAACATGACTTCATATACCAGTTTTTAAACTCTTCTGATTCTAACAACCCTCTATTTTTGACAGGAGGCTGGCAGCAACTGACTAGCTTTAGCAAAAATAATGGAAACAGAAACGGCTATCAAGTAAATGAAAGTTCTATAGCTTTTATCAGAAAATATATTTTCGTGTGGGAATCTTACAATATTCACTTTTTTGCATTTTACAATTCGCTTAGAGCGGGTGCTTTGCTCTGCCGGGGTGATTCACGCTTCCTCTTTTTCTCGCAGGTAATGACTGTTTTTGTGTCCTTTAAAGGCATAGTGTAAACTGTTTCCTGCTAACTGGCAGTGTTGCGCGAACAGTTGGTGATAAAACACATTGCGACTGCTTAACTAAGTAGACAACTGTGAAGCTGGTTGAAAGGTGCTTCCGTCATGTTTGACATCTACAGTAGAACTCGTTTAATTCGTCACTTTTTCGTCGGTCCCGGCAGAATCCCTACCTTTTGTGTACATTTCTGTTTGCCTAATTCGCCATCGTCTAATTCGTCAATGCGTCACCTCTTTCTATCCCTGAGAAGCGTTTTGTTCGTCTAATTCGTCATTTGCAGTTGCGCTTTAGATGTCTAAGCAGCTAGTACGTGTGCGAATTCAAACAAATTAAGGATCTTTATCCGTCTCGAAATTTGTTTATCGAATTTATACACGAGGTGCGAAGCGTGACCCGACTCCCCATTGAGAGAACGAGGAAAAGTTTATTAATTGATTAAATGGAGGAGTCCAGAAAGAGCAGAGGAATTAATTGTTGTAGTCAGCCATAACGTCATAAACTTTATTTTACTGCAAATAGTATGTATACGTGTTACTATGATAAGTATACGAGTTTCTATGATAGTTTTCACCTGTTTGCATAATTCGTCACTTTTTTCTAATCCCCTGAGGTGACGAATTAGGCAAATTCTACTGTATTTTGTTTAGCTCAGTTTAAACATGGTGCAATTAACATCGCATTAAGTTCATTACTCCTCTGCTGCACCGTGCAAGGCTTCATAAGTCTACCTAGAAACAGTTCCATATCGACGTTCTGCTGAGAACTACACTTTTTTCACAGAACTTCGGTGACTTGATTCGTCCACGACGCTCATCGTTTTTCCAGGAATTTAATCGCGTATTCATGAAAAGCAGCCTACATGTTAAACCGTCATAGTCTAGTACAGGTTGAAATTGTAGTATCCTCTTGTTTCTTCTCAAATATTTGCATTGAAGTTTTTGAATACTTTTTTTTAATTTGTCGTCGTAAAATAGAGCATTTCCGTCGAGTTACGAGTCAACAACGAAGATCTACGCTCAACACAACTGAACGCTTTTACTGCAGTTTCTATGATAGCACACTATGGAGTACTTCACAGACCATTGTACCAACAGAGACATCCAGCTTTTCTGCCAAAAAGGCCCCCGAAAGGTTTCCGACTCTTCGCATTGCTTCTCGAAACGGGGAAGTCACCAGCAGGAGGAACAACCTCACAAATTTATGTTCGGATCTGCGGGAAATTGACATCGTCGCCTGCATTTCTTTTAACTTGTACCAGCGAACAGAGAAAACATGGAAGCAGGCGTCTCTTTGGCAGTCATAACAAAGACCTCTTTATCATTGCTTTGCCTCACTATCTTGGATCAATTGAGGCTTTTGAGGTGGTCACAGACAGACGAGGGGAATGTCCTCCATGGTAAATTTTTTTGATCAACGTCAATTTGTACAGTTACTGTACAGGTATGCTCGACGTCCAAACTCTTGCGTAAAGCAAAAGCTTTAAACAATAGACACGTCGGTGACAGTCGGTTAATGAGAAGGTAGTGTGCTAATGAATGCTATTGCGACTGAAATTGTTTTCTATTTAATTGAACATACAGATTTGACAACAAAGTTGTCTATACCGGTACTGATTCATGCGTTTTTGTCTGATACGCTTCTCATCAATCAACCTGTTCTTTACTAATGCTTTAACCTCTTCATTGGCTCTTAGGTTTCTCCGAAGCATCAGAGCAATGTGCCTTGACAATCGAAAATGTTGGAAAAGCAACGTTGGAACTTGGCTACGAGGAGACAAAAAGCCTTACCACATTAAAGCCCACATTATAGGCGCTCTCAGCACACAAGACTATATCAAAAAAGTCATGCAACAGAAGCACAACTGGTTGTCAGCATGGCACAGGTAATACGACTCACTCCACTGTTTTAACTCAAGGCTGCAATTAACTTCTGCTAGAAGATGTTTCGGTTGAAGTAAACACAGGTGCACTGGAAGGAGGCCTTCATCAGACGGGTGTGCCATTCGCTGTGAAAATTTCATTATCCTGCTTTCAAAGCGACCCCTGTTGCCAACTGTTTGAAGCTTGTAAAAAGAAACGATAAAAACGATGGCCTTTCACTTGACTGCCAGAAAAATCTGGTTATGTTAAATACTGTACCAAGATTTTACACGCATGTTAATTCGTTTTTTACATACAATACTACAGGAGATCAACATGCTTAGTGGTGAACTTCACTAAATCAACGTAAAATTTGCTGAAGTATTAGACCCACGTCCTTGGTTCTATCCAAAACCTTGATACTTGCCTTAATGCTCTAGCGCAAACAAGGAATTACAAAAGGAAATACCAGTACTGTATTGACGATATAGGTAAAAACCAGTGGCGTATAATTTCGACCGCTGTTCCATGCTAAACATCTTCAATTTAAAATTTATTTGCGCGAGCAACAGGGGTAGCTGAGCAGTATATCCATACGACCATACACCAACCCTTTGTGAATTAAATGTTAGATCGTATCAATTTGCTAAATCTGAAATTTTTGATGAGGTTGTATATTCATCAGCATACAATTAATTTCTGCTCTTTAATGTTATTATTTTTCTTCTTGTTGCATTTTTTACTTCGTTACTTGAGTCACAAACATGCATTAACAAACCATGAACATGTTTTCAAACAGCCTACTTTAAAAAAGAATGAAACTTTGTCTTTGATTTTTCCCTGATTACACAGAAATTATTCACCTTGCAAGAAAACCCACCTCAATTCAATTGCTTTTGACATGGTTGAACAACTCTCGAATTACCGGCCTGATCGGTTTCAACCAGTTCGAATCATCACGAAACGTTCACCTGATCTCGGTGAACGTCCGATAACTTGATAATCGGCTTTGCTCATAGGGAAAATGTGATTACAGTACTTGAATTTTTTTACAAGTTCTACAAAATTCAGGTAAACTTGTTTCCTTATAGCTTTGCGCGTAACTGGCGAAAACACTGAACGGTACTAGACACATCGAGATTTTAGCGAGTTTATATCGTAACTGTAAGCCCAACTACTTTGGCCGGGCATACAAATACAACTTTATCACTGTTAAGCTTTCTTCACAGACCACTTGGTTCGTCGCACACGTGCATCCAACGAACAGCATTGCACTGGACATCGATGGGTATCGCGCTCAGTATCGGCCACTACATGTTGTATGACAGTGCTGCTTTACAGAACATTGAATCTGGTGCTGTTACAGTTCCTGCATTTGCCACGAATGAAATCGTACTTGCCGCTTTGCTTGGGTCTGCCATTGGTGTTGTGGTAAGCACTTTGCTTCGATCTGTGGCAAGAGTGGCAGCAGGTTGCGGTGGCTGGCCGAGAGTAGATGACAAAGATGACTTTGAACACCTCTTCGACAACCTTGTATATGCGGAAGGCGCGGTCCTTCGCATGCCTAACATTCCGTACGAATGTCTGGGCTACCTGGATTTAACGCCGAAGCAAGTTGCAGTGCTCAAGCACATTTTGGAATGCGGCATAAGCGAGTGCAGCCTGAAAGCCAGAATCAACGATCCACAATGCGCCCCAGAGTTAAACTGCTGTTACAGTAAAAACCAAGACGAAAGCCAACCGATTACAGTAGACTTGATTGATCCGCCAGAAGTAGCAGGAAAACGGACCTTTGCATCATCCATAAAAGGAGAAATGAGTCAACTGTGGCACGAAGACATTGGAACCAATCAGCAATTCGTGCCGAGGTCAACACTGAGCAAAATATCACATCGAGTGAGTACACGCAGGCATACCTCGCCGTCATTTCGTAAAATATCACATCGACCGAGTAGACTCAGGCCTACCTCCCCATCGCCGACTAAAACAGGCAGGAAGTGCAGAAAGCTACTAAATCAGGGTGTGACTCCGTTTGTGTCTGCACGTGTTGTGAGTCCCGACCCTTCGAACTCGTCGCTGGACACTCAATCTTCCGACCGTGAAACATTGGAGGGAAAGGAGTCAGAGCATAGCGAACATTTCGACTCGTTGTCCGAAGGCGAGTCCGACCAAGAACTGGCCACTCGCGGCGCAAGAACCGACTCAGAAATTAATCTTACGCGCAGACCGGACTACATCTACAGCATCGCTCCCAGATGGAACGCAGACCATCATGTTTGGGTTCAAGCCGCAAATGGGGGTGACGAACATCACAGGGAGCTATACCAGAGGTACGAACGTACCATAGACCCGGGTCCCCGTTGCGCTCGTATCGACGGCGATTTGGGAAAGTTCCGTCCGGAGGACGTGATTTTGGAGTACATAGAAGAGGAAAGGCTTGTTTTTCCTGGGGGACTCAGAGACGACCCCAAAACACTTTCTACATTTATATGCGGACTTGGAGCTTTTCTGGCGACTGGTACCATAGCATTTGTAATTTACCAACGTTTGCCTCTACCAGACTCCGATAGTTTAGTTTACCTGTACGCAGTAATGCTCATATTAGTTTTCGAACCTCTATTTTCTACAGTCAACGCGATACTGTGGGCGCTGGTAGCAATGTGGGCCAGACGAAACAGGATTCTCAAAGCAAGGCGCAGAAACGCTAGAATGTTTAGGCGTATGCAAATTTAATTCGTTTTTAACTTGCCACTATAATAAACTGCTTTCAGTTTACAATGGATTCTTAAGTCTTGTATTAATGATCATTGAAGAAATAAATAAAGAGATGAGGTATTATAATAGAAAGTTCTGCGTCAGAAACAAAAAACGGTTTTGCCATAACTTTTAAACAGCGCTATTTTAAATTCACAGTTTGTGCTCCAAGAGTCGAGACTTACGTAACGTGCCGACACACAACTTAGAATAGCATTATTTACAAAACAATGACAAAAGCGTCTTTTGTTACACCTGGCATAAAACAGTTTTGTCAGTCTTTGAAATAATGCTATTTTAAAGGTCAGAATTTATACCAATGTCGAAGAAAAACAAACCATGCCAGATATAAATACTATTTTTTCCCTTTAGCAACCATTTCTGCTTCACGCCTTTCTTGCTCTTCCTTTCTTTGTCTTTCAAGGTCCTCCAAAAAGTGTCTATATTCTGTCGCATCAAGATGGCGAACAACCTGAATCCCAAGTTCCCAGCATTGCTTAGCCAAAGTTTCACACATTTCTTGCATAGTTGTACTTCTAATTTTATAATTTTCCTGTTCTACTTTCACTTTGGCAATTTCATAAATATGCTTATACGTAAGTTTTCCCACTATTTCCTCAGGTGATTTTGAACCTTCTTTAATCCCAGCAGCTTGACACAACAAAAAGCCAGAATCAGGTTCTCGTAGTTCAATTGAGTACTTTTTTCCTTCAAGATGTATAAGAGTAGGTATTGGAGTTCCAGGCCTAAAGTCTTTGGTGAGTGTGTTGAAATCTTTTACAAATTTTGCAATAGCTACTCCACGTTGTCCCAAAGTTGGACCCAGTGGAGGGCCAGTTGTAGCACCACCAGCAGGTATAATCATATCTATAAAGGGTGGATAGTACACTTTCGTAGCTGCAGCACTGGCCACTTTTGCTAGCTTTGACATGATTCAAACTACCAAATTATTAGGTAAGTCTTGCAGTAGTAAGTAGCTAAAAAATCTGAAAAAACGGTCTGCAAAATAGAAACCTTTAATAGATCAGTTGATGCTACAAATAAAAGATATTTAATGTGACACTCATATTGATGTAAGCAATCGAATAGCAAAACATCACATTGCATCTGCCTGACAAGTAATGTTTTGTAGCACTGCTTAAGCAATACTGATACATGTTCTGTTCCGGAGTCAAAATGATCCCTTTAAAAATGTAGCACCAAGTTGATGCCTGTGATTTGCCAGTCAAATTTTAAAAAATACCAACAGTTGCTGGGGAAATGGAAGTTAATTGTATCGGAAATTGACTTGATGTGCATAGCTAATCAACGATAGAAAAACTTTGGAGAGTAAAATTTAAAAGTTTGGTACATATCACAGTAGGCAAAGCAAAATGACAAAACGTTTTGGTTAGAACCATGCACCTATTTGATAACAACTGTTACCCTCTATGTCCTGCGCTGGCCACTTTTTTGTCCAAGCTTTGCAACGCCATAACTCGCCAGCCGATTGAGCTAGAGAACTGTTCAAACCATCTACGGATTCGGCAAATCTTCTAGATGAGATTGAAAAAAATAATTTCGTTTTGGGTTTGATGTTCTCTGTGGGTAACATCATAATGGGGGCATGTTTTCGTGATGTTCTGGCCAGGTTAACCTGGCTCTGGGCACCAACCCAGCAAGCCACTTTTTGGCTTAAAGTTTTTTGGAATCTAGGGTATCATCAGAGTCTTTAGAGCTCTTGATTGGTTTTGTAACATATCTGGAGTCAAAATTATGGTTCAAAAAACAAAAATTGGTAAAAACTTCTACCCCCACAAACGTTGACCCTGGGTATATTATACCCATGTTATATATGGCCACAACTCAATAGCAGATTGACCTAGAGAACAGTTGAAGCCCTCTACGCATGAGGAAAGTCTTGTATTAAAAAATAAAAAGTTTAAGCTTGGGATGTCGAGTTTTTTGTTTATGTTTGCATAATAGGAGGATGTTTATGCATATTTCTTTACATTTGGATGATGTCATCATCCCCTGGGAGCCGACCAATCAAGCCGATTTCATGGCTCAAAGTTGTTTTGGATTCTAAGCCATAATACAAGTCTTTAAAGTTTATACGGATTGATTGACTTTGTAGCGTTTCTGGTTCAAAAGTTATGGCAAGACAACCGAATATTAATTAGGGAACCCCCCCAAGCTTTTGCAAACGATTTGTTTTTTTGGCCATAATTTTGGAACCAAAAATGCTAGAAAGTCGATCAAGGGCTCTGAAGACTTGTATTATAGCCTAGAATCCAACAATACTTTGAGCCACAATATTGGCTCATTGGATCGGCTGATGACTTCATCAAACAAACTGCAAAACATATCCCACTCATGATGTCCTCAACCAAAATCCCCAAGCCCAAAACCTACAATTTTTTTTTTTTGTTCTAAACTACACGACTTCATGAGCCTTTAGAAGGTTTGAATAGCTCTCTAACTCAATCTGCTGCCAAGTTATGGCTGGCCAAAGTTTTCCCTGAAATGGCAAATGATACCTTTTGTGTAGCTTTTCAATTTTTGTCAAAAATGGGGTTTTTGAGCCATAATTTTGGCTCCAGATATGCTAGCAAATCAATCAAGGACTCCAAAGACGCAGGCTATAGACTCAGATGACACCCTAGTTTCCAAAAAATCTTGAGCCAAACAAATGGCTTGTTGGATTTACACCCAAGGCCAGGTATACTTGGCAAAAAGGCAGAAACATGCCTTCATTGTGACGTCACCCACAGAGAACCCCAAATTTGAAATGAAAAATTTTTTTTTCAATCTGAACTAGACGACTTGCCGAATCCATAGATGGTTTGAACACCTCTCTAGCTCAATCGGCCGATGAGTTGTGGTGTTGCAAAGCTTGGTGAAAAAGTGGCCAGCCAAGGTCAGGAGGTTAACACGCTTTGTGCTTCATTTAATGATTCTTGATGTAACTTGCATGCACTTTTTGCATCATTCATTAATTCTCACTGTTTAGTTCATCATACTCTTCTCAGTGAATCACATTGGCAATAAAAAAGGCTGTTTTCAAATTAGGGTAATATTTCATTATTTGCATTATTGTTTCTGCTCAGCAGTTTCTGGAAAAACACTGTAAATCAAATATGGCACATTAAAACCATTATAAAATTGTTGACAAGACCATGCAGCAATTGCATTACAGAATAATATTCTTCGGTCTTTCATAAACTTAACTTATATAATCGACAATCAACACTGACAAATTCTTAAACAATCAGGGATTCCTAGCTTTCTACCAGCCAAAACCACAGGCTAAAGAAAGAAGTACCAACTTCTAAAACATTAGTATTATTAAATCAATAGAGGGCAACCGCANTACAAAATCATATCCTATGCATGAATCAGTCGNAACTTGCCATTTATAACTTAAAGCATTCAAGAATCACTATTACACAGTGTAATTGAAAAGAATAATGTGAACTTGCACAATGTACATGTAATGATTTAGGTTTTTAATAAATGTGGTTTATTACCCATAGTTATTCAGCGATGTTTGTTTGTGCTACACCACTATATATATTTAAAAAGTATTCAAAGTAGGCATGAAGTAAAATTTCAATAATCACAAAATGTCCTTGAAAAAATTTGAAGTGATCCAGCAACCCTAAGTGGAATGCTGCAAAGTATCAATATTTGGTTAAAGTGCCTGGAGACCATGAAAATGCCAGCAACAAGAGTTACAGTAGTTTATCCATCACTGTGGGATACGAAAAGTCCAATGTCTATGGTTTCTTGACGAATGCTATACTGGCTTAAAGTTAAACTTTTGCATAACTGACAAAGACAAAAAATTCATCACCACATCGACCCTGAGCACACCAAGCCCTTTCTTGATTTGCAATACTGTCCTGTATATCTGTAAATTCACTAGCTGTCAACAGTTCAAGCTAGGCTCAAGCTGAATTTTTCAGCACCATGGTGTTAGAAATTCAAAAAAGGAGTTTTGTTTTTCAAAAAGAATGCTTTGGATGGTTGAAATAACCACTCAAATACTAAAGACCAGCAGTGGCCAACCCACATGTGGTTCTTATGCAATTGCCAGAAGTCCCACTAATTGACATGCGTAACAATCAATTGCTTGTTAAGTTCTGTCATTGTCATTTTGGTGTGTGATACTTAAAATAAATCAAGCTATGCAAATGTATGTGCGTGAGTTTGCTTTTTTTCAGTCAAGGACCAAAATGATTTTGAAATGACCGAAAACATTACATCATTTTGGTCAGAATGTCTGAAAATAAAGGCTAAAAAACCTGTTATGGCAAGTTTTAATACAACTGTGAGACAAATGACGGAATTTTTCAGTGACAACAATGTCTCAGCAAAAACGACGAAAATGTCTCAGTGAAAAAAAACAAGTGTTAGTGAGGAAGAAAAGGGGTGATGCTCATGTGGGCCCATCCATGTGCATGATGTGGCCCTTTGCAGGGTTCTGTAAAGGTATAGCCTAGGTTCCACTGAACTGTAATTTATGTTATAAAGTGTTAACTCTTTGGCATCCGGCTGGTTTCAGGGATTTTTGGATAAAAAACGCCTAAACGCACTTGGCTTTGCGCGGGAATTTCTCTGGCCTGGTATGCTCTACAGACCCGGTAAAAGTCTCAAAAGACGTGGCAAGTCTTCTAGTCTGCACTCGAAAAAAAATTTTTTGCTTGGGGGATGTGAGTTTTTCGTGAGTGACATCATAAGTGGAGGACTTTTAGGCCACCTTGGCCCACTTTTCCTGGCCCTGGGCGCCAACCGTTAGGTGGTAGTATTTCGCTCAAGTTTTTACTGAAAACTAGGCTACATTCCGAGTCTTTTGATACTTTGGATGACCTGCTGGGGTTTCGGGTTCAAAAATTATGATGTAAGTTAGTAAAAATATTTGACTAATTGGCTAATTAGTTAATTAATTTGTTTATTTTAGATCATAACTTTTGAACCAGAAACGCTAGAAAGTCGATCAAAG
>JGI24159J19872_10005751_pt1 | contig 16064 bp, 11 predicted proteins | sample Ectturendosymbi4_FD_19872 | JGI IMG/M metagenome (IMG submission 19872) | reverse complement strand
GCAAACAAGTACATCACGTTGAATCACCAATGGAACATTACTGGGAATTACGCAGTAAGAATGCACAAAACATTAAAGCACTAATGTGTCCACTATACCAGCACGGTCAACCTCTGGGTTCACGTGGCTGACAAATTGCTGTTTGCTGCAGTGACGAAGCGCACCGAGATAAAGTCGCCGGCGCTTCGGCGACGCCGGTTGGCGGTCGCGTTCTTCCCCAACCTCACGTCAAAGGTCGCGACTCCACCGTTAAGTTGAATGACGAGGAGGAAGCAGCCACAAATCCAAAAGCGCGACAGGAAAGTTCACTTCCTTCCAATGACGACAGCCTTGGTAATGACTGTAGGAATTCGTTGTTGTGGTTTGAAAATATTCTGTTACCACGTGACGTGTTCGTCTTCGCAACGGTTACTTCCAATTGGCTTCAGCTTAGAAGTGATTCCTACGTTCATGCTCACTTTCCAAGTCGTAGGTGTCACGTTCATATAAATAACCCAAGCATGCATTCAGTTAAACCGCCTGTGTTCGGCCGTTAATGAATGACTGGGTTTGAGACATTCATTCACAGCAGGAAATGCAATCTATAAAATGCCATTCAACAATTCACATTTTGGTGTTCGTTATATTGCGAGGGCTAATTGCACTGGCACATGGTTCGTTGTTCCGAAAACATAATGCTAAATAGTTAAACATAATGCTACATCTTTAAAACACAATGCTAAATACTTTAAACAATGCTACATAATGAAAAATAATGCTAAACACCAAAAGATAATACTAAATACTTCATCTGTATTTTACTTGCCTTCATGGAAGTTTAGGCTGGACAACTATGCACATCATCAGTGAAAACCAAGAACCTGTCTTACTTGATTTATTTTAACGATTTTAATACAATTTTACAGCAGGTGTTACAAGTTGGTCGTGTCACTGCGAGCTTACAAGTACAATAAAAATCGACAGCAGGACTTTAAATACAGGTCCACAGCCTTAAAAATGACAGTAGATGCTTGAACTGACAATTCTGACGAAACGAAAGTTGCAAAGCAACTTGGCCGAAAAGCTCAAATTGTTTGCCAAAGTCAGATTTGGCAAAAACAACACAAACACTATTAAAGATCTCACCTTTAACGGCTTACGACATTTGATTCATGTTCAGTTGGCTTTCCAAGTGTGGTTTTATCGACTTATTTCTTTGGCCATGTTGCTGTTGTGCGTTAGAATGTCATTTATGCGAGAGAGAGAAAGAAAAGAAGCAGACTTTAAAAAAACTCTCGTTTCAGTCGAAGATCCTTGCCCATCAACAGACAGCGAAGAAGAGCGCCTGGTGATTGATGACGACGACGATGGCGGTGCAGAAAGCGGGATTCCTCAGCTCGATGGAGCCAGCGATAAGAAATCGAGAAAGAAGAGCCTCAGAAGCGGTAAACAATTGAACCCTTCAGAAAAGAAAAACGCCAGTCCTTCAGAAGTTGGCGGCGAAGCTCCTTCTGAGGTACTTCTTGCGGAAGTTATTGAAAGGATTGTCTACGTGTGTGATTGCGCTTTTGTTGCGTCAACCCGCCATGATTGGACGGCGTGACGTTAACAAACAATTTGTCTTTTAAATATTTCGCAAGCTTCTGGTTCGGCAAATAATGACCATCTGATTTCCGGCGAAAAGTTAGCTAACCCAGTTCGGCTCTCTGGTACTTGTTTTACATTCGCAGACTCCCCAGTCCCTGACGCAAGCAGACATATGGAAGAAATCCTTCAGCAAGAGATCGCGTCCTGGACTCCCGAAACTTCTCGACAAAGATAGTTTGGGGCCAAGCGCATTCTCGTCGCCGTGGCGTAAGAGAGCAGGTGCTGTGAAACACCGTTGTTAGATTGCGATCACGCTTTGGATGTTAATGAGTAATGCGTTTGTTTCGTCAAAACCGATCTATGACAACTGAACTATTGGAAAGGATCTTCGTTAGTTTAACTGCTTGAACGCTGTGTCAAGTTTAAGTTTCACATTTTTATTGTCAGTGTGGCGGGACATCGCGTCACAATGCCTAGAGCGCTCAATCGGGAAGTGTTCCAAAAATGCAGCAACGCACAAGCGACAACAGAGTTGTTGCTGCCTCTCCGGTGGCGTTACGTTGAGTGTGTGATTCACCACGAACGGGATGTGCGCGAAGAACAATAATATATATATGTGGCGCGAGCATGCAATAATAGAGTGATTGAGGCGCGTGAACTCTATTGTTGCTTGCTGCTACAGTGCGAAGCTTTGCGCTCATGCCGCTCGGGCTTTCCGATCGCAACAGAGTGAACCTGGTCGAGCGGGAAATCTTATTGGACATGGCATTCCTTCCGTTGCGCGTTCGAATTCCCACGAAAAGGTGCAACTAAACAAGTCTGATTTCTTCGACTTGTTTTCGAAAATCGACACTGGTCTGAGATACTGGAAATAAAACGCTGCAGTTGTTGCAATCGAGCTTTGAATGTGTCGCTACTTTATTTGTCAAACTAACCTTCTACATCAACTTCAGCCCTCGTTGTGCGATTCTTTATCGTACGCGTTTATTCACTGATATTCACAAAAGAAATTGCACCAGATTGAAAACGACAAAGAAAAACGACTTTGGTGCGAACTGTGTACGAGGTATTGGCCAACTTCAGTTTTTTTGTGTTGGATCAGGTGATCCGGATCCAAACAAAGCTTCTGCCGGAAATGACAGGAACAAATCCGATCGTGACGTCACTTCCTCAGAAGGGGCAGAATCTGAAGTCAGTCAACCGTTAAGCATTTCCTACGGCGTCACTGAACCATTACTTCGTGACACTGCTGACTCATTGGTCGACGCGCCACGGTCGAGCAATTCTCAATCGCCCGACAGCCAATCAAAACGCGTAACACGCTCCAGTGCGCGCAAACGCGGGAAATCAGGTGCTTCGTCGACAGATGAAAGCGCCGGCACCGTCTTGAAGGTCGCCAGTGACTTGTTCGGGCCATCTTCGAAAAAGCGAAGGACCCACGTCTCCCCTTGTTCGGTGGCCAAGGGCCAAGAAAGCGACCGTGGCAAAACGGCCCCCGAAAAAAACCCCGACGTCCAATCCGCAGTTGCGACAAAGCTCTCCAGCCCGCCACTTCAACCAATCGCGCAGAAGCGCGATCCTGTGCCTTGTCCTGCAGAGCAGGGTGGGGGGTCTGATTCTGCCGCCGCCTCGGCTCGAGTCGCGCACTCGTTTCCCTCTGTCGCTGCGACGGCGTTGGCGACCCAGAGGCCGACGGTTCGAATCCGCGCCAAACAGAAGCAGCGCACGATAGCAAAGGTCACCGTGGTGGCAAAGGTCAACATGTCAAACTCGGACGCGAGTCGCCCGAGCACGTCCACTGACGTCCTGGGGCAAATATTGAAAGTACAAGACGCGCCGACGGCTGCGCGCGGCGGGGCGTCAAAAACTGCTGACGTCAGACCGGATGTGGCGTCAGTTCCGGTTGATCTTGAGCCGAGGTATTTTGTTACGTCATGTTTTTCTCAGAAAACAACGTATGGTTGTGTGCGTCGGTGCGTTACATCAGGTGGCTGCGGCGATTGGTTAGAAATTTCAAATGACGCTCACTTGTAGACTGCGTCACTGGCTCTGAACGCAACGTCTATCGCGCCGCTAGATGTCGCGCTAACGAAAAGTTTTGAAACAGAGGTCTCAAACTCAAATTGCTCCGAGGGCCAAACGAGGACTTAGAAAGTAACCCGAGGGTCGCGTTATGACGCTGGCGCAACAATCTTTACTAGAAACAGCTGTTACATCTTATTTCCTGCGAAAGGTATCGTGAGTTTTACCGGCAAGCAAATCATTTCTCCGTCTCTGTGCTCGTTTGAAAGGAACTTGTCCACTCGCTAGCCGAGCACTTTTGAACATCGGTGAACAAACCAAACAACGTTCATTTCAGTTGTTGAAAATTCCCAAAAAACATGGCGGCCGCGCGTGTTTGAGACACCTGGTTTAAAACCTCCGACACTTCGAGCGGTGCTAGTCATTTTGTGGTAACTTTGATGTTTGTGAATTTGAAACATCAAAAACCGTTGGTAGAATCGGTAATATGTGTTGACACGGACTACCAAGTTCTCCCAAGCTTCTTTGTGTTTTGCGCTCAGTTTTGCAGGTTCTTTGTGCTGTGGTTTAATTATTTTTTTTGACAACTTGTAAAAAGAAGTAGCTGCGCTGTTCGAAGTTACGGTTTCCAGACTGGTCCGGGTTGGCGGTTGCCGTAGCAACGTCCAGTCGCATTTTTCAAACTAGTCTGTCGCGCAGCTTCGACCAGTTGTTGCTTGGATTGGAGAAGCGACCTGACGGCAAGCCGTGCTTTTACTCGCTCTGGGAGATCGGTGGAAAACGAGTAATGATCAGAGGAGGATTGCACGGGAGGACCAAAGTCACACGTCATTCTTCAGACAAGGTGAGGAGTTTTAACCAGTGGAGCCTGAAGTCAAATTTCGGGCTCTGGCTCCGGGCATCTAAATCTTTCGCTCCGGCTCCAGAACGGTTTGGTCCATTAAAAACTAAAAACCATTGTATTATTTGTACACTTGGCTTGCTCCACAAACTCTGTTGAACGGGAGCTCAAATTTCAGGCTCCGGCTCCAGCCATTCAACATCGCTTGGACTCCGGCTCCACAGCCCTGGTTTGAACGGCCTCTTCGGTCTGAACCCTTTTCAGAATTTTTGTGTTTGGATGCAAGTCACAAGAATTACGTAATTTCTGTCTTTAACAAAGCATGACTTGCTTTCAGTGCTTTTTTTCAAATGTTTTAATCACAATATCGTTTTGCACTACTGGTCATGCCGGGAAGATGCTTCCCGTGGTACAAAAGCTCGATTTTGTCGTCTACCAATGTGAAAATAAGCGAAAACGTCTCCTCCCCAGTTCTACGACAGCTTCCTGTCGATTCGCACCAAACTGGAATATCAACTCTCGCTCGGCTACGAGCAACTGACAATGAACGAGGCTTGCTCTGAGTGGATAGACCTGCTCTTCAAACCATCTCCTTCAACTGTGCTGCGTTGTAAGTTCACTTCCCCGTCATTGGCCACGTGGCTATGAAGGTCGTGTAAAGATCTTGTGTGGCTGCGTCAGTGTGTACTTTGAGAAGTTTGTGGGTGTCGTTGTCAGTTTTGGAGAATATCGAATAGTTTCCGTTGCGCGACCCGTCTCATTCACAAAACGACCTTTGACCTTTCGACTGTTGGTTTTCAAAACGATGTGATCTCGTTTGCATATTCGCCTTTACGTTCTTACTTGTTTTGACATCGACTTGACTCTTGTACCGCCGTGTTGCTCTGTTGATGTTGCGTATCGGCGTGCGGTGTTTTTTTTACGTCCGGATACGTCGCTTGTAGAAAAACATGAACTTGATCATCGTTTGTTGAAGGTCGGGTCGATCCGTTCCTTTCGAAGGTGGTCTGCGCCGAACCTGTCTACGACCTCAGACAGCTGCAACGGGAGAGCGCAGGGTCAGGCTTCAGGTGGGAGGATTGACTTGCTCGCTGTTTTCATGATATGCTTTCGTGTACTCATCCTGACATCCGTATTTTAGCAATGGAAGCTACTTTTGGACACAGCTTTATCGCGCTACTGTTACCTTCTGTTTTTAGAAATTTATTTTTTTTTCGTTTCGTTTATCAGTATTTCTTCAAACAAATTTTTGCGCGATAGTTGTCTTCCAGAAGGTACTATGTTGCTAGGCCGGCTCGGAGCAGCAGGTTTTTTTCGGTCGTTGACCGAAACATTCTTCAAATGACCGAAAAAAATTAAGTCGTTTCGATCAGAATGTTTGAAAATATAGGCTAATGAACACTGATGCGGCGAGTTTTAGTACAATTGTGAGACAAATGACGGAAATGTCTCATTGCCCAAAATTTCCGAACAAAAAAATGACCGAAATGTCTCCGCGAAAAAGAAAACAGCAGCGGCGTCTGCTCTTCACCTGTACACTTATCAACTACTGTCGTGAACTGTCGCCACAAAAGTTGTAAACGGTTGCCTCCGAAAAAGCGTGCACAATGGGCTATGACGAGTTTACCACAAAGCTAACGTCGTGACTTGTAAACAATGGTGAGCAACTGATCAGTTGGCCATCATAAGCTTCGCAAGTGGAAGCTCGATGCGCAAATCTTGTGGAAATAATGCCATTGACCTGTGCGTTAGCAACTACATATATGTCATATCTTGGTGAGAGTAGCGCCAGAAGGCTGAACTAATGATGAAATATATTAAAGCTTCATTTATACGTGCTTATTACATGTATTGCAAGCAAGCTCCATTTGATGTTGATTGGAACATTTTGAAAATTATTTACAAGCTAATAGTTGTGTGCCAAAGTAGCTATTAACTTAACTCGAAACTCGGTCCAACAGATATTGCTTAAACTTTTATGCAGTGTGCCGAAATCCTAGTTATTTGCTAACCCCGGTGAAAGGTGCTGGATACGTTTTTGACATCATTTGTATCTCACTGCGCGGAGAGAATGCAATCGCCACCGGGCCAATTGATAAAATCTCTTCACTACAACAAACTTGCAGTGCTGTGTCCAGAGCGGTCGCCATCAACTCATGTTGTTCGTGTTTTTACCAAAGTTACCCGGATGAACACTTCGTTCCATGTCACGTGATGTCCAGTATTTTCGATTTGGTGTTCTGTGCCAAAAACTTTAGTGTTCAATGTCATAATTTTTAGTATTCTATAAAGGTTTTTTTTTAAGGAAAATGTTAGGTACCCGGTATGGACAGGGACCCGATTTTCAATTCTAGGGACCCGAATCGCGTCCCTAAAACACCTTTAAAAAAACCTGGATTCTATACCAGAATTTTTAGTATTCTATGCAAAAATTTGAATTCAAAAAATGCAGACACTCGTCTTTCGTGTTTGTTGCGGGAGAAATTCATGAGATGAAAAATATATTTGGTGCCGAGGGAGGTTGGAAGGGGGAAGTTTGGTGAAATCAGAGGGCGCCATAAAATGATGATGAGATTTTCCGGTTCTCGTAATGGCTGAACATTTATGTACCGGATGTCTATGCGATGAGCTGGGCTTTTTGGAAACATATTGGAATAATTTTCAATTCAAATCTTTCACGGAAGTGCAAAGGCTTAGTATAGAAGTTTATTTGCATTTGAAATATAGTAGTTTTCGTTTTGCAATAGTGCTTCAGAAGTGTGTTAATGACATGGGTAAAGGTGCTAAAATCGATGAGTGGCAAATGGAATGAACTGCAAATTTAAGTAAAACCGTTTTCGACATAAACTTGTACAGCTGGACCGGTCTTAAGCGAAGACCTGCGCCCACGGGCCACATTAGGCCTCCAACACAGAGTTATGTAGCTCGCAGTGCCATATTGAGTTTTAAATTACGATGCCGGAAACGTTGATTTGTCGTGGTCAGTGATCAAAGCATTTTGTTTATTTTCTCTGATGATTTTGATTCGTGCCAGGCACATATGCTTTGCCCTCTCCCACAGAAATCTGGTGAACCTTCGTCGACGTTTTTACATTTTCGAAGGTATTTGCGATGCTCGACAGTAATTACAGTTTAATCAAAGGTATAGTTGCGATGGTTTGGAAGTTGTCTTTTCAGTTGTCCAAATCCGAGCCAGCAAACTTATTTTTAACAGACAGACTAGAATTCACCCGCTCAGTTGTGCAACACATTTCACTGTCCCGTAGCGAGTAAAAATCTTCTCATATTAGTGGACGATTTCCAGCTTGTCATCTGATTGACATAAACAATAACGGAAATGTCGTTAGTGCTTTGAAGTAAAAGTAAATTAGAAAACAACCAGCTATTAAAACAGATGCCAGACTTTTTAAATCCCGCGATATGTGAAACGCATGAAATAGTTCGTGAAGAAGAATTTTTAAATGTTTTTTCTAACGATTTGTTTTATTTTGTAGCTCTTGTTCTGCCTCACTTGAACAGATATCTAGCCAGTCGCCCAGGTAACTAGTCAGAGTATGAAACGGCTTTTTTTCCGAGGAAGAAATGTTGGGAGCACATTTAAAAGATATCTCAACCGTGTGTTAGCTACTTCTGTTCAATGGTGATGATACAGAACCTGAAAACATCGGCGTGTCGATCGTGCTGCGTGGCATGTGAGGGCGCCCGTCCTGAAAAGCGGAAAATATTTGTTATGTTCCAGTTCCCTGACAGCAAACAAGCTATTGTCGGTAGTCTTCGGGAAACTCACCGACCCTGCGAAGTACCCCCCCGGAACGTACCTTGTGTGCCACAGAAGCACTTCGTGCGAACTGGTGACGCGCTCAGCCAAAGGACTAAATCCGAGGAAAACGTCAGTGGTGTTGTTGTTTGTGTTTCTTAACAGCAACATTCGATCTGAAAGTTTGTGCTTCTTGTTGTCATCTTCTTGCTGACAAGCAGACGCCAAAGCAGCGGTAGGGGGCGCGGGCGGTAAAAAAGTTGAGTGCAATGGAAACTTATGAGAAGCAAAAACATCGTTTCTGTTCAGTCGCAATGCTGACCTCAAAATTAATAGCAGAAATTATAGAAAACCATTCTGAATTTTGTGGGTGCGCGAAAAGCTGCACTAAATTTGTTTCAGGTCGATCTTGATAAACCATGATATTGTCTATAAAATAAAACTGTTATGAAAAGGTACCTCCGCCCCCGTTGCCCCTCATTTGAAAGGTCGTGGGGTATTGGCCCCGCTCTACGGCGTCCCTGGTAAACAAGGGGTAATTTGGGTTATTCCAACTTTCCAATTTGACCATTCTCCACTGTCGTTCCCGCTTTGTCGACATTTTCATTTTCTTTTAATCTGCCTGTTTCATCTGCAAAGATTGTTGCTGGGCAAACTTCCTGGCTAAGTCTGGTGGTTTTTGCGCAAACTAGCGATTTTTTTAACGATTCGATATTTCCCGACTTTTTTTTCGACAGAGTCATCTACGACCTCGAGCGCGAATACGTTCACCCAGGTCGTCTGGTCCATTCGAGCCCCAGCAGCGTGCCGTGGGTCCCACTTGACCCCATCAAGCAGCTCCCGTGGCAGAAGAGCAACTTCCGCATTCCCATGACATTTGAACCTTGTGCCGCCCCCCATCCTGCTTCTAAAAAGTCTAAGAGTAACAAGAAAAAGAAGAAACACTGACCGCGTCCCCCCATTTTCTCGTTTGTCGTTCACGACGACGAGGTCTGCGTTGATTTCGTGGAACCGGAATATAATTCCTTTGTGACGTGTCGCGCGTTTTGTGACGGTACAAAACGTGACGATACGTCACGCGTTTTGTTGAAACTAGAAGTATGCTGCTGTGATTCAGACTTGGAGATCGCATTTGTTTGGCATTAGCCTTGTGATCATCTACGGACAGGTTCCCAATCTGTTTTGAAGCTGACACCCTTCCATGAAAACGAAGTGACGCTCGCACCCCCTCGTTTTTTAAAGTGTGGAAACCATGAAAAGAGTCCTATTTTGTAGTGACTTCAATGATGAAATTGCTGCTCGTAATACATAAACAGAAAACACGCAGTCGTGGGCGTTAGAAAATTTCGAAAACATGTTTACTGATAGGTGCAAGTCGCAATCAGTTTGCCTTCCGGAACATAGTACAACAGCATAGGTGTAGGAGCAGGCAGATTCTTGAAGGTGCGAAGGTTTTTTTCCCGAATTTCCCCAATCTTGCCCGAAAAGTTTTTGTGCGACTATTTTCTCCCCCAAAGATCATGAACAGCTTTTTTTGGTATGACCTACAAAAAATGGTCTTCGTGTGTTTTTCTGCAAACGTTGGGCGCCATTTTTGCCCGGACATTAAGAGATTTTAGTCAGATTTTGCCCGGATTTTTGACAAAGCAGAACTTTTGGGGGTGAATTTGCACTCCCGCCTCCTACACCACTGTGCAACAGTAAGTTGCAATCACTTTGCCATCCCCTGAAAATATCGGCTGCTTGCCGCCCTGGTTCAAATGATTCCGATACTTATTTTTCAAATGGATTAAAGAAGAAAATCTATATTCACACAAATATTTTGTTGCAAAGGGCACTAGAATAGAAACTTCGGAGCAGCCTAGAGTAACATCAAACAACACTCTCGTTATGATTGCACCATGGACATTTCAACGTCACAATGTGCGTACGATCGCATCATCAGNGTGGTAACCGCAGTGTGAAGCAGAAACAGCAATGTGCGCATTCAGCAATTTGGAATGTAANATTAGGAACGTCAGCTGGATAATGTTCATTTAGATACAGTCAGACCTCGTTTATCCGGACAACTTTGTTTCGTCAAGTAACGTCGGTTTAGCGATGTATCCGGATGATCGGATTACAAAGTATAAAGAGCGAAATTATTTCCAGAGCAAATGCCAACACTGTAAACAAAGGTGACGATGTGCAGTACAGCAGAACACGCCTGAGCGGACGCTCAAAGGGGAACAGAAGAAAACTGTGGACTCAGACGAACTGTCAACTTAAAGCCAATATGTAGACTGCATGTGGATCATGACTAAATGAAACAATAGTTTTTTTTGTTTGTTAGCAGATCCGATCGATGTATTTAAGCTAGTATGCATTCAGAATGGGATTAAACGCTAAAAAGAATTGTACAAGAGATCTAACTGCGTCCTGCAAGTTCTGCCACTGTTATTGTGCGTAGAATTTGACTTCACACTTCCATTGTGATTTAACAAATCAATAAATAACAATTGGCGTAATCTGGTTTAGTGTTTTCTTCTATTGATTTGACATAACCGTTCTTAAGTTCCCATGTTGGAGTTGGACATCGGGGTTTCCGGATTGAAGGGGTGAAATGCGTTGGGAGGAATCCGTTCCTACAAGTTTTGTGTCGGATAGCGGGTGTTCCGGTTGTTCGTAGTTCGGATATCGAAGCCTGACTGTAATAGCACTTGCAACTTTTCATAAATCTCGTTTCACTGAAAAAAAGTTCATCCAGGAACATACAAACTCTCACCATCAAAAATCGCATTTCGTACCCCCGAAAATCTTGTTTTGGACGCCCAGGTGTCCGGAAACCCCCGGTTAGGAACCGCTGTTTGTGGCAGAGAGAAGCAGTATTCACTTTACCTAAGCATTTCTTGCTGAGTGTGAACATGTCAAAGAAAATAATTTTCTCATGTTGTGAAAACTACACCCTTGAACGAAATTTATTCAGTTTGACTGTGCTTTTTAGCAGATTTTCATCTCGGCCTTGCATTCGTGGGTTCATTTCATTTAAATATGTCAGCAATGTAGGCTATGCCAATCTCTTACACCAGGGGTGTGTAACCCGGGAGCTGAAGTTTTGTGGCCCTCGGAAAGGTCCAGATTTTAAAAGGGTATTGCCAATCTTCTATGGGTGGCCAGGGAGTTGTCTACTTCGCAGAGCTTAACACATACGGCTATGTGCATTGGCCCGGCAGTGTTGCATGGTTGCACACCCCTGCCTTACATCACTTAGTTTTTGCGAGTAGGCTTAGTTCAATAATAATAATATTTTATTGCGGACTCATGACCCATATCACAGACACAAGAGCGCAAAAAGTGGTTAGCTATACATCAGCGCACATTACAGAAACGGTGTTTGCACATGACCAACCTTGAGATGAGCAAAACACTTTCACAGCACTGTTAGTCAAAAATGCTTTTTGTTCATTTCCCAGTTCATAAACACAAGCTAAGACTTTAATTGTGACAACTAGGGGAAGGTGGGGCACGGTGGGACTAGCGGCACAATTGTCTTTTTTGATTTATTCTAAAGTTGGAAAAGTTGAACTTTAAAGTTTCCATGGTGATTTAGTCTCATGCCAGCCGTAGTACTAAAGTGAATTTTTCCTTGATAGGCAGCCGTTGTTACGAGTTACGGAGCATGTTGCGTTTTTGCTATCCAAAATTAATTTATAAAATCGCATTTGGATTTGGGTTTTTCCCACATTAATCAACATCTTCTGTTCTGAATTTTTGTGACGTTGTATTCAGGGGAGTGCAACATTATTTGATGATGCCAGATATTAAATTCTGTTTAAGTTGAGTTGGTACTTCTTCATTTTATTTTTTAGATATGCATGGGGCACATCTGACCAAAAAAATGGGGCACACTCAACACATTGCCACTAGGTCAGTCTAAACAAGGTAAAGCTTGAGGGGTTATATTTGAATGCAGTACAGAATAATTCTAATCTATGAACATTTTTAGGTATATTATGTGCTTAAAGGCACGTTATATTTGTATGGTAAGGCATGAATTTCAGCATACTGCATTGGTTTCATTCAATATTTGGTTATCATACAAATTGTTTTGCCATGCAGTGGTAGTGGGTAGGGGAAGGTGGGGCACAGTGGGACTAGGGGCACAGTCGTCTTTTTTGATTCATTCAAAAAGTTGAAAACGTTGAACTTTAGAGTTTCCATGGTGATTTAGTCTCATACCACCCGTAGTACTCAAGTGAATTTTTCCTTGTTAGGCAGCCGTTGTTATGAGTTACAGAGCAAGTTGCGTTTTTGCAACCCAAAAGTAATTTATAAAATCGCATTTAGATTTGGGTTTTTCCCACGTTAATCAACAGCTTTTGTTCTGAGTTTTTGTGACGTTGTAGTCAGGGCAGTGCTACATCGTTCGATAATGCCAGATATTAAATTCTTTTTAAGTTGAGTTGGTACTTCTTCATTTTGTTTTTTGGATGTGCATGGGGCACATCTGACAAAAAAATGGGGCACACTCGACATATGGCCACTAGGTCACTCTTAACAAGGTAAAACTTGAGAGGTTGTATTGGAATTTACTACAGAATAATTCTAATCTATGAGCATTTTTAGGTTGATTATGTGCTTTTAGGCACATTATATTTGTATGGTAAGGCATGAATTTCAACATACTGCATTGGTTTCATTTGATGTTTGGTAATCATACAAATTGTTTTGCCATGCAGTGATACTGGGTAATTAGAATGTGAAAAAAGTGGAATGGGAGTCAGCAAGTGCCTGTTTTACATGGGATATCACGTGAACACTATGCAACGCATGCAACCCAGCTTTTTATTGACCGGTCAGGTGTACCCCATGCTGAAAGAAAAAGTACTCTTTTTAAATTGATTGTAAATTTTTTTCTGAAGGGCGTTGTTTTCATGTTTTGGCATGATATTTTTTATATAGAGTTGCTTTATTGTGTGACAACTTTTGAGCTTGTTTGGACTTGAAATAAAGTAGCAGTGGTTGAAAATGCAACAAAGTGTCGACTGCACCCCACCTTCCCCTATATCTGACCGGTGCAAAGCAACAAACCTGTATGTTTTGCTCCTATTTTCTCGAATAAAGATACAAATATATGGCGTTTTCGAGATCTTCTATCGGCAAAATTATAGTGCTCATCACAGTATCAAGTACAGAAGCTAGATTGCTAGCAAGTCTTTGTAGTCACACCCTTTCACTGCAGAATGCAGTACGTAACTACAAGTTACAACATAGTCTTTTTCGTTCAATCTGTGAATAAAACCTTTGTATCATCCGACCATGGCTGCTGCTCCAACTGCATACACGTTTTTGCGGTTTTTCCTAACTTTAAGAACCTCAAAGACACTACAGTGGCTCGTACGTATTTGTTCAGTCATAACATGCTGCCCGATAGAGCTAAAGAGCAGTTCGACCCCTCTAAAAACAATGATAGCGTGACTCGAGTCACATCGAGAAACGATGGTGAATCGACTCGAATCACGTTTTTTACCGAATTACTCGATTCGACTCGAGTCACAATCAGTGACTCGAGTCAGAGTTGTTTTTACAAAACCTCCAAACATCTGATTGACAAACCCAGTTTGTTTGCACACAAACAGTTAGCTTTCTTGGCTTCAGTGATGATGAATATTAGCGTACATTTTCTGTTTTGACTGTGTCTCCTAGTTGTGTTATGCTGCATTTTAAGGATCAATTGTTCCACCCATAGGTGTACGGGAGTGCATTTTTTGAGGATGCAAAAAATTTTTGGCCAAATTTGATCTTGTTTTTCCCAAACAATGTATAAACAGCAAGTCTTAATGTTAAGACCAAAACGTACCATTGTAAACAAATCAAGGTGTCTGCATGCCTAATTACCCACTACCGGGATTCAAAGCCGTACGCCTTCAACTAGCAATCAATATTCTGCATAGCCACATGTGAACAATGGTAATGTTTATTGGTTAAAAAAGCTAATTGCAGTAAATGTGTACTGAACACAATATGCTAAGAAAAAATAGCAATATGGGACTGATGCAGGCAAATACTGCAGCCTATATGATAAATTACCAAGGAATGTGTAAAAATGCACATTTCCAATGACAAATGACTTACAACCTCAACAAGAATATTTTATAAAAAATAGCAGTGCTTAACTGAACTGCATTACTATTAGTGAATTATGCAGTGCAACAGATAGTACAGTTGCTACATTGTTCATGAAAACTTCACTTCACAGCATTAAATTGAAACATTAAAATTTGGCAGGATGCAACGTATGAAATTCATTGCATGAAACAAATGGAAAATATGAGAACCTAACCAGTATGAAACCACACCTACATTACTACCACACAACATATTACCGCTGCAGTTACGTAGTTAATTCTGTTTATGAATAATTCGCGGCAACAGATTCACACTTGCAAATCTCACAACATCAAGCATGTTTGAAACAAGATAACTTCACAGACTCACATCACAGCTACACCACATTACTACTACAAAGCATTGTGCAGCTACATTTTAGTTGTACACTTTACAGCATCAACAATTTGAGGTTTACAAAAATTAGGGCTAGTTAGAATGGTGGCTTACCATAACATGTTCCTAATTTTAAAATGTTTCTAACTCTACCCAGATTTGAATGAGGTTGTTTCAACTGNCTCAAATTTTATTTGGGCTGTTGTAATTTGCCCAAATATTTATAACATGCCTCGTATGCAAATCTGCATGAAACGCTTCCAGTTTGCCCAGATGGTTCCAATTGTGCCCAGCTGTTTCAGTTACCCAAATATGATTTCGGCTGTTGGAATCTGCCCAAATGCTTCTAATTGTATGCAAATTTAGATGAAGTTCTTGTATATTACCCCAATTGAAATGAAGCTGTTTGAAGTTCCCAAAATTGAACAAGGCTTTTTGAAGTTACCCAAAATTGCATGAAGATGTTCTACTTGGCCCAAATTTGAATGGAGTTATTACCATTTCGCCAGAGTTGATTTATTCTGTTGGAATTTACCCAAATTTCTCCAATTTATGACACACTTCTAACTTCACTCAAATTTGAATGAAGTTGTCCCAATTTGGTCTAATTTAATTGGGATTGTTAAAATTTGCCCAAGTGATTCTAATTTCATCCAAATTTGAATACAGCTCTTACAGTTCACCTTCACGTAGACATTCAAAATGTACTAAAATTTCTGTGGAGGTATTTTATACAACCCAGCTGTGATGATGACTGTTTGAAATTGCCCACAATTGAATTAAGCTGTTGCAAATTGCCAACATTTGATTTGACTGAGGGACTTCACCCAAATGTTTCCTATTTATCTAAAAGTTTTTATATTTTCACCCAACTTTGAATGAAGCTTATCTCATTTGCCCAGATTTAATTGAAGGTGTTGGACCGCACCCAAATGCTCCTAATTTACTCAAATGTTTCTAACTTTTCCCAAAACTTNAATGANTTTTTTTAGTTGGCCCAATTTGATGAAGGCTGTTGGAATTACCACATAATTCCAGTTCACTCCAGGGCAGTGCCTATTTTGCCATCACAGGACAAAAAGAATGGCAAAATAGTCTCAGATTATTTTGCCGTTTTGAACTTTATTTTGACCTTGATTTGGCCATTATTTTGCCTTAATTGGGAAAATAGACACTACCTCACTCACATGTGAATGTAGCTGTATATTTTGCCCATATGTTGAAATTTTTGCCCGAATTATGGCCAATTTTTCAGCTTTGGGGATGTGACTGCATCCCCTGCATCCCCATGCCGTACGCTTATGGTTCCACCTGTTGACGTGTCTCTCACTCTGTAACACACAAGCACGAGCTGTGAATCTGATTCACGCTGTCCTATGCGATGATGAAGGCGTT
>JGI24159J19872_10005750_pt1 | contig 16064 bp, 12 predicted proteins | sample Ectturendosymbi4_FD_19872 | JGI IMG/M metagenome (IMG submission 19872) | reverse complement strand
ATCTTTCACGGAACACTAGTTTTCCGCGGAACACCGGTTGAAAATCACTGGTCTAACGCACACCCCGGTTTCAAAGATCGAATTTTGCTGAACTAAAAAGAATTGAAAATGCGCATAAAGTATGCAAGAAAACTTTCGATTTTTTGTTATATATAGGGGTCCAGTAAATTTTTAGTTTTCCTTTTTCCCTGCTGTGACGTTATCAGATGCCTGAATGCTTCTATGTTAAAAACTGCTCTTTTTGAGCTCGTGAAACAGTTTTATCATGCTACAGAAACTGTTAATGTAGCCAATGCTGTCAGCGCTTGTGCTGCTCAGCCGTAGCAGACAAAATAAAGACAATTGTTTCGGATAATGTGGATTATCGCGGAACACAACCTCAAACATGCGTAGTGGACGAAAGTCAGCAAATAGTGGTGAGATGGATTCTGGACGCAGACGATAACCCTGATTCTCACCAAAACGTAATTATTACTTTTTGGCCCATTTACAATGTTCCTTGAAATTTGCATGCAAATTCATTCCGTGGTATTTGCATTGAGTCGACAAATTAACAAGCAAAAAGTATGCAAAAACAATTAATCTCTTTTGCGCAGGTAATGAAGTTTTTGTAAAATATCAAGCTGAAGGGGGTATTTAACCCCAAACCCCCCTTGCCTACGACCTTACACAACACAATTTTTACTTCATTACTCGCTGCGTTCCTGGGACCCCGCAATTTGGTTATGCGAAAAAAGTGTGCTACTATGGAAAAGTTTACATCAAATGTTTCCACATTTCGTTTCAGTAATTTTTTAGCTCAATGGTGAGTCAACCTCAACTTATCAAGTACTCCTATTGAATCGATTTGCAGCTTTAAACTTTATGCAACTTGCAGACGGCAGCTTTTTTACATTTACGGGATCATATTGGAGAAAAAATTACAAACTTTCTTGAATATCCGAAGAACCATTTTTGCACAACACAACAAAATGTAAAGGTTCAAGAAATCAGCAGAAAATTTCAACCGTTTTAAAAATATGCTCATAATGATTCCGGAAGAATAACAGCGTTCACAACGCGATCATTTAGGCTAGACCTAATTGGTTTCAACTTGAAAGGGCTAGAAGTTTCAAATGTGTGATGCAATGCCTTCCCCTACTCTCACTTTTTCTCTTATGCGGAGTTAATATGTCTCCCCTGTAGCCACTCACGAACGATGAGATCCTCCCCCAAATCATGAGCTTCGCGTATTCTAGCAGCACATTGTAAGATGAAAAAGGCCAGCAAATGACGGTATGCTCTGTAATTTTTGTGGACTTCACAAAATTGCATGAAATGCTGTGCTTACTGTGATATGGTGTAGCCCTAGTTACAGCCTGATGGTTTAAATTGAATATAGTGCAACTTGTCGATTTTTGTGGACGCAAGCCTTTTCCGACATCGAATAAGAAATTTTGAATTGACTTTATGTGTACTAGTGCTATGTAGAATTTTTCTTGACATAGGATAGAAATTTCAAAAATGCGTGAGGTTGATATTACGTAACGACCGTACACTGCGCTATAACCTGCAGTGCGAGTTGGACTAAAAGCATTTAAACGTCAAAATATTTGTTGCGTAAAGCTTCGAAACTAGGTTCAGCTAGCCTTCTGGGCCCGTTTCTCAACTTTCATTACACTTTTTCCACGATGTGGCGCTAAAGCATTACAAGCATTACAACTTGGATATAAACACCACAGCATGAGGGCTGCACGGTATCACTTCAGGCAAAAACAGGCTTTTTGCGCAATCGGCGTGCAAATGGTATTGCTCACAGCGCAGTAGGATGTTTTTGGTGATTGGACCNGTCCTAATCAATCCATTCCATTGCAACTCCACGGCCAAAAACTTGCATACCTTTTTCGTAAGGCAAACAACCGCCAGCTGCTGTTGGCTTGCAAACAAACAACCGAGCTTCGTAAATTTTTGGTTTAAACTCCATTTTGTCATCGTCGGGCTGTGAAAGTTTTGTGAGCGTTTCTTCCTTCCGCCATTAATGTCCACAAGGCATTGAAACATATTAACTGAAAAAATAATTCGAAGGATAAGGTCTGCGTCTGCCTAGCAAGATGATTTGAAAATCATTGCACAGCATCTGAACTGCACAACTTGCTGTTGAAATATAACACAACCTCAACAATTTACAGATGATTTAGGATGTCAAGCTTAAACTTTGCTATGGAGCTAGCGTGACAAGATTGATACTCCTAAGTAGTTGCGTGAACACACCAACGCTCCATGGTGTATTTTAGTGGTAAGGAGTAGAGAAACCAGGACAAGTTTACCCAATTGCTAGCCTACTTAGAAGGTGGTAACTTTTGTGCTAGCTATATTAATCAACTAGGAATGCCAATGTGCGTATGCAAATGGCAATAAATTTTGAAACTTTTTCTTGCATATTCAACCTAGCTGATGGTCGCTTTCCATCAGAGAAGCCAACCTCTTCATTCAACAAACGTGGTTCTGGCGCGAAATACTTCCACGTGCCGGTCGATGGAGTTTCTTTTTACCTAGCTGCCTCGTGCTGACATCGTGCTGAAGTAGGTCACGTGCTCACAAGCGCAACAACGATTGGCTGTTAGATTACGAGAAGGGGAGTAAAAGGTTGAACCACACGAGGTGAAACGCAAACGGCGAACTGGTAGTGAATGAGAATAACCTGACTTACAGCGGGATGGAAGAGTTCTGTTTTTCGCAGCGAGTTGGCACGCTAGGGATATAATGTGGTGACGGTGCGGCGTTGTCATTGTTAGTCGTTTGTGGGAAATGTTGAGAGGTTCCGTTGCGCGCTGTGGTGAAATGATCAAGCTTGGTTTGGAGAACGTTGATCAAATAACAGCCACGAACAGACCCTATAAAGCCGTCATTCAATGATGATACATTACTAGCTTCTGCTGTTAGAAGTGCTACTTCAAAGGTTTAGTGAAAGCAGCGTCAGTCAGAAAACTATACGGTGATAGATGTGTTGTCCAGTTCAGTGAGCCTCTTAAGCCTTATATATTTTTTGTGAATGAAGGTAATTCTGTTCGTTATCGTTACTGTACTTGATTGAATTAGCTCCGTTAAGTCTGCAAGCAAAAAAATTCGTATGTTCACTATCGTGTTGCAGTTATGTAGTGGAATCTTTGAAAGTTAACTAATATCTCCTTTTGTAGGTTTTATTTGATTATTGCTAGACCGTAATACAATTCAATAGCGTGGACTAACACGCAGCCCATGAAGGCCGACGTAATCATGCAAAGCGCTGCCGTATATTCGGAGCCAAACATCGGGAGTATGCAGGAAGACCAACGTGCTCTTCAAATAGCTTTGGAATTATCTAACTTGGGTCTTCTGGGTAACTGTGATGATGATGCTTCGGTCGCAAGCTACGAAGATGCAAAAAATAAGAAAAGTCAAAACATGACTGAATGTGTTCCGGTTCCAAGCTCTGAACATGTTGCTGAGATTGTTGGAAGGCAAGGTAGGCGAACTTATATTCCTAAGTTCAGTTAATAAAGAGTACAATATAGCCTTGAACGTCTGCAAATGCCGGTGAGACTTTGTATTGTGGGCAGACGGAACGCTGCCAGCATATTGGCCTGTGTGCAAGTTTGATCTGGTTTTAGTCATCTTAAGTGCATTAATTAACCAGTGTGAGTGTTCCTGTCCGTTACTTACCTCTCTTCAATGAATAGCTATTACCTTCCGAATGTTTGCGTTGTCTATAAGATTTATTGTCTTAAGTATGTTTAATGTTTTCTATAAGGCCTCTGTGCAGTGCTCAAAAAAACTTCATTATGAAATTTACTTTTGCGCTCTTGGTAACCTTGAAAAAAAAACTTTTTCCTTTGTGATCGACGCTTCATTGCTTTAGCTGCCTCATGGATTCAATCCAGTGGCAAAGGCCATCCTACGTTTTTGTTTTTAAAGGCACGTTCAACTGTTACAGGCTGTAAAATTAAAGCCCTGCGTGCGAAAACCAACACGTACATCAAGACACCTGTTCGGGGCGAAGAACCAGTGTTTGTTGTGACGGGACGAAAGGAAGATGTGGCTATGGCACGTCGTGAAGTTCAGTCTGCAGCAGAGCATTTCACCCAGATACGGTAATGCCTTATCAAATTGATTGCCGCCTAGAGGTTTCATTCAGTTGAATTTTCTATCAAAGCAATATTTTCTCAGGGCCTCGAGAAATCGCCACGCTGCTCTAATGAACGGTCATCTTCCGTCGTCAGAGGCTAGCGCCGGAACGATCACGTTGCAAGTGCGCGTTCCTTACCGAGTGGTAGGATTGGTTGTTGGTCCAAAAGGAGCAACAATAAAACGGATTCAGCAGCAAACTCATACGTACATTGTTACACCTAGCAGAGACAAGGAACCGGTGTTTGAAGTGACGGGTGAGTTCAACACATCGTACTGTACTGTTCCATTATTACTGCAACAGCGTTTTGAAATGTGCCAAAATTCCGTTGCACTGCTTCAACAAATGTAGTACCTGCGGTAACTAATCCCTTATTTTTTTTGTAGGATTACCGGAAAATGTGGAGAAAGCTAAAGAAGAAATAGAGGCTCATATTGCTGCGCGCACTGGCACTCAACAAGTAAACATCGATGACGATTTTAAGAACAATGGCACCGAGGTTGATGGACCTGTCTCCCAAAATTTAAAGCAACCGCCTGTTTCCGGTGGCCTTCTGAATGCTAGGTATGCGATTGTGTTTTTTTATAATTTTAAAGTGGGCCTTCACCAGCAATTTGCAATTCATCTCAACAACNTTTGTGCAGTGGGTACTCTCCGTCAGCGTTCACTCCTTACAGCCCTGTGGCCAACAGCAATTTACGATCGCAAGCACCGAGCTTCATTCCAACGTCTGTCAGTGCAACTGGGGCTCGAAGCGAGTACCGCCCTGTTTCGCAGTTCAACCCAGCAACGACAACTGCAGGTAAATTTATTTACCGATAAATTCTACAGCTTCGTGTATGCTTGACAGTCCCATTTTTAAAGTTAATGCGCCTTTGCGATGCATTTTTCAGAACCTTTCCATCCTGGTGTGACCGGCTTTCCTTACAGTTTCGACCAAGCTGACAATCTGTTATACCCTGCATTGCCAAATATGGGAAGCGTACAGTCGTGGAGCACTGGCCCGTCCGCCCAGCTGGATAGTCCCAACAGCGGCGTTGCTCCCTTCGGTTTTACCCCACTGCGTAGCAGCAGCTCGACGGGCAACGGTGGTTTTAGCCCTACATCGTCATTTGGCAGTACTGGAATTCAGCGTTTGTCGCCAACACTCTCGGATCCTGAATTCTCATCGTTTACGTTTCTGCCAAATTCTACGCAAGCTTCGCACAATCCGCTTCGACGTGTTGGATCTGATTCAGTAGAGTCGACGACAAGCAGCGTGCCGAGCCTCGACTTGCTGTCTAACAGCTGTAATTTGGCGTCTGTCGGTAATCACTCCTCGTTGTACTCAACAACCCCGATCAACATCGAAAGTGGCTACTCTTCCGGTACGTCTACATGGTGCGTTGGTGACTAGATTTGATAGTAATTTTCCTGAATGACCGTCTCTACGCTTTTGTTCTTCTTTTTGCATTATTTTTTACCGCTCTTTGTTTGTTCAGGTGGAACCACCGACAGCATTACGTCAGGATCGCCAACCGATAGCAGCGGTCCACTTAGTAACTTGTTGTCGCCGAGACCTACCGAAGCCACAATCAAGCCGCGGCTTCAACCTCAACAATGCATCATGTGTTTGGACTCTACCGTCTCTGCCGCACTTGTACCGTGCGGCCACAACCATTTCTGCTTCAGCTGTGCTAACAAGGTTGTGTCCAGACCAGGCGCAGTTTGTCCGTGCTGCAATCGCTCGGCGACCATGGCACTACTCATAAAGAAGTAAACGTACAGTTTATGGATTACCATGTGAGAGAACTAGCGCTACTTCTTGTGTACATAACATGCAGCGCGAAGACGGGTAGGTTTCAGTTTTGTTGTTGAATTCAAAAACGTTACGGAGTGCTGTGTCGTGTGTGCATCATCTTTTAGGCGCGATTGTACTGCCATTTAAACTATACCAAGGCTGTCTTCCTTCAGAAGTTAATGTAAGTGGCTATCCATTTTGTTTTGTATCAAGCCTGTATTTTAATTGTACTGGTATGCTTCATATAAATTGTCCTTAAAACAAAACATGACCAAGCATTGCCTGTCTGCATATATAGGCCTGAGCATGTGTAAAAGTTGCTGCTGCCATTTAACGTAGGTAGAATCCACCCGGCAATATAAAAAATACACAATCAATTTCACTGTTTCTCGAATTTGTGTTGTTTTCTGCTAATAAATTGACTTTTAATGGCTTGCTTAGTTCGATTACTGCTGCCAACACTCGACAACCACTGCCTTAACCTTATGTGCTTTTTGCGTGCTCATGCTCGCTGCCCATTCGCGCAATCGTGATTTACAGGCAAAGCGAAAGTTTGGCGTGGCTCCACTTCAGTTTTCCCACTAAGCAGATATAGTTTTAAAGCATGCGCGTTCTTATTTTTTTATTTATTACCAAATAATATATTTTGTATATCCTCTGTATGGCAGAACCTCCATTCTGTTTTAGCATTGTTGACTATGCTTAAGAGTTTGTGTTGCTGCTTTTTCACTGGTTTTCGTTTTCTTTTTGACACGAGAAGTCTTCGTTTTGTTATTCACTGCTTGTATCATGTGCACTCACCGAGACATCACTACTTGTTGCATAAATTGACTAGATTGTGTTCAGTGACACTGTTCAGTTTCTTGGTGTGTGGCAAAAATCCAGCCCTGGTCCCAAGCCAATTTTTAAGTCTTTAAAGGAACGCAGTTTTTCACGGTTGTTCTCCACTGTGGCTGCAGATCTTGCTTTTTAAGTTATCGCGCCTTGGTTGCTGACATTTAAGATAATATGGTTGTCCTACAAAAACGATTTATGAAAACAGCAGTCACCGCGCTCATGCGTTTTAATTGGATAACATTTCTCACGAAATGTAACTGTAACCTCGTGACTTTTCGATTCTGCTGTGCCATAACCAAACCATTCACTTAGTGAGTCAGTTGGGCTGCGTGTTATACGGGTTCTTTGGCGGAAATATTGTTTCGGTGCTACATACTAATGCTTCTTGGAACTGCGAAGCATACCAAAAAGGGTGTATTGTTTTGGACTGCCGATTATGCGTGGTTTTCTTGTTTGTTAACAACACATACTGCCAATGGGTTGCTGAATGCCGTTTTCCCCGCACTGCTTCACGGCCTCGCTGACCGAACGCGTTGCGTTGCACATACACCCGCCGAGCAAAGCGTGCGCGCTCATTCACATTTCCCAGACAACTGGCTGGCTTCGTGCGAACCGTTCTACCTCGATGGTGCTAACTTAATAAGGCGACTGGGCAGTGCGTTGTGTTTCGCGTGGCTCGCCTACTGCAAGAAAACAGTAGGCGATTTGAAGTAGAACGCGCAGTATGTACGTATGAAATCGGGTATGTGCGTTTCGATCTTCAAGATCAATGTGTTGTGCCAACGAAGAGCGATCGCCCAGTTATTACTGTGAGATGTTTTTAAACTGCTGCGTGTGCAAGGTTCATGACGAATGGATGGTATCACCATCACACTGTTCGCTGCAAGGACATGGTCCACCCTCGTACTGTACCAGGGTAAACAACGTCCTTGCCGTCTGTAACAAGTATCACTGGTCTGTGCTGTGAGCAGTTGAATGGCAAGGGCAAATGCATGTTGCCTTTGTTCTTTTTACGGAATGTGCCTATACAATCTCGTGTTGCTTCCTTCACTGCTGCAAAAACCTGTGTTTCGGTTTAGCGCCTTGTACAATTTATGACGCGCGCTCTTTCGCCAAGTGCTTCATTCCATTTATTTCTGGTCCCGGAGACATTCATTTGTTTATATACAGATTGTGTTAAAGCGTCGTTTTGCTTTTCTGGCTCTGGCCTCAAACGGTTAAAATTACATCAGTTTCGTTCGCTCGTTTTGTGATTCCACTTGCAAGACGTGATAGAAAAAAGAACGTTAAACAAAATACGTAAATTTTATTGTCGTTTTTGACTGCGTGCGACAGCCACCGCCTTGGTATGTTTTGCCGAGTTTCGAAGAGATTGTAAAGAGGTTTATTTTTCTGCCATTAAAAGTTGTACTTCGTTCTTCACAAGCGTTCCTTTCTCAGAAAATCTAGTCGCGCTATCACGGGAAGCCAGTTTTTTCAACGGTTAGCCCCGGGCGTCGTTACAGCCAAGGTCGCGCAGCCAGTAGGCGTCAGCACTCGAGCGTGAATGACTGTATATGGCATCGAGAAAATGACCTGCCGCCACATCTATGGCAGAAGGTGAATTGTGGCCGCTAGTTACTGTTGTCTGAAATTTGTTCTCCGGAAAACCGGTCGCTCCCCAGTGATGCGAGTCAAAACGAACCAGTGGGCGAAGTCAGTGTGAAGCTCGGAATGTCGCTTTGCTTTTCGCTTTACACTCAGCACTTCATTAAAAAACATGCCTCATTTGAACTGCACCCTTTCAGTGAAAGCATCCTACGGTTAGAGGGCTGTATCTGCCTTCTGCTTGAAGACAAGCCCTTAAGCTTACCTAAAGAGCAGCTGAGTAGCCATGGAACGAATGGCCGGAAATGATATGCGATCACGTGACAGTGTTAAGCAGTGGTGACTTGTTTTGTTTCCGACGGGACACCAAGCTCACCTACAATTAGCAAATTTGTGCCCAGTCTACGTTCAGTTGACATTCGCGCTCGAAAGTTGACTCAACTGCTCTACAAACAGATGGTTTATATCGCTTATCTGTAAACCTTAGGCGCCGTGTGCGTAAACCTCAGTTCAATCGATTGGCATGCAGCAGGGTTTTGTGGGTCTAGGCTAGGGTTTATTCTGTTTCTGGTAGGAGTCGCAGTGAATCGTTGCCACAACTGGTATACTCGTGATTCGCTGAACACGTTTGCTGTGTTCACTACGTGGTAGTGAGCACAACCGGAAATGATATCTACAGCTGCAAAATGTATCACGCGGAACTGCCGCTCCTTTGTCTCTGACAATTAAGTCTGATAACATTGATGACGGTGCGGTTTCTGTTGTTGCAACTACCGGTAACCCGAAGGCAATCAAGGTCTGAAGCGGGAAGTTTTTGCACCGTATGGCAGATCAATAGTGCTCAGTCAGCTGTGACTCTGTTGTGGCGTGGCTGGGAGTGAAGGTCCTGTTCGTAAAGATATGCTTCAGGTCTTAAGTGAATGCTGTCAGCTTCGACGTGTCTCGCCTCATGGCAACATCCGGGTCTCGCACAACCTGATTGTCAAAACTCGCGTCACGTTGATTGCGGCAGATAAGTAAACACTGAAGCGTTAGGACATGGCTTTGACCCTCCAATTCTTTAGTCGTAAATATAACTGAAAAGTACTCAAAAACATACGCGTTGCAACATTCGGGAAACTAAAAAAACCTTCGAAAAAAAGCAAACCAGTCATGCAAGCGACGTTAAGCTTCCAGCAACAACGCAGAACATCGTATTTTTGCGAGCAGGCCTGGTGCATACGTTTCAAACTTCTAACAACAGCGCACCAGCGGTGCAGCGTTTGTTGGTGAGAAAATGTTAATTTTGTCCAACAACATCACATTCGGTACGCATGCCTGCAACATTTACAGTACCTCTATAGATGGCGTGAACCTCCACATTTCAGCATTTATTCCGAAGTACGATAGCGGCCGTAAAGGATGGATCGCACTGTTGAAATTTGTTTCGTTCCAGTAAAACCGACGTGACATGCCACTTGCCATTACAACGTAACACCGAGAGCAGACTTTCGTGACTAAGCAGAACCTGCAGGGAGGTATCGCAACAGGGCAGCGTTGGATGTTACCAGTTTCGTTCACTGGGATACGTCGATTGACATTGACAATTTTTTTTCTTACTGTGGATCCACGTGACGTGCTGGTGATTCCTTCCTCGTCTGTTTAGGTGCATTGTAAAGTTGTATCGCGGTTAGCAAAGCTGCAAAAGCAAAGCTGAAATTCAGCCACGTTCTCAACTACCACATACTCGTGGTTGCGCGTTTGCAGATTGCCAACGCAAAACCGCGTGTTGTATTTACGATATTTCGGAATATCGTAGAAATTATTTTAAGTACTGACCCTAAACAACAACTATTTACAAAAAATGCGTACCCATTTCTGAGTTCTTTGACCAGCCCAGTGGCGTAGCCAGCCCAAAAATTTGGGGGATCAAATAATTTGTGGGGCTAAATTTTTAATTTTTGGCGAATAACATTATCTTGTTTGGAAAAATGACTATATGTAAAAAAATTTGGGGAGGGCATGGCCCTTTTGGCCATCCCCTGGCTACGCCTATGGACCAGACGTGCAAGCTTCTGTTCTTAACTAAAAATGATTTCTTCGTGCGAAGATTTACACGTCATTCTGACTGGAATCACATCCACTTACGTCTTATGTTGCGTGATTGTGTCACTGACAGTTAACATACGAGAAGCCACCAGTAAGGGGTAAACTGCAGTCAATGTCGTCTACTATTTCACAATGGTTCCTTAACAACACAAAGGTGGTAGCTTGAAGTTTTCAAAAGCAATTGAATTTACCATCACAGCTTCGTGAAAATAAGCATCTTCAGGTTTACATCATACAAAAGCAATTTTATTGTCAGCGTTTTCCTTTGTTTACTGTTTTATGAATATTTCATTTATGAAAATTATGGCCATTATTATCTTCGACAAAAATTTTTTCAAACCAATCTCGTCGCTTTTTTCTGATTTTGTTCTTCATTTTCCATGTAAGCTGAAGTTAACTGTATCTTGTACATATTAAAACTCTATCAGTACATTTTGTTTCTCTACACAGTGTTTGCAGTATAAAACCATGAAGAAAAAAGTGAGACAAACGTTTCCAGAAGCATGAAAATCGGTTTTAGGCAAACGTCTCTGGAAGACAAACGCCAAACGTCTCAAGAAGTATGAAAATCGGTGTCGACATTTTTTGCCAATCAATCATACATGGAAACTTTAATCGCACATTGCTTCAAGCTCTGCTGGAAAAACTTTTGCATAAGCAGATAATGCAACATAATCTTTTTAACATGTGCAAGAAACGTGAGGTACGGGGACTTTGTACAGACGAACGTCTCCTGGATGATTTGATTTATGTGTGTTATGGAATTAACTTGACCAATATCCTCACACAGGTGACTCAACAACAAGTTTGATAAAGAAAAGCAAACAAAACTATGTACTCAAGAAATATCTCTCATAATTTTTGATGCTACACACATTGCATTGGTGTGAACAACACCGAACTATACTCTCTGTCGAATACAAACCAAACGAAAGGAACTACCAACACGCTGAAAAACTCAATATAACCCGCAATGTTTGAGTATGATTACGCACATAGGCGTAAGTTGTGAAATGGGGTCGACACGCTCAGAAAGTAAAATATCAAAATGCAGGAGTTGGCCGTTTAATTTCAGGGACAACAGAACGTTTAGTACAAAATGCAACGTAGCTACCAATTGAAACCAGATGCAACTGGGACGAGAATGGCGAATGACGTATTAGGCGAGATGCAAAACTCGGAAAATGTTATTATAACATTTTTTGGTCTCTCAAACGTTTGTTTTTAGATAGACAAACAATAATACTTAGAGAAAAGTTGAGCTGTTGAGAGAAAGTTGAGAGTTGAGAAAGCTGTGGCCGTACTCATGTCAGGGGAAGTTAAAACAAACATCTGGCATGAGCAGGTTTTTTTTAAGGCGTTTTAGGGACCCGAATTGGGTCCCTAGAATTTCAAATCGGGTCCCTAGAATCAGAGAAAATTATCATCGGGTCCCTAGAATCAGAGAAATCGGGTCCCTACAGCTCCATACCGGGTACCTAACATTTTCCTTAAAAAAAAACCTGGGCATGAGTGAAATCAAGGCAGTGGAATTTATCAGGGTAACGCTTTTTGCCCCGCTTTTCTGCGTAAGCCATTTTCCTATAAGCCAATAATCGTGCATATTTATTTCGTTACAGCGGCATACAAGGTGTTCTTAGAAAATTAGACATTTTTGTTGTTCTACAACTGGCCTTGTTTAACGGGCAGAAAGCCATGGCAGTTTCACTCTCATGACAATTGCTCTAACGTTGGTGGGACAATGCAAGAAACGAAACAACGCACCTGCATTTCAACTGTTTTACTTATTTCAAACGACTGAAATACTTATGATTTAACAATTAGAAAACACAGGTAATTTTACCAACCACATGAAGCGGTAACGTTGTTCATGCAAGGAGTTGAAGAACAATGGAACCTTTGCAAAAAATATGACTTAGACAAGTTTCACATTCGCGCCAAAATACCTCTCCAGTACACATTGAAAGTAAGATTTGATTTTTAACTGAAGCGCCTGCATTCTTTACATAATGTATGCTCCGCTTGAAATACAACATTTCTAATAAACACGTCTAATATTGCGACCACTTCAGGTTCAACTCCTAGGGAGCAACAGTTTGCCAAATATATTCTGGCAAAAATAAACAAAAACAATAAAATAATAATGCTAACGAATAACCTTTTTATTTTTAAGCCTCAGCTATGGGTTATTTTAAAACAACCAGCTAGCGTTGGTGGTAAGAACCAAGCCGGTATAAGGCGCAAAAATTAGTTTTACTTTCTGTTTGAATCGGTCAATCTTTCCACGTAATACTTCGACGGGTCAAAACAAACAAATGGCAGACGGTTGAGAATGCAAACCGTTTTGCGTGTACTGCCAAGCAAATGTTATTTTCTTTCCATGTTTCCCAGCTAAAGTAATCATGCGTATCGCAGAGATGGCAGACTCTGCCACAGTGATTTTTCACGCGGCGGCCGCCACTTTGTGCACAGCTATCAACACTTCACAGAAACTGTTTGACTGTGGTTAGCGAAGCTTGAAGTCATTGACAAAGACGCCACTTAAATTTCCTACCGAGCAATAAGTCGCCCCTTCATCGGTGTAGACACTAAATGAGTCATCTGTCTGTATGAGAGATTCACAACAGGCAAGTAACTCTTCTCAGAAGTAATGAAACTCGTTTTCTCAGTTTTGTCGACAAAATTACAGCAGCTTTCATCGAGATGGTTTTCGAGTATGCACTGGATCATGCGCGCAGCGGAAAACCTAATATTTTGGCGCTCCCTCCACAATGTTGAATGCACCAGCTTGTGCAGCATTGAGGTTGGACGCTTTGGCAAGAACGGACCCGACAACAGGATTGTTTGTCTGCATGTTGCTCTCGTGTGCAGACCAATGTTCGTTCGTGCAATGCGGCCGGCTTAGCAAAGATGACCCCACCGCCGCTCCACGACGCTTAGCGTTTGCTTAAAACACATTCTCCGTTGTGCAAGAGACCTGAGAACTGGAGCTGTCCGAGCAAGCGACATGCTTATCGTGCTGTCAGTGACGCCACCGCTTTGTAATGAAGTCGAGGTGCACTTTATGCACAAAGGAAACCGTTGTCAATCGGTCAATCCTTCCTAAATCTAGCAGTCTTGCGATCAGCCACTCGGCAGCAAGTTGGTACAAAAACACCACGGAAGGCTTGGAACAATTTGCATTGCGTAGCGCAATGCTGTCCTGCCTCGCGCTGTAGTTGAACCCTATTATTACCAGGTTATTGAGCGTTTTATTTGTCTAAGATTTCATCAGACCCTTTTCACCACGTTTCATGAACGAACGCAAATGAACCGAACCAAATGAATCGGTGTTTCTGCAAAGTATCGGTTTCATTTAATTAGGTACGAAAATTTTTTCCTCAATGACGATGTCGCCGAAAGCGGTTGGTCAAGGTAAGGCAAGCACAGAATCTTGAAAATCTGTCAAATGTTTTTTATATAGCTTTCGGAATTCAAGTGGTGACTAGCGTCCATTATTCAATGGAGAAGCCTTGGATAATTGGGACTGTGCTGCTGTTTTCGGTCACTTCAAGTGCAATTCAACGATTGAAACATACGCTCGATGTTCTAATAATATTGCAACCCCTTCGCAATGACACGTAAAGCTGGCCGCATTGTTTAGCAAGCATGGAGCAAATTTACAGCGCGTTTATGTTCTTGTGCAGTGAGTAAGTGCATGCAATTGCTCTGTCATTCTCAAAACTTCCGCCTGGTTATTGATGACAGTGTCGAGAAATATGCTTCTATGATGTTGCTTTCCACCGGTGGTGACGCATGAGATGCTATCTTTGACCTTCTGCCAGCCTACCGTCAATGTAGGATGTCGATTGGTCGATGTACAGCCATTAACCTTCCTCGAGACTCGACTGCAGCCACTGATCACATTTGACGCAATTGTCTGAAATGTTTCATGCATTTTTCGTAATTTACATTTAGCGACGACGTAAATATTTGCTTTTTATCTTACTTGGAATTAAGGGCTACATTTGAAGCCGCGGTTTGTCTTTTGACAAGGTCGGCGAGTTTGCCAAGGCATACATGTTTGCAAGTGTTATTGCCAATTATTTTGAAATGGCTGATGCAATGCATAAGAGTAAAAATTTCTTTCAGCCACACGTAAACATCTTTCTCCGAGATCAGCTTTTCCGACCGTGGTGCAGGCGGCTTTCAGCAATATTTATTTATCAGTCACCATCCAGTTTTGCGTAAAAATTTAATCGAACTTGGAGAATCAAGGGCTGCAGTGATTATCATTTGGCCAAAAATCTATGCATCAAGCGAAGATAATTATGATCCTTGGGTCCAGGAGTCACCTCCGATCTATTACAGGCTGACATTTCATCTTCTACACCATAATAATTAACCCTAGCAAAAGCTCTACTGTTTGTCCTACACGACATGGCCGTATAGAATGGAAGTGCAGTTTTCTTTCTGCAGTTGAAAAACTTGCGAAAAATCGGTCCAATTCGATTAAAATTGCAACATTTTTGGTAAGAGGTTGGATAAGTTTTGCTTAACGTATGCAAATCTTTGCAAAATTTTTTTGGAATTCATGGTTGCTTTCTGTTTTCAACTTTTGGGAAAATATCTGAAAAGCTGGACAAAAGTGTGTTCATAACATTGTTGTTTTGGTGCTGCAAAAAATTGGGCAAATTATTTTCTGCAATTGTTTTTTCCACGTGCATTTGAGTGAAAAACTTCATGGCTCTCCCAAATATTTCGCTCTCCTTAAGGATCGCTTTCTACATTAGAAACGATTAGCCTTGCTTAGAAAAAGGTATTTTATCTTCTACTACTTTTGTGATACAACCCAGATATCCTATAATCCGCCAATAAGTTAGAAGTTTGGTTCTGGCTTTGTACAATCTTTTATGTTGATTTCCCAAACTATTTGACAAACTGTTTTTATGCAGAAAATTTTTTGCTCGGAAAGCATGTCAGTCATATCATAGGAGCTGTGTATGAAGATGTTCAAGCAGAAAACCTCACTGAAGTTGATCGGGTTTGGGTGAAGATCCCAAAGTGAAACAACAACATAGCACTTGGATTGATTCCATTCGGTATAATGTTTCTGTTTGCTTGTCCGCTTCAAACAGAAATAAAGTTACATGTCTCAGAGCTGAAGTTTTTTTGTGTATTGCATTTGCATTACGAATTATGCGAAATTTACAAGGTCACCACAGAAAAGCAACGCTGTTTAGCTTTGACAAAGTCTGTAGTTTGGGTAGAAAGTACATCAAGCATAAAAGTGTCAACAGTAAAGAACAAGTATTTTGACCAACAAAAATAATGTAAACAGCTCACAAGTGGTGTCTCATGCATGCAGAGCCGTTCCGGTATGCAGGTGTTGGGCATTGATCTTGAAGGTGCATCTTAGCAGATACTTTCGTATTTCGTGCAGGGTTGCGGAGTCGGAGGTAAAACATCCGACTCCGACTCCAACTACGACCTTTCCAAAATTTCCGACTCCGACTCCTTAACATAAACGGAATGAAATTTGGCTGTTAAAATCAATGGAAATCGTGGTGCACAGCAAGAAATCTCTGTTTCAACAAAAGTTTCAAAAGAAACTGTACCATTTCAACAGGAATTCCCAATTTAAGAGTG
>JGI24159J19872_10005748_pt1 | contig 16068 bp, 10 predicted proteins | sample Ectturendosymbi4_FD_19872 | JGI IMG/M metagenome (IMG submission 19872) | reverse complement strand
AGAAATTTATTAAAATCCATCAATTTAATCATCTTCATCGTCAGAAGCATCTAATAATAGATTCCAATCCTCGGCAGATACCTTGTCGTCGTACGGGCCATTTTCTGGTGTTATTAGCTGAGCAATTACAATGTTGTCTTTCTCGTCGTCGTCCNAAAAATGGCCCTGGCTTATTGGGCGGTAATACGAAAAACCCCTCATTTTTAGAGATAAAAATTACTCTGCCACATTTTTAGTAAATTTTGAGTTCGGATCAGTGCAGGATTGAATTTAATCTGCAGATTTTAAAAGTATTTGAACTTAAAACGGTGACACTTGCAGTCGTCCACTGGCTCTACCATCTCTCTCTTGCTGGATTTCCTTGGCGCTGCTCAAGCTAAAGCGCGTTCTGAAACACACTTCTGTTTTCCGGAATCTTTTCAATTCCCTTTAGATAACTTATTCTTGTTGAAACCTGACACTGTCTGTAAAACATATAAATTGCCTTTCATCTATCGAATTGAACTCGTACAAGGTTATTATTCTATTTGTGATCATTAAACCGCTCCATCCAAAATTAGCTCACGCTTTTGGTTACAGGCTGATTCTAAGTGCAAGCGTGCATTCTCACACCTGACCGGTGATGGTCACTGTAACGAAACGGGGATTATTAAGTACAGGCCCGTAACCAGGGGGACCGAAACCTCCCTAGAAAATTTTTCGCCCCTCCCCTGGAAAAATGTGTTGGGCATAGTTTAAAAAATTTGGGTACCTCTCAGAAACCTTTTCGCCCCCCCTGGTGTTCCAAGCTGGTTACAGACCTGATTAAGTAACAGTTTACCCGTGCCAAGAAGTACAGCTGACGAAAATTCCAATCATAATCATTTCATTATAGAGGAGAACAGTTTTACTGTGCAGCTTACCTTTAGTGATGGAAACTGCCATTCATCAATTCAATCCTAGCATTTCACCGCTGTTTTGTTTCCAAAACGCTAAGTTTTTTGTTTACAAAGTACATGCACACACGTTTGTTGATCATACTGTTTTTCATGACATTTGGTCACTCAAAGTTAGTAAGACAACAGAAATATTAATTGGGTCTCCTATCGCCCCCAAACCGCCCATTTCTGCTTCACCGCCCCCCTAGAGTTTCTCACCGCCCGCTTTGGGAACCACTGATTTAAATTATGTTCAAGAAACTCACGATAGCAAGTTTAACGCGATGTGATTTATCCGCCATCTCATAGAGTACACTTTCCTGTAGTTTCCCCAGTACATTTGGTTTTCAAAACGTGGTGGTGGGAGATTGAGTGGACGCGCTGCAGCATGCACGGAAGCCTAAACCCTCAAGTGACCGGGAATTGTAATTTGGCAACGTCCACAGATCATGCGAACTTCTTCAGCAGGTATCACTGATGTTGAACACTAAAAAATTATTGTGAAGCAACAGACATAACGATTTTACGCACAACGTGAGTTTTACAGTAGAAAAAGCATTTGGTGATTGGCAAAGCAGCCCTATTTGATTTTTGCTAAACAGCAGAACGTTGAATGAGTAGCAGAAAACAAAAATAATGCGTTTTCGGTGCCTCGTTTAGTAAAAGTGTAAAATTCTTCAACGAATTTAGTTTTACACAGGAGACAGATTTTTTAGTGAGTGGGAAAATTACTGATTTGCGATTGGAGTACTAAAGAATGTCACAAATTACGTCCGATGTCTAGCAGTATACCTTTCACAACACAAAGTAACGTAGATACTTCGAAACGTTTCAAGTTAAGAAAGAAGGGAGGAAACAAAATATATTGGTGAGTGGTTTCAGGAAAATGTTTGCAAGACAAATATCAAAAGTACAACTTCATCGGCGAGGATTGCAAAGCAAAGTGCGCAAAATTTGTCAGTTGGTGCACAACGTTAAAAGCGTGACAACTTCAACATTTGAAAGTAAATTTGTTCTGCGTATTGTATTCATTGTAAAGGCTTGATGCTCGATGTCCGGTGTTGGTTTGATACACTACCATCAACATGACGAAATGTTTCGGAGGTTTGCTTCCAAGCAGTGCAACCCTTGTAATACAAAGAAGCTTTGCTTTCTATGCGCGTTTATGCTAAGCCGTAAAAAAAATTTCATTTTTAACTTGGTCGGTTTTGAAGAGTGTTTTCCGAGGTTCTGAGGTATATAACAGCTTCGTTGCAGGTAGGAGGGTAGCCCAGCGAGACCGTTGAATTGTAACATAGTATCAAAAACATTTCAATTTGGGCAAAACACGTAGTGCAACAACTGATTATGTTACTTTAAAAGCAACAGTGGATGTCTGTAATCGCACAGATAATGTTGCTCACGATTGACATCGCTTGGAGCAGGGGTTCTCAACCGGGAGCAAATTTACCCCTTGGGGATACGTTTTATCTATCCTGGGGGAAAATTTAATGATGTTGTTGTACATTTTTCTACAGCACTAGTGAGTAAACAAAAAACAGGTGGTAAATGTTATGTTATGAAGCTGGTAAGGGGTAAACAGGAGAAAAAAGGCTGAGAACCTCTGCCTTAGACAAACTGGCGATTTTTATTCAACGTTGCTGTGCATTTTTTGTTCAGCGAAAAGTAGTTTTTCACGGGTGAAAAAATTTTGTTGCTGGGCTTGTGAACGTTGCAAGCATCTAATAAAATGCAAATGGTAATGAAAACAGACAACGCTAATATTAAGGTGGAGTAATAACATTGTCATTCACAGTTCTCTAAGGCGATATTTTTTCATAAGACTAAAGGCGTCAGATCAGAAAAAATGGAATTATGTAGTTGTTTGAGTTTGGTTAGCTTAACCCGAGGCACGAAGCTCAAAGTGAAGACCCTTACGACCACGCTTACAAAAATAACGTTTCCCCTAATTACCTGCAATGTGAAACGCTCTGACGCCTGTAAGAAAAATAATGTGTGATGTAGCAAAAAAGCGACATTTCGTTACCGAGCTTAGTTACAAGAATTTTTTCGTGCTGGTTTGAAAGAAATTCAATGCGACTACGTAGATTTCAAACAGCTTTCGTATCTACAGTAACATGTCGCAGCAAAAGACGTGAAAGCACTTTGCAAAAAAACGACCCTTCAAGCAGGGGCGTACCTCGGGTTTCTCGCGCCTGGGGACAAACAAACTCAGTTCAGGCGCTCCCACCCAGCCCATTCGTGACAGCATAAAATAAAAGAAATGCTGCAATCTAATGCTTTACTTGCAATTATCTAATTCCAAGGACAAAGTTTTCTTGCTTTTGCTGCTGAAGATTTTTCCACTACTTTGTCAAAAAGCTGATATGATTTAAACGTGTCACAAATTGTAACCTAGAAAATATCTAACGCCAGTGGCTTTCAGTATGAAGTTTTGTTAGCAATTTCATGACCAGAATTTCGACAATCATGTCTGTGGAAATACTCAGTTATAGGCGGAATTAGAAAAACAGCGAAACCGTTCAGTTGTAACTATGTATCAAAAACATTTCGATTTGGACAAAACACGTAGCGCAACAACTGATTATGTTGCTTGAAAGGCAACAGTGGATGTCTGTAATCGCATAGATTATGTTGCTTACGATTGACATCGCTTAGTGGACAAACTAGCGATTTTTATTCAATGTTGCTGTGCAAATCACTTTTTGTTCAGCGAAAACCTTGTTTTTTCACCGGCGCAAAATTGTTGTTGCTGGACTTGTGAATGTTGTAAGCATCTAAGAAAATGCAAATAGTAATGAAAACAGACAATGCTATTATTAAGGTTGAGTAATAACATTGTCATTCACGGTTTTCAAAGACAATATTTTTTCATAAGACTGAAGTTGTCAAATTAGAAAAGGGAATTATGCAGTTGTTTTCAGGCCCGTAACCAGCTTGGGACACCAGGGGGGGGGGAAGAATTTTCTGAGAGTGGCCCAAATTTTTTAAACTATGTCCAATACTTTCAAACTGTGTCCAATACATTTTTCCAGGGGGGCGAAAATTTTTCTAGAGGGTGCTTCGCCCCCCTGGTTACGGGCCTGGTTGTTTTGTGTTTATTTAGCACAATCCGAGGCACGATGCTCAAAGTGAAAACCCCAGCGATCACGCTTACAAAAATAGCGTTTCCACAAATTAACTGCAATGTGAAAGAAATGCTGTGACGCCTGTTAGAAAAAGAACATGTGATATAGCAGAAAAGTTGCATTGCCAAGGTAAGTACAAGAATTTTTTCGAGCTGCTTTGAACGAAATTAAATACGACTACGTAGATTTCAAACAGCAATTTTATCTACAGTAACATGTTGCAGCAACAGACGTGAAAGCACTTTGCAAAAAACAAACGACGCAATAGAGATCACACGTCGCGATCACATAAGCAGTGGCGATCACACAAGCAGTGGCGTAGCCTACCTCGGGTTTACCGCGCCTTGGGACAAACTCAGTTTAGGTGCTCCCACCCAGCCCGTTGATGGCAGCATGAAATAAAAGAAACATTGCAATCTAATGCTTTCCTTGCAATTATCTAATTCCAAGGGCAAAGTTTTCTTGCTTTTGCTGCTGAAAATTCAGCGATTACTTTGTAAAAATGCGGTTATGATTTAAATGTGTCATATTTTTACATAGAAAATATCTAATGCCAGTGACTCTCTAAGAAATTTTGTTAGCAATTTTGTGACCTGAATTTCGACAATCATGTCTGTGAAGATGCTCAGTTTATAGGTGGAATTAGATAAAACACAGGCAGTAACCGGAGCAGCGGTAGGACAGGGGGTCAGTAACAGTGTGGAGGGAAATGCAAACTTATAAAAAACAAAACATTCTTCACCAATATGTTTGTTTCTGTTCAGCAACAATGCTGATCTTAAAAATAATAACAGAAAGTGTAGAAAACCATTCTGAATGTTGTGGGTACGTGAATAGCTGCAGTGAATGTTTCAGATAGATCTTATTAACCTAGAAATTCCCTATGATACTGTCATGAAAAGTTACCTCCGCCCCCGTTGCTTCCCTTTTGAAAGAACAGGGGAAGCAATGCCCCCGCTCTCCGGCGTCCCTGGGAGTAACTGAGAGCAACTGAAAGGTACAGATTTATAACTAATGTGCTCAACGCTGTTGCCTATTTGCAATTAGATTTTTGCAAAAGTAATCAGAATTTATTTAAACATCCCACAAATAAAAATCATCATAATTACTTTCAGAACCACATCAAATCCATTTCCACATGAAGATTGTCAAACCATCAAAGATCAAATAATTTCCTAAACATCAGATCTGTTGTCGTAACAACATACTATTAAGGTTTATCGCTGCTCCAAAAGTATGCGCAGTTGCATACACTGTGAATGTTGGATTCCCGTCCATTGTGACACAACTATAGAACGAGACCGAAATGGGAAAGTTCGCAACCCTGGCTCTCTGAAAGCATTGTGACGCAACCGTGAGTCAAACCACATGCAGGGCTGGTTGCTGGAGACAAGATACGCCATAAACGTCACGAAGGTTCGTAATTGTTCACTTTGCGAACCTCGGTGATCCTGATGAGAATTTGCCACTGGGTATCAGCGACTGGCATTCGACATTTTGTATATCGTAATTACTAGCATCTGCTGACATTTGACATTTCGTAATTGTTATCATGGGCGTCGGAAGGATTTCTTCCAGGGGGGAACATTTGCGGATATTTCCATAGGTAAACATAAAAAATTTCCAGAGGGGGCCAAAAGTGATGAAATTTCATGTTTCTCTCTCGAAACTAAGAAAACGACGTTTTTTGCTAAAAGTATAACAGAAAAATGTGAAATTTGAAATTCCAGGGGGGCCTTGGCCCCCCTGCCTCCCCTTCCGACGACCATGATTATTACGTTACATTCCAACCTCAATTTACGACCTCAAAATGCTGCGCCCGGGGGTCGATGTCCCCCCTTGCCCCCTGGCTACGCCACTGTCTTAAAGACAGAATCATAAGTTTGCTTGAAGTTGTGCATACAGCCAATATACTGAAGTTGAACCAAGCTACAAAAACTGTCATGGTGACATATACTTCAAAACAAAAACCGTAGTTACACATGCAGCGAAATGTTGAACCCAGTGCTATATTTTTCCAAGCATTCACTTCAATCATACGCAGCTTTACCGGTAGCAGTTGCCAATGCTTGGAAACCCCAGGTGCTTTAGGTTTGTCGCTGATGCTGACTTTTTACCGAACTAACGTGGAACCTATCGATCAGGTCAAAAGCAACCTGAGCTAAATCTTTTCTGATGGTGCTAGCGTACCGCAAACAAATCATTCAAAATCAGCGCAAAACAGTGAGAAGAAGAGCTGCTATCAGCGTGTGTTGACGAAAGAACTCTTGCGAACTTTTCCTTTGGCCACCACTCACGCCAAAGTAGCGAATAGCGGTAGCGGTAAAATGGTGATAGCTCGCTACCCCATCCGTTATTTTTTTCAAAAAAGAGCGACGATCCCGCTATCGCTCCTGGAAAATTAGCTCGCTACAGTAGCTCGCAATTATAGTAGCTCGCTACTGCCATGGGCTAGACCAGTGGTTGTCAACCTTTTATGTATTGGTACACCCTTTTAAACTTGTTAGAAAACCTGTACACCCTTGCCACTGCACGAAAATTTAGTACTGTTAAAGTGTAAAATGTAAGCGATTTTACGTTGTAAATGCCGCTTTCACATCAGATTTTTGAGTACCACTTCTCAGCATTCCTGAATACCGAAATCTCACCCATTAAGCGAGTTACGTTTTTGATCGCATGCCAACAACCTACCTTTGCTAGCAATGATTTTCTGCTCTTGTCGAAATAAAATGAAATAAACAAACTCAATCAAGGATGTTGATCCTCTTATGAAAAACGCCCTTGAAACAGGGTTAAGACCACATTTTTCACAACTGGCGGATGAAATTCAACGGGAGCAATCACAGTAGATGAGATGATTTCTTTTTTTATTCATACTGGGTGTTGTACGAACTTCATGAGCAGGAAGATTGACTTTCATTAATTTTATTGTTTCGTGTGCCGTGCAGGGGCGCAACGAGGTTAGATGGCGCCCAGGGCAAGAAGCAAGTTTGGTGCTCCCATATTCGAAACTGGGGTCTTTCGGAAGCACATGTTCTACACTGAAGAAAAGTACTTGTGACATTGTTGGGACTTTTCGGCGTCTCCGCAGCCATTGGGCGCCCCCATAGTGACTCGGCACCAGGGAATTTCACCCCCCTTGCCCCACCTCGTTACGCCCCCTGGTGCCGTGTCCTGCCGTTTTCTGCGTTGTTGCAGCTACATGCGGAAAGCCCAATTCAATTTCCTCATATGTAAATGGCTGCACGATCCATGACACAGAATTCAGATTCAAATAAAGCCAAAAATTGCCTTGAAAATTAGTGGATATCTGGTATTCTTCTTGAGCAAGGAAAACCCGCAACTCTTGCCACAGTTGGAACACACGCTCTAACACTTTTCCTCTGGATAACCAGCGTGCCTCAGCATGAAATATAACCTCATTGTGTCTGCTATCATGTCTTTGCACACCTCTGAAAACGTTCGATGCTTCTTTGAATGTGAACGGATGAATTTCTAATTTTATTTGACATCCTCAAGAACAATTTCCAGACCTGACCTCTGGTTATATTCTTAAATCAAACTCTAACTAACCACAAATTCTCAATTAATCATGCAGTGAGTTGAAACCTAGGTTTATTTTCGCTAAGACGTTTCAGTCATTTTTCCAAAATAACTTAAAAATATTCGGTCATTTTTTATTTTGGGACATTTTTGTATGTCTGTCTGAAAATGACATTACGACCAAATTGACCTAAGTTTTTTCGGCAATTTCAAAAAACTTCGGTCTGTGACTGAAAAATTCCCAAACAAACAGGTTGAAACGCAGTCAAGGTAAAAGTTTATGATTTTTCGAACAACTCCATTAGTGGTGCGTTGCATGTCTGCTGTTCCGTTGGTAGCAACTGCCTTATGCTTCATCCAATCAAATCCATGTTTTTCAATGAATTCATTCCATTTGGCAAAGATGGCTTGAGCAGTTGAGAAAACTCCCACGTTTAAGGCAGCACAACTCGCCAATGGTTTTTGTTTCCTGATTGGCAAACCTACAACACAAAATCAACTGAACCTCTTCTGGAAAATCTGTTGTTTCATCGAGCTAAATACCAAACAACTGAGCTTTCTTCAGCTTGTCAAGAAGGTGTTTCAACCAATCTTCTGAAATATGAAGACATCTACGTTTAGTTGTATTGCTTAATAGTGGAATTTTTCTCACTTTGGAAACGGCTTCTTTTTCCATGGAAATGGCTTTTATTCCTCCATCGACAGTGACTTTCTGGAGATGCTTCAAAGAATGCCTTTGACTTATTTTGATGAGTAGAACGCTGCGACTTCACACATTTTTGAGATGTCCTGAAGCCGAATTACTTTTATCAAATACGGTTGCATAAAATAGGCATTGCCCTGAAGGATGCGGGTTCAGCATTTCTTCTTTTGTGCGACAAAACCCATACTCGATGCAGGCATCGCTCCTTCATTTGTGCTTCTTAACAATACAAGCCTTTTTCTCTTGAATAAGTTTCTTTATAACTGTACACTGCTAAATCTCGACCTTACTCCCGGAAAAGTGGGGGCTACGTTGCACTCAGCATGTGACTTGCTGACATCCATACTCTCACTTGTTTCACTGAAGTATTTCCTTTGATAGTGACCATGCTCTTTTTTCAACTACCTTTCGCCACTAACATTTTCTTTAAAAAATTAGGCATGTCAATTTTCTTTGAGGATCAACAACTTACTGCGATACCTTTCAAAAGTATAAGATGATAACAGCTTAAAATCCTAATTGAAAAAGTGCAAAGTTAAAATTATCATAGAGATTACTCACTTCCTCTTGATATAATTTCTCGCTCAGCTCCAGCTAACTGCTTGAAAAGTAATGTGGAAATATTGCTACGTGTCTTACTACAAAACAGTAATCATTGCAGAGAAAAACATGGTTGGCACATTAGCTCACAAAAAATTCAAGCTAAAGCAATGGTTCCCAAACATTTCTTACAGGCATACTCCCGAATGTTGCATTTAAAGAATAGAAGAAGAATACGTGATGTTAATCTGACCAACGTTACAAACAAACAGGCGGGAAAAGACAGAAAATGCACCCTGCCCGATAGATACGGTTTTAAAATATGTGAACATTTAACACACTGCGCTGGAGCAAAGGACATACGTGGGACAATGTGGCTGTTCTTGAAGAGCACACAACTGGTACACCCCATCAAGTTGGTACACCCCTGGAAAATTCTGGTACACCCTGGGGTGTAGGATCCACTGGGTTAACAAGCACTGGGCTAGACATAGTACATTTTTTACAACAATCTCTTCACAAAATACGTTGATCAAGTTGAAGCCTGACTTTTGGACGTATCCAACTAGGCATGTAGGCAGGGCCGGATAAATGAACGCGAGGCCCATCAGGGCAAAGCAGGCCCATAACCAGCTTTGGACATCAGGTGTTGCGAAGAGTTTTCTGAGAGGGGCCCAAACTTTTTAAACTTTGTCCAATATTTTTAAACTATTTCCAAAACATTTTTCCAGGGTGGACGAAAAAAATTTTAGGGGGGGCTTCGCCCCCCGCTCACCCTGGTTACGGTCCTGGAGCAAAGTCGTGACCGCAAGGTCCCGACACACTTAGCGCAAGCGCGCAGTTCGCTCATGTTCGCTCCCTTTGCCTGTAGAGGCAGGTTGCGAAACTTGCTGGTGGCGGATTGTTGCACTGTTGGTCGTTATTGCGTATCAATAACACGGCAGTAAAACTTCAAATGTTCAATTCAAGCTACAGTTGTAGGCTGTTCAATTCAAGCTACAGTTGTCTCATGTGATCTGGGCTCCCACTGAGGGTTTTCTCCACCCGGATCTGTTTTTGGTCGACCTGTGTATCTAGGTTATTATGAAAAATCGCAGCTGTGTTTTTTGAAGTGATAAACTCATCAGCAACTTCAATGTGTTGAATAATATAAAGATAACTTTACATTACAGTGTTTACATGCGCACATGAGATGAGAACGTACGCATATCGGATGAAGCAGACCACCGTGTTCAACCGGTTACATATTCTCATATAAGATCATTGTCAGGGTTATGTACAGTGGTGTGTTTAAGGGAAGGCAAGCGAGGCACTTGCATCGGTCCCCCTTTGCAACTGTAAGTGTGAAGGGGCCAACAGCAACTGTAATCTATAAGTAGGCTAATTTGCTTTCAAAGGGCCACCAACAGCAGTTGTAATGTGTAAATACCTCGCTTTCAAAGGGGCCCAAAGTAACTGTAATGAATAACTGACCCACCTGGAAAAATCATTTGTGTTGTGAGTTAATAACATATTCTGCTATTGTAGTCTTTCAGCCCAAGTGCGCTCACCAAATTATAAAATTAACCAAAACTCCACTTATTTATCGTGTTTAACGTTTCAATTTGGGGGGCTTGGAGCTTTGTTTGGGGGGGGGCTAAGCCCACCAAAGCCCGCCCGTGGCGACGGGACTGAAACTACCATCTCCTCTTATATGTATATTTATTAGGCTATGCATCTTTATAAGTGCTTCAACCAATATAATACAGGTTCTAACAATACAAATATGCACCATGTCATAGTTTTCAATTACTGTTCCTAGAATCGGGCTCACAAGGGTCTAATATTTGTCACAGTTCCATAAATTTCCATCACAAAATGCAGTTACAGAGAACTCACATAAAGACTGTTCGCTTCCCAAGTTCAGATGGACCAAATACGCCTTATCCCTACTCAAAACATGCCAAATGACATCAGGAAATGCTAATCAGACTGAATATATTCTGAAAACATAAGCTGAAAGCAGACAAGTTTTAAAAAATGCCAAACAACATTTTTAACTGCAAACAATTTTGGCAGAACCAGGCCAGTAGTCAGGTTTTAAGATTTGGGGAGGGAAATATATTGTTAGGGGTGAAAAATTTTTGTTATTATCAAATGTTTAAACCAAATTTTTCTGAGCACAACAAAATTTGGGGGGCACAAAAAGTTTTGAATGTAACTGCCCCCGAATGCCCCCGTGTCTGCGGGCCCGGGCAGAACTGTCGCCAGAAAGTCTTCCATTGGGGGCCTTCGGCTTTGTGCAGGGGAGCTAGACATTCTGGGAATTTATATTTAATTCACAACATGAACAGCATTTGAAGATTGCGCAAAGTAATTATAAATATTTTCCCGCAAATACCCATAATAGGCTCGTAGTTCCNACTAAAATTTTTTGAACGAGCCTAACAAAAGGAATTGGGCCGTAAATCATTGTCATTTAATTGACGGCGATTATTTAGAGATGTCGTAATGAAATGCAAATGTAAAAAAATTTTCAGGAAATCAGAATCAATCTTATTGTTCAGTTATGAAAACAATGTTACCAAAGCAACAAACATGAGGCTGATCAAAGCATGTGCGCCGCGATGAACGTTTTCTTTCATTAGCGCAAATTGATGAACTTACCATGAGCTTAAGTGAAATTTGCATATAAATCGTGCGCATTGTGCTTTTTACTGGCCAAAATACGCATGCATAAACTTTGCTGATGTCTGGACTGTTAATCTCTTAGCAGGACCGGATTGAGGAGGCGAAACGGGGGCAATTGTCTCGGGCCCTCCGCTCCAAGGGGGCCCTCGTGAAGACATTTTTTGTTTCAAATGAAATATTCGTTTGAAAAATTGTCGTGATTCAAAAAAGATACAAGAATACAACTCCATATTCCGATGTTGCGTTGAGAATCATTAATGATTTATCTGCAAGTTTCACTTCTACCAGTTTTAGTAATCACTACTGAATATAAATATTTTCGGTTTTGTTCATTGCAAATATATTTGAATTTTGCTTGTAACTTTTCCTAATTATCATTCTTTTGGCATGGGTTTATCTACTCGTGCATCGCGCCTACTGCGCAAATGTCGCGAAAACAATACTATTTGCGTGCTTATACAGTAAAGCTAGTTCTGGCGTGGTTGCTGTTTAACTTCTGTGCCGTCTGGAGGTAGCACAGCCCAACTGCAACCTTTGTTTCGTCATAAAGGGTAACGTATGGTCGAAACGCTATTTTCTTCGGTGGCTCTGTTCTTGCGTTACATCATAAACATAACATATGAAGCTAGTCAAGCCATTTACACCACATGTTATTGCGTGTTCCCTCAGAAAAGGTTTTTGATCAGTCGAACTGTAGAACGAAAGAACAGAACGCGAGATAGCAGTGTTTAGCTAGCGCGATGCCGAAATCTGTGATGCCATCAGGAGGTAAAAATAGCAAAGTTTCTAAGGAGACAAAGCACAAGAATCTGGCAGTGGAAGCTAAAACGACGCGACTGAAATGCCTTTTTTCCAGCAAAGCTTTTAAGCAGCAACGTTAAAAGCAGGGTTGCCATATTGGCGAAATTATCGCTAGATTCCGGAAATCTGGCGAATTTTGAAAGCTTTGGCTACAAATATTGGTTTGGCGATTTGGCGAATTTCTGGCGATTTTTTGAAAATATTTGGCTGCAAATTTTCTGGTATGGCGAAATGTACGACCTGCATATTTGCACGCATTTGCTTAAATATTCATATATAAATTTATTATTTTTAAGCTTGCTGATGGTTTGAAATTAATGACACCAAATGAATGTGTGAAAGGTTTGAAAGTAGAAGCATGATATTTAACACTTCTTATCAAATATGTTTGCAATATGTTGAAACTGATTATTTAGAAAAATTTGCAAAATGTTGAAAACCTATACGCTTTTTGGTAAAATACAAGGCGAAAGATAAAGAGCTTTAAACGACTGATTTCCAGTGAAAAAAATAATTTTTTGGAAAGATGCAACCATTTCTAGAAGTTTGGCGAAATTTTGCTGAGTTTGGCTATTTTTTGAAGTGAGTTTGACGACAGTTTTTTATTTCTATCTGGCAACCCTGGTTAAAACAGTGGTGTTTACCAGAGCACCTGAAAATGAAGGTGAAAATCACGACATAAGTTTCGAAGCACCTTTCACACTCAGCCTGGCTGACCATATCGACATGTTATTTTCCAGTGTTTTCGTTTGTAATCTCTGGTTTCTGCTTATTGTTCGGGTGAATGTTGTTTCTTGCCGAGTCACTCTCTAGCCTGTGGAAATTTAGTAAGAATGCACTGTAGTGTTTATATCATAAACTCTCTTCTCTTCTCTCAGCTGACTGTATATGCAGTTGAGCACCGTATTTATTCGATTGTAAGCCGCGGCTTATAAAGTTTCTTTCATCATTTCATACGGCTTGCAATCAAGGGCGGCTCACATTTTTTTTTTCTTTATCGAAAGGCATAGATGACGTTCAGTCTTTCCTCGGCTACGTTTTGTCGACCAAATTCTTCTTTCGCATTCGATTTTCTTCAGCAACACGTGCACATACGTCACATGAGGGATTGTGATGAACAAGGCACGGTTGTAGTTGCGTATCATTAATGCGGGAAACGCACGAGTACGCGAACGTCACGAACGCATCTTAGAGGCTTAGATGCGTTATGTTCAAGTGCGGTTTACAATCAAGTGCAGCTTACATTAATTTTTAACACCATTTCGTGCGGCTTACAATCAAAGGCGGCTAACAATCAAGTTAGTACGGCAGGCACATAATCGACCACTGGATAAAGCGAAAGAGAACGTTGCGAATCAGCGAAAACATAAATTTTACAAACGATGACGTCATGAAATACGTCATGGGGGCCCTCGAGTCAAACTTTCCCCGGGCCGCCCTACCCTTTAATCCGGCAATGGCTGGAGCCGGAGCCAAAAAAATTAGATGCCCGGAGCCGGAGCCTGAAATTTGAGTACCGGCTCCACAGACCTGCTCTGTACTGTACTTGTAAGCTCTACAATAATGTATTTCTTCATGGTAAGTAGATACGTACAGTATATACATTTTTGGTGAATAAGACATGTAGCCCATAATGTGCACCAGTTGCCATTTAGGAATAGGTTTATCATACTTACGAAATTCAGTATGCCTAATGGTAGTCATATGGATGCTCACAAGATTTATGATTTATTAACAGTTGTTCACTTGTTCAAGTGTATTTTTAACTTAGGGCCACGCGCTGCTGATACGCTATAGGCCCAGCGCTACACTAACAAGTTGTTTGCAAAGTTGTAAGCCAAGCCTTGTGCTGTGCTGGTGAAACTTTTTGTCGGTTATAATTCTGACTGCAGTGCATGATCCTTGATCCCAAACGTTGCTACGAAATCGCTTTGCATCAAAGATCTGGCTCTCGAAACGATACAGCAGCAGCGGAAGGAATTTCATATTCAAACAAAGAAAATGCACTGGTTGGCTAAGTTACGTTTTCGGAAATTCGACATGCAACGGAATACAAGAATGTGACAAGAAAGAAGGCGAAAAGAACTGTCCCAGCCTTCTTTAATGTAACGCAGGAAAAATTCGGTGGTTCAGTGGTGAGTCTAAAATTCACTCGTCATAATATTCAGCGGCAAAGATTTGCGGTCTGATAAAAAGAACGAAAATCACATGTAGTCTTTTTTTTGACACCACCAAAGTTTTACGTCCCAAGTTCTAAGAACTTGCTTCAGGCGATTGCATGTTTTGATATAGAGAAACATCATCGAAAATGCATGGCAAAAGCCTGCACTCCGGTGTATAAAACTTGACAGAGTGAATTTAAAAGCAGAAAAGTAAGACGTATCATAAATCATGACGAAAGATTGTATTTACAATCAAATGGCACAACTAATCTACTGCAATGCGGCACATATTTCTGAGAAAAAATCTTTTTTTTATCGACCTCCGTTCTGCAGAGTGTGTGTGTTTTTACTATGGACTTCGTGTCTGGTCACAAAAAAATAAATTAAAATTATTGACTACTTTTTGAGGAACGTTCTTATCATTACCTAGATCTGAGCCGAAACGCAGATGTTTTAATGCGATATATTGCTTTTCAGGAGACAAAGATGTTGTGAGCATTCCTTTAAGCAAACACTGCGACGCTCGCTGGCCTCCCGACTGTCTTAACCAATCAGACGAGACCAACTGCAGCTCGGAAACCCTCTTCTACTGCGAAAAGAGGCAACCTTTCTTTGTTCCTCGTGCGAAAGTTCTCGATGGGCAACGTGACTGCAGTGATTTTTCTGACATGTGCCCTTCAAGCTAAACGAGCACATCGGTTCTTGCGCCGCGCGAGGACATGATAAAAAATCAGGGACTGAGGGTTATAATCTGGTTTGTGGGCCTGTTTTCAGTCATTGGAAACCTGTCGGTTGCAATAATGACGACATATGAGTTGATAGCGGTTAAAAATCAGAACAAACAAATGCAAAATGCCAGTGTCGGAACTATGAACAAATTGTTGATTTTAAGCCTTTCCGTTAATTGGTGTGCTAACCGTGCTGTCCGGAGAAGCTTCAGTTTTCACTTTGGTATGCCTCACCTCTTACCGGCTGTACGGCGTTTTCAAGCCAATTCGCAGTAAACACATAAAGGTCAAGTACTCAGTTTTTTGGATAGTCCTCCTGTGGTCTGCGTCATTTTTATTAGCGTTGCTCCCTTTTTCGAAAATGCTATCTTCTTACATGATCGCTGGTATGTTGATTTCCAAAAGTTTATACTTCTTCGGGGACGTTGTAACTTGGCCCGAATACCAAACATTCGCTAAACGAGTTGCGTACCTAAAAAGAAACGAAACAAGCATTGCATCTGACAACTGGTGTGACATCAACGAGATTCTACGCACTGACTACCACGACGTATCTCCCCAAAACAAAGGATACTTCGGCTACTACAGCACGAGCAGCGTCTGCATGCTGAAGTTCTATCGTGTCACAGGCGACATCTCGCCCTTTAACTTGACGTCTTCTGCAGTGATCATGTTTAATTTTATCTCGTTGTTTTACATTTTTTTAGCTTACGTCAACTTGAAAATGTTAAACAAAATTTTTGCATCGTACGTTTGCAGTGCTCTGTGAATAGTCTTTCGCTGCTGGTCTTGGCTTATTTACGTAAATTACGATCTTATGCAGGTTTTGTTTTAGCACCTTCTGCATACCTGTTGGTCCTGCTTTCACTGTTAGCG
>JGI24159J19872_10005747_pt1 | contig 16068 bp, 13 predicted proteins | sample Ectturendosymbi4_FD_19872 | JGI IMG/M metagenome (IMG submission 19872) | reverse complement strand
AACGCGCTTTTAAAGCCAAGACCACGTGGCGAGCTGCTATCAAATGCGTTGCACCAATCAACGCGTGAGGAATGCGCGAAACTCGACTAGAGGAATTACTTGGACGTAACAAAGTCTGTCACACAAAATTTAAGATGTGTTACTGAAGAGACACTGCCGACCGAAAGGAATCCTTTCCCAGCAAGAATCAGACACTACGCTCTCACAGAGTATATATCTAGCTTACGAAGTAGGTATCATCCAGCTCTTATTCAAATAGAATCTGTCAAACAAAGATTGCTAGAAGTCGCACAAAGAACGCTTGGGAGATGCACAGAGGGCTTAGAATTGTGTTCTAAGAACCATCTTTCAACCAATAACACCATGCCTGCCAGCTACAATGTCACAACATTAACGACTACGATGGCACAGACTTATCAATGAAAAATCAAAGGCTTGCAGATCTGTTGTTGCAGTGTGGTGTCGTGACTTGTAGCAATCACGTTTAGTATGCTATAAAGAGCACACATAAGTCTATTTGGCAAAACCGTTAGTATCTTGGAAGGGCCCGTCAGGAGCCAGAGCTACCTCTCAAATAGCCGTACCTATGGCTCCGGATCTCAATTTTAAACTGAGCTCCAGCTCCTTCTGCTCCGGTGCTCCAGCTCAGTAGCCCTGAATTATTTTCACAAGAATTCTGAACGTAACACTAGCATCATAATACAATACCTTAGTTAAGCTTTTCATTGGCTTGGTTCAACTTAATACTTTCTTTTAAATAAAATTATTCAAATTTACTACCTTGAGTTTGGTTTATCAGGCTTGGGGGTCGAAAATGACATGTCGAGAGTGAAAAGGGAGCGATGGAAGAAAAAAGTTTGAGAAACACTGTTTTAGATCATAACTTTTGAACCAGAAACGCTAGAAAGTCGATCAAAGGCTCAAAAGACTCAGACGCGAGCCTAGTTTCCAACAGAAACTTCAGTGCAATACTTTGGCCTAGTGGTGGGGCCCTAGGCCAGGCAACATGAGCTAAAATGGCCCCAAAACTACTTCACTTATGACATCACTCACAAAAAATCTGCAACCCCCAACCAAAATAATTTTTTTCAGTGCAGACCAGAAGACTGGCCGATCCGTTTGAGCCCTTGAACAGCTCTCTAGCATAATTGGCAGAGGAGATATGGCGTTGGCAAGGCAACTGAAAATTGCTGGTTTTAGGCTGAAATCTAGGTACGAATGTATCGTACCCCGGCTCTCACATTGTTAAGAGCTTTACTTTCCTACTACCGAAATACCGAATCAACATTAGCTAGCACAACAAAATATTCAGGTGTGCTGTTATTGTTTTCAAAAGTTTGAGCATAGCAAAACAGGAATGGAAATACCAATTAGTTTTTAAACATGCAATACAGCAGATACATCTTGCCATAACAGTGCATGATATGGGTCGGTCTCCTATGCTTTTGGCAAAATCACAAAACTGCATTTTCAACGTTGGTATTATTTTGCATTGTACTTTGAATCACTGCAGATCTATGAAAAATGTAAGGTTACTAGCTATTTTCATAAAAATCTTAAAATCTACATCACATTAAAAATCAAAATCAAAAAAGTGCATAAAAATTGCAGAAAGGTCAGCACATTACATACTGGCTTTGATAAACTTGCAATCGGTCACTGGCTTCAGTTGGTGATATTCCGTCAGCCATTGGTCCCAAGTTATCATAAGATTCTTGGAATGCAGCAGATGCTGCATGAAATTTTTCCACTTTTTCAATCAGATCTGATCGGAATTGAGGTTGCACTGCACATAGTCTGTTTTGAATCTTCAAAAAATGATACATTATCATAGGTGATGGCAGTTTGCACTGCCTTCAAAAAAAAACAACAAAAAAGCAATTTCTACACATTGTCGATAAATAAACTGCTGCACAAGAACACACAAGTTTGAATGGCAAGACTTCAAACACTATAATTCCCTTTCAGTGCTTTCTTGTACAAAATGAAGGTGACTGCAACTACAATGAGGCAGTTAGGTTTGCCCCTGTTGAGCAATACGTGGTGGTACTAAATTGGTAAGTGCATTGCTATGTTGATGAACAAGCTGCATTTCATTTCATTATTTCTTGAATAAAATATCTTATAAAGAAATACCTAAATGGATGCATGGCAAGAAAACCTTTTTGTGCCAGGAGGAATATTAGGGAAGATCTAAACACGAAATAAGCAATACACATTTTTCACAAATTTTAGTTTATGTAGATGCGTAGTATTGCAGCACAAGGAATACAAGTGTTTTTTTCCTTTGTCTAATTTTGGTTTAAACCACTTACACATCATTGTCAGTTGAATCGACTCATTACATTAAATACTAACTTTCCATTTAATTCCAACTGTGGCATAATCATACAAACTGTCACTTGTGTCAGTGAAAAGCATGCTCACTCTTTGAACTTCCTACTGATTTCCAAAGACCATTACATTCAGTTACAAATTGGTAAGTCTACAAAAAGTTACACTTCATGCACTAGATCTCATTTTCATCAAACTAAACACAGCAACCAAAACGACTTGCGATAGGAGCTCAAGCAGCAAGTGCACATAGCTTCACATTGTTGGTTCTGTTGCTGGAAGCAACAACACACATCACACACCGTGATCACTCTATAACAGTTGCCACACATACAGTGTATAGGTGCTATTCTTAGAATACATCTCATTTGTGTTGCATAGTGCACGTGGTGCCACACCAACCAAGAGTACTCGGCAAGACGAAGTAGACTAGAGGACAGTGTTCCCACCTTTGGTGAATTTTTCCCTAGATTTGGAATCTCATCAACATGTGGGGAAAATCTAGGGTGTTGAGGAAGATTTCAGGAAAATTCAGATTTTTGTGAGATAAAACTGTGATGGGATATGGTCACGTATCACTCTCAGCTTCATTTCCATACATACTGTATCTCAATAAATCTAATAACACAAGGATTTCTTCAGGTTGAGTGGAGTGTTTCTGAAGTTTTACTGAATCTTAAGTGGGGTTTCTTTGTGATAGGGGGTGCAAGGATATCTACAATAACCATCAGTGTTGCTGCACTACAAAAACCGTCATTTAGCCAACCCAAAAGGGGACCGCCAGGCCGTGTGAGGCTGGAAGAACTCAGTGGTAAATCTGTTTTTTCTTCACTGAGACATTTCAGTCATTTGTTCCACAGAGTTTTTTTTAACTTGCTGAAGCATCATTCACTAGACTACCTTTTCAAACATTATGACCGAATTGACAAAAAAAAATGTTGTCATTTCAAAAAATTTTAGTCTATTACCAAAAATCGACTGAGAAAACACATGGCAAATTGAAAGGAATATGAACATGAGAAAAAATGATATTGCGACCTACTTTATGCTGGTGGTGAGGGAAAGACATAACGTGAAGTTAAAGCAGAGATTCCTTTCAATGTCCCCAAAAGTAAAACTAGCAGAACATATATTATAGAAGTCAAAAGCTGACTACAGTACTTGCATTTCTTTTAACACCTTCACTGCGAGGTGGATTTTCCCTTTGAAGGTATAATTTGCCCATATGGGGCAAGTCTGCAACCCCATTACTTACAAGGCGATTTAGCTATAGAGCTGTTCAAATCCTCAGAAGATGCAGCAAGTCTTCTAGCTTGCATTGAAAAAAATTTGACAATTTTGGGTTTCAGGTTTTTGTGGATGATGTCCTTTTTGGCTCAGGTCATCGGCCCCTGGGTCCCAACAGCTAGATGGGATCACGTTTTCTGTGGAAACTGGACTAAAATCGGAGCCTTCTGAGCCTTTGATTGGCTTTCTAGCATTTCCGTTTACATAGTTCCAGTAACTACCATCAGTGGCACAGTTGATCATTAAAATGATCAACAACTATCAATTGCCAAAATCATCAGTGATTTTGACAACCTACCATTGACCAACTCAGAGATCTTAACAGGCCTGTCTGTCTACTTACCACATTTGCTTGGGAAAGTAGTTTATCCCAGCTGTACCTCAATGTGTCGACTTTGTTCATTTCTTCTGGATTAACCTGCACGTTAAACTTCTGCATAATAGCATATGCTTCTTCAACAGGACCTGGAAGATTGTATACATAACATAACAATAAAAAATGCAATAATTTTGTTGAACCTTGAGCATATATTACAGAAAATTCCACCTTTTGCCCAGCTAATCAATTGTAACAAAATTTCTCAATTGCGTATTCTTTACTGATAGCAACGTCCATTAATACAAATTAGAAATCACTCTAAAACAATACGCATTGGTTGATTTTATGTTGCACCAACATGCCTGACCTTATCAATCATACATACTTAGATCATGAAAATGTTTGAACACCTTTCCAGTAGTTGCCCAGCTTGAAACATGTGCAATACTCACAATATGTTGTCCAGGGCTTCATGTTTCACAAAACGTTTCATCACAAACTAAAAGTGCCAAACTTACACACTAACAATCAAATTTCAATGATAATTACTATATGAATATAAGTTGGACCAAGGGTTGCAGTGTGACAGGAATGTCTGCAAATGGCATTTCCATACTTTTATCATAGCAACCTGCCTTAATGATGCTTATTTTTCTCCAGATTCCTTGTGTGTACCACTATCGCATAAATGAATAAATCACAAGCTATCTCACGCCTAGGGCGTTGGTAAGGCAACCAAAAACTGCTGTTTTTTAGGCTGAAATCGCAGTACGAATATATCGTACACCGGCTCTCTAAGTCTTAAGTCACAGACTCACACCCATTTATATATACCTCAACTGTATCTTTTTCAAAGACATTGTTGCAATCGGAAAGCCCGAGCTGCATGTGCGCAAAGCTCCACACCGTGGCAGCAAGCAACAATAGAGATCATGCACAGCAATCACTCTTCACGTACACTAGTTGTTATATTCAATCATTAACACGTTAGTATTGCCTGAGATTACATGTCACAATCACTCTATTACTGCTTGTTCATGCCATTTATATATGGGTGTTGTTCTTCACGCACCCATCAACAACAAATCAACAAATCATCAATAAATCAACAACAACAAATAAAATAAAAAACAACATTCCTTCAAATGCAACCTCTAGGAATGAATGTAAAATTGTGAGAAACTTCATGAAAACATTCAGGAAACACAACACAACAAACAAAAACGTATATTCACCAAAACAAGGTTCTCTGGTTAAACATACATACACTTGCATTATATTAGCATGAAAACACAGTAACACCAACTTGCTAAACAAAAAGACCACATATAATGCAAAGTCAACATTGCAAGAAACGCTGTCTCAAAAAAATAGAACTGCATTTACTAAAGCAGATTCTTACAAAAAAACTGCAAAACACTAGGACAGAATAATAAAAATGAACAGTGTGGAATACTTTTGAATAAATAACAAAAACATATCACACCTAAAGTGAAATCAATTTTTGTGAATTCAGCTTTGATCATATCCAGAGCTTTCATAGCCTCACGAATATCATCAAGATCTTTGATGGGTCGTGTCAATTTTTTTGAATACTCAGTTATGAATTCAAACAAACTTTCCATTTTTCGGCGATACTCTATGTTAAGGTGCTTGCACAAGATCACCTAGAAGAGACACAAAAGAATGAGAGACTGACAAGGATATCAGCAAAGAAAAATTGGTTATGTTATAAACATTACATTCCAAGCCTTTATTTCCACTGCAAGAGATGCTTTAATATTTTCAGAAAGTAGCAAAAGTGGGCCAACTTCAATGGCGGATGGTAGTTTCTCCACTGACTGGTTGACCTCTTCAAAGCGCATAATTTCTGCTCGAAACTCAGTCAGAAGAGGATTAGTTGACATAAACCTTAAAAAGACAAACAATTACACACAGACAAAACAAGTGAAAAGCAACTTTGATTTGGGAATGGTAACTCATTGGCAACAGTCATCATAATGAACAAGCTGTTAATCCATTAATGACCAACGCCAAAAATACAAATCATATCCTTATGGTTTTTCAGTATCCTTTAGCTATATGCCCTGACATAAAAATTAGGAAAAATTGGGTGAATTTTTTGCAGTTTCTTAGCGATAGCATGTTCCATGAATGGAACAATGGTCCAATGTGGGATCATTGTTGCGCCATAAAACTAATTAACATTTCCTATTCTTTCTTTTCTATTGACAACTGTTCAGACATAGCTACACCACTATTTTTATTGTCGCCTTGATGGCTATGTACCAACCAGGCATGTAGCCAGGTTTCAGGGTTTGGGGGGACAAAACACACCTTTCCTTTAAGTTAAACAAACTGTAACATCGCAAATCAGTATTGTTACCAGTGTTAAAGTTCCTTAGTACAATTTATTTTCTAACAAGGTTAGCTTTTTACGCAATGTGCGGTGGTGTTGCGAGTTAGCTTAACGATTAAACAGATTAAAGCTGGGCATTTGCAAAATTTGTTAGTCTTCTTAGGTTTGAATCACACGTATATCTACCTAAATATAATAGGAAATTTTCTAGGCACAACAAAACTTGATGGGCATTGCCCCCGAATGCCCCCCATGGCACTCCATTAAGTGTGACGTCATGGACAAGTTTAGTGCCAATGGAATAAGGGTATAAATCATAAAACTATCAGAAGGTTTTGCACATAGGTGTCATTAGACATATGGAAATCTCCCATCATGCAATACAGATGTGACGAAGTGGCACTGGGACCACCTGCATCAAAAACATCAAATTTAAGATTATCAAAAAGGACAGGTTGCCAGTGCATAGGCTGCTCATTACTAGAGCGAAAACCTAAACTTGACCACACAAAACTTTTGACTGGGCCACATGCAGCCTGCGAGTTGGACACATGATCTAGCCCAGGGGTTCCCAACCTTTCTCTTACTATGTATCCCTTCAGCATTCTGACAGATGAGCATGCACCCCTTTAGCATTTCGAAAGATAAGCATGTACCCCTTCAGTATTTCGACAGATGAACACGTGCCCCTAAACTTTCTTATGACAAATTATTTTATCATGATTAATCACAGAATTTAAAAATAAGCACATAACGGCTTTTTCAAATAATTTTTACTGATACATGTATAAATTTAGGAAAAGAAAGATATGTAAATATATATTTCTCTTCTATTGCTAACCTTAATGTACCCCTTCGGATAGGCAAATGTTCGGATAGGCAAATCTAGGAGTACATGTACCCCAGGTTGGGACCCTCTGATCTAGCCAAATGCAGATTTTGCTAGATGCTGAAGTAGACAGAGTGACAACATAGCATCAAGACTATGACTTTTAGAAGAGGAACAAAGACATAGCATCTTTGTCTCCTTGCAATTAAACAGCAGAACCGTTTTTGTATGGCAAAGCCGTAGGAAACTTGTATGAAAAACCAAATACAATTGAGCACATAAACCATACGACAAAAATTCACAGGTGTACAAGCACAACTGGCAGAAATTGCAGCAGTGCCATACATGCCCACACCTAAATTTGACACTCATGCTTAACAGTGAAAGAAACCTGCAAAAAAGAACAGCATCAACTAGTATTACATGTACTGAAAAAATCAAACATTGCCAAGACAATTTAGTGGGCAAAATGCAAAATTAAGCAAATGCATCAGCACTGGCCAAAGGAGTTTTCATCACCTAGCTTGTGTGCATACAAACAAGATGAATATTGCGATTCAACCTAAGAGACTTACTCCTTCACTTTGTTTTCCCTGTCATCCTCCCACAACATGCTGAAATTGTTGAATTGAGCAAGGTGCTTTTTAACTGGCTCTCTCATACTGTTCATTGCACTGGCCAGCATCATCACAAGTTTGGTAACATCTTTGTGCTCAGATATAGCCTTTTGAGATAAAGTGTATTTGTGACAAACTTCATTATAAACTTTGCAAAAATATAATATAAATTTATGATCAACTTGCTTCTAACGTATATCCATATCAGTCAAACATGGTACAATCAAACACACCTTGTAATGATTCTGGAACTTGTCCAATTGATATTGCAAACCAGCAAGACTAGTGTGCCTTCGACTTTCAGCTCGTTTATTAAAACGATTTGCAGAAACTCTGCTTTCAGGATAAACTTCTTCTTCAGGTACATCTTGACCCCAGCACAGAACACCTCTGCTAACCTCAACAACACACCTGCATCAACAAGAAGATGTTTCATGCAAACTTCTGCATTGTTTTTACACTTAAATCCACCAAAATATTAATCTCTGAAATCACAGAAATCAATACAATTTCAGTGCCTCTGCTACCCAGAGCAGAAAATAGTTATATTAGAGATAAGCATACCATATCTTTCGATTGTAAGCTGCGGCTTCCAAAGCTTTTTTTTTTCATTTCAGGCAGCTAACAGTCAAGAGCAGCTTACATTTTTTATTTCTTTACCTCATTCAAAGGTATTGATGATGCTCAGTCTACCTTCAGCTACGTTTTGCCAATCAAACTCCCTTTTCAAATTCTATTCCCTTGTAATGGGGTAAGCATCATTACCAGGGTTGTGAAACACAAAACGTGCTGGTACACAAAAGCATCTCACAGGCTTAGGTAACCAATGTTGTTCAAATGTGGCTCAAAACCAAGGGAGGCTGACATTAATTTTCAACAATATTTCGTGCAGCTTACAATCAAGGGTGGCTAACAAAATCAAGGTTGGCTAACGTTTTTTGTGTCACCCTGTACAAAAATCTTTGTCAAGAGCATTATAACTACTACTATTTTTCGATTTAATGCCACCCTTGACTTTAAGTCATACTTTAACATACGTACCTAAGCCTCAGATGTTTCATGTGCCAACATGTTTTACTTTTAATTGGCATGCCCTGGTAATGATGCTTACACCACTACAACTGCTTTCTGTTATCACAATCCCTCAAATGGTAGAGGATGCATGATGCTGAAGAGAAGAATGCAAAAACAGTTTGGTCAACAAAACGCAGCCAATGAAAGACCATCCAGACCTTTCAACAAAGGAAAAAAATGTCAGCCATCCTTCATTCTAAGCTGACATGAAATGATGAAAAACATGAGCCATGGCTTGCAATCGAATAACTACAGTACACGAATCATCTGCAGCTTTCACTGTCAACTGTCTTTCAACAAAATTTTAATGGTGTAATTCTGACTTCCGATCATTGAGATTGCATTGCATCCAGTTGGTATACAGTTAAAACATGGTTCCTGTCACTACAGCCCATCAATTCATCTCTTTTATTTTTATGAAAGTTATGTCAAACAATAAACAGAACTTCAACAATAAACAGAAAAGTAATTTATTAATATTACAAACTTTGTTCGTGACATGTTTTACACCAAAATTAAAATCACAGAACATTATAAAAATGTTTTGATTAGAAAACCCTCCAAATCTATATATGAAATCTACATCTGTACTTTTGCCAAAAAAATTTTTCCTAGGCTAACTTTACTGTTGAAGTAAACTTTCTTTCTTAGAAAGTTATCATTGTGCAGATAATATTCAAACACTTTGCTTCAGAATGCCACATAACCACTGTGGTTTATCTACTGTTGTTATTGTTTAAAAACTGCCGTTCCATGGCTCTTGCATTTTTTGCATTGCGTCATTTAATCTGATAAAATCTTCTTTTGCTATGGTTGCACAAGGCTCAAAAGATTCAAAATCTAGCCTGGTTTCCAAAGGAAAATTTGAGCAAAATACTTCTGATTCACGGTATGGCCCTAGGCCAAAATGGCCAAAAACCTACCTCACTTATGATGTCTCTCACAATAAATCCAAAACCAAAAAAAAATTTTTTTCATTGCAGAGTCAAAGACTGGCCGAGTCTTTTAAGGGTTTGAACAGTTCGCTAGCGCAATAGGTGGAGTTATGCAGTTGCTAAAATATGAGAAAACTGTTTTGATTTAGGCTGATTTTCAAGTTCAATATATTCGTACGCCGGCTCTCAATGTGTTAAGTGACTCACGCAGGTCTTACAGGTAAAAAGAGCCCGGAGCTAAAGGTGTTAGCACCGACACCACGGGCCGTGAGGTTGTTTCAAGTGGCCCGCGATGTAATACGTTCATAAGCAGACTTTTTTATTTTTAGTATATTTTATAGGCTCAAGTATATTTGCCATCAAAACACTAAAAAATTATACCTGTTGTTTCTGTTATGGGCCTACCACCCAAAAACTTGTGTAACAAACGCTTCGAAAATATGTCATTTGGTTTACATCCATACAAGCTGGCAACACTGCATGCAACTATGGGACTCATTATTACTTCATGTTCTCGCATAAAACTAATCAAAATCAAAGGATTTGTTATGTCACAATAGCTTCTTGTTACCTCACAAAAATGGTTGGGCAGGCCTGGTGTACATTGTACACCACTCGCCACAATCTGCATTCTCTTTTTCTTCTTCTAAAATATTGTTGGCAATATTTGCAAGGGTATTTTTCAATGAAAGTTACACTTCCTCGGCAGGTATCATTGGCTACATTGTGAAGTTGTTGTCTACAAAGCTGTGAAACAATGCAAAACACCCTATCGATGCTACACTGTTCATTTAGTCCAGGGGTTCCCAACCTTTCTCTGACCATGTACCCCATAAGCATTTCGACAGATGAGCATGTACCCCTTAAATTTCTTACGACAAAAACACTGAGAAAAATAATAAAAATTCAAAAATTTCATATTTTTGAATAATTGGAAAAAAGCAATAGGTAAATATAGTTTCCCTGGCATGGCTAAAGTTGCAATTGCTAAGGTTGCTAACCTTAAACATTACCACTACACTATAAATTCAAACTAAAAAAACACATTACATTGGCATACTTTGCTGCTTCGTTGATGGCTGCTTGCATTTCCTCAAGATTTGGTTTCAGTTCAATATTGGGAATGGCAAGTTCAACATTAGTAACAAGTAATGGAGACATGCCTTCTCGTGTTAGCAAAATTGTGGTGCCCTCATGTCCATTGTCTGCTCCTCCCAGCATCCTTGTATATGATGATTTTGGATAGAATACCCTGAGTTACCAATTGGAAAATTAATATTTTGTTTATTTGTTAACAGCAAACATAAAATCAGGGTTCCCACACATTATCAAACACCCATTTCCATACTTATGCTAAACCTTTTCATTCTGAATTTAAGAACTTTACTACCATCACTTATCTTCATTTTAGCATGATTTTATTAATGGAGCACAATGCAAAAAAACATCTGGAAAACTATCATTAGCTGCAGAAAACAAAATTTGAACCAAAAAATGGCTAATTTTCAAATTTCTATACTTTCTTAATATTTTTTGCACATTTTAGCAAAATTAAACACTTTTTCAAGGTCTTCACAACCTATTTTACAATTCAATACTTTTTCAATACGTTCAATATCAAATGGGAACCCTGATAAAATGTAAATTTGCGTTACTGAACCTTCTCTTGATCAAATCCAATGAATGTCTGGTGCATTTTAGTAGAGCCTCCATTGTTCTTGTTTTAAAATACTCTGTAAGTTCTTCACATTCAGCTGCAAATGCATCATCATCATTGAAATCAAGACTATCTTTGTATTTAGCTTTAGAACTTCCAGAGGAGTCGGGGCTGAGCCTGCATCATTGCAACAAAAACAAAATATTTTAAATTCAATTGTAGATTTTCATCACGCAAATCAAAGTTCTAGGTTTGCTTCAAGCTTTTGAGGAATCAACCAACTGCGCTATACTTTCACCTTTTAATGATGATTCTCACTAGCACATACTTGTACTTACGTAACTACTCTCCACATGTGAGATAAGGAATCTATCGGCAACTCTTTAAAAGGAAATCGATTTCCCTTAACACTATGCATCATTAGTCCTAAAATCTGCAAGCAATGCTAATAGGTGAGATGTTGAAAGGCTAAACAAGACCAGAGAAAGCAAACAAGCTCAAGACTACAGTGAATAAATCAAAACACAAGCTGCAACAATTAAAAACTGGAAAATACGCCTTTCTCAAATTTAATTGCATTCACTGGAACTTCACATCTAACTTAAGCTAATTATATATCCTTGTTCAATGCAACCGATCCATTTACACTTGAAACAACACAACCTATGAGTCACAGCAATGGAAGAATGTGCAAGGAATGCCACATTCATTGCATTGGCAACCAAGTTCTAGCATGCACCTTCAATAATGCTATTACAGGTATCAACCTTTGTCATTGCCAGCATTTTGGTGACAAAAAAGGGCGAAACATACAAACGACAAAGGTAAAGATAGCCAAAATTATGATTTCACCCAGGGAAGGATCCTGTTTGGAATATTCATGTGCATCAAGTTGGTAACACCAATCATCTTCACTCATCTAGGGAGTGAAAAATGGGTTATTCAGGATAAATAGCAATGTCCACACAACTGCCAAATTTTAGAATCCAAAGCAACACTGCAAGACACAGTTTTTCCAACCATACTGTACATAGTTCACAACAGACAGAAGTGTTTTACGTATTTTGAATGTTTCTGCACCAAATTAAACAAACAAAATAGTCCAGTGTAGCACAGAAGCACAAGAAATTGAAGTTAAGCAATAAAAATTAAATTGTCACTTACTCAACGCAGTATCTCCCGGAATGCTTAGCAAACACTTGAATGAGGTCTTGAACAGCATTTTCAATGTGCTGACTGCGTCGATTCAAGTATTTTGCCATGTTCTCCGTATGTTCACGAGTACTAACATCAACAACACAAAAAACTTGATTAAAATAAAAAAAAATATTGATGAACACCAGCCTGGGCACAAGAACATCTTGCAGGCAAACTACAATAGGAGTCTTCTCACCATGAAAGAAAATCATTAAGACGGTAGGTTGTTTCATCATCCAAATCAACAAGAGCTGTTGTTGCAATATCCTGCAGCATGTCATCTACACGAGCTTCCTTGAGGTCATTGACTTCACGAATAACACGCTTCAATTGATTAAGCTCTTTCTCAACATTATGAAAGTAAAGCTATAAAAACAATTTATATTTACTTTGCATTGCATACCATTACGTACCAAGAGTATTTTGACCTTTTGAAGGACAACACAAATACTGCACAAAATGGAAAACAGTAACACTACACAACTGCAAAACATCGACATATGTCGTCTTGCATAACATACATACACAAAAATTGTGCATAAAGCAAGCACGAACCATTTATTCTCCGCACAAAACTAGCAAAAAGATTTAGTATTTATGATGCTGCTTATAAAATGCAAAAATGTCTTCCCATGCAACAGAAAAGCATAAAATTTTTCACATTATTTCAATAAGTTTTTTAAAACTTGCTTTGAAAAAATTTATCAAACCAATGTTTTACAAAACGAAAACTTAACATATCAGTAACAACCAACAAATATGTTCAAACATAGTTCAAGTCAGTGTTAACTTTTTCGGTCATTTTTCAAACACAGACCAATTTTTTTTAATTGACTCAATAGATGAAGTCAATTCAATCATAATGTTAAAAAAGGTAGGCTAGTGAATGCTGTTATGGCGGGTTTTAATAATATATATGAGACAAATGACCAAAATGCCTCAGCAACAAAAAACAGGTTCAAGTTATCTTAAGGCTTCTGTCAAGCTCATGAAATGATACATAGCATAATTTCGCATGAACAGTGCATTTCATCATCATCAATCACTACATTCCACAAAAAGCAACACCACAGATTCCTGAAATGTGACATTGAAGTGATAAAAAGAGAGGACACATATATTACCAGGAACTAGATAGCTTCAGCTGACATTTTCGTGTGAGTTAACAGAAATATCACAAACTTCTTTTCCCAAACTCCTTGTTACGCTGTGATATTTTCATTCCACCACTAAATCATGCTGGTTATCTAACACAGAACTGAAATAGAAGCTATTGAAAGATGTGTAGCTTGCAAAATTTTTATGAGATATAATAGTATCAAGATCAGTAACAAGCATCTCATCTTCACATCAACTTGATGGATTTATTTCAAAACAAATTAGTGAGATAACATAAGACATATATGAAAAGCTGCAAAACCAAGCCACACTCCACATGCACAATCCTTGTTTTTTGTTTGTTGTTTTAAAATAAACCAAATACCACTGCCTTTTAACTTTTTTCAACTTCGTTCACCTGTGCAATCGATTGCTGTATTCCCATTCACTCCATTGTGAATGTATGGCTGGTGTGACAAAAATCATACTGTAGTACAACAAATGTTCATTGTAAGACAACCTTAATTGCTCTGCTTTATCAACAGCTTGCTTTCTGCTATCTAGCAAATTGGCTACTATCTTCAAATATGCATTGGTTACAACTCAGCTTTGCAAAGTGTTGTTTTCCTTTCATCAACACACATACTTTTTCAAAATAAATAAGAGGCTTTTTATTAGCTGGGTCCATGCTGTTATTTGAAAAAATGTGGAGACCTGTTTTGATCAGCGCCATGTTCATAGGCATTGGAAGAGGGGGAGAAATCCAAAAATTTAATTTTGAAATGTGACATTTTCCTAACAAATCATTAGCAGAAAAGGTTACTTCCTTAGTTTCTAATGATCAAATGAAATTTGCCACTTTTGGCCCCCATTGCAAGAATCCTTCATACTGCCCAAGGAAAACCCATTATTGGCCCTTTCTTCTGATGCCCATGACCGTGTTTGTTTGGCAAACTAGTCCACAATTTTGAAAAAGCCAAACATTGGTTGCTGTATTCACAAACCATTGTAAAACATGCATTGAGCAGACGGCTCATGGCATGATTCTTCACATTTGGGATGAAAAAAATCGGTATCCTTCAGGGCCCACAATTGTCTCCTTTGTAGTCATTATCAGCCACAACTTGCGAACGGACTCCCTTGAGAGTCAGTAAGGACATCTTTAGATTCAGAAGACAGGAATCAATACAATGAGTGGCAAAAAAGAGCACCTTAACACCTTCAGCACTTAGTCAATTTATTCCTTCAAAGGTTTAATTTGCCCATTTTGGGCAAGTCTTTGCAACTCCATAACTCTCCAGGCGATTGAGCTAGATAGCTGTTCAAACTGTCAAAAGATGTGGTGTGTCTTCTAGTTTGCATTGAAAAAAGAATTGAGAAGTTTGGGATTGCAGCTTTTGTGTGTGACATTGTAAGTGGAGTAGGTTTGGGCATTTTTGGCTGAGGTTATCAACAGATGGAAACCAACTCATCCGCCCGGTGCAGAAGGTGCTTAGAAACACTGCTTCAAACCATGAAGGACAACTCACAAGAAAGATTAACAACCTTACACATGAAAATAGCAATCAGGCCAGTTACCATTGGGGCTATTGAACAGATGTAAAAAGCACATGACATAAACCTTGTGATTAAGAGAACTCCATGTTGTAAATATCAACCCATGTCGAATAGCTCTGTCAACTTGCTTTAAATGCTGCTTCATCAAGGGCATGAAAATGGTGGGAATACTCTCCTTTGCTTTTGCATAATCACTCAGCAGTCCCTCCAAAGTTTCCTGTTATCAAAACATCCAATCAGTGAGCTTTTTGCTATGTTTTGATCAACTAAGAAACCATCTGAAATTGCACGAAGTTAAATCAGACAATAAATGCAACAGCCACCTGGCTGGAAATGAACACAGTCTGACAGCAGGCCTAATGTATGATGCAAACAAGCAGAGAGGCCAATGGAACGTGGCAAATAATCAAAAATTAATTAATTAATCAGTGAAGGTGGCTACCAGGGCTAGACAAACTGTGGAAATCAGGAAGGACCTTCCCAAGAAAAGGTACACGCTCCTGAGAAATTAATCAGCTGCAAGTCAGGTAAAATCAAATAAAATGCACAAAGAATTGCAAGAAAATCACAAGACGGGCTGTAAGAATTTCCTCAATGCGTCAAGGTGGCCCAATATCTAGTCTCATAATGCGAAAGTTATGCGCACGTAATAATATCTCTTTACTGCTGTGAACTCCTTGAGAGCCGGTCTACAGTATATTCAAACTTGGATTTCGGCCTAAAAAACAGCAGTTTTCGGTTGCCTTACCAACGCCCTAGCTCCTCCACCGATTGCGCTAGAGAGCTGTTCAAGAGCTCAAACGGA
>JGI24159J19872_10005746_pt1 | contig 16069 bp, 12 predicted proteins | sample Ectturendosymbi4_FD_19872 | JGI IMG/M metagenome (IMG submission 19872) | reverse complement strand
GAAAAATGCTTAGCTTAGTGGTTGTTAGATCATTCCGCTTGCATCATATAAATTTGAGCAAAAAAGCAATCTTCTGGTGAAATCTTTAACTTTTTTACTGGTTACCGGGGTGTTGGCGAAGGTTCGTGGTTTTAAATTGGTGATAGGATGATTCTCCTGCATGTTTTCTGGCCTGGTTGGATAGAAGCAGATCCATCGCCAGATCAACAGCATTGGGGGTGGCTTTGAGCTTCTTCTGAGGCTTCTTAATAGTCAGGGCCGGCCTTAGCAAGTGCGGGGCCCGATTGGAAGCACTTCTGCGGGGCCCCACTCAGTGGCTTATGCAGAAACTTTTTACGAGGGCATCAAGTCATAATCATAGAAACCATCAGTTGTGGTGAAAGAGAGAGGTCCGAAAACGGCAATGCCAAACTAGAGGTGTCTGAGGTATAACCCCAGGTTCACTTCTGCAGCGGAGACTTTCCATGTCCGTTCCACGAACATCTCCGTAACACCCAATAAACCCATGAGTTGCTACACTCAATACCTTCTGCCTCACCAGGACCTACCGCGGTGTACGTCAGGCCAATTGGCTATGTGTTAAAAGAAATTAGCAACACTGCTTGATATAGTCAGCCAACAAAGATAAGATATAACACCTTAGCAACAAAGCATCAACAAACGAAAAATTGTGGCAACAGGACATCGCACAAAAACTACAACGCTTATGCAACATTGTATATAATGCGGCACAATAATGGAAAAGCCAAATGAAATAGATAAATGGGCTGTGGAATTGGAGCCCGAGCCCAAGCAACTTTGGATGGTTGCAACTGGAGTCGAAGCCAAAAGCTTTCACATTTGGTTTGTCGTACGTGTACATAATATCCTCGTTTTCATGGTTGTTCGAAGGGGTGCATGGGGGCCTTGGATTGGACCCCTGGATTTTGAAATTTGAAAATATTATTTTTTAGTTTCGAGTTTGTAAAAGAAAATTTTAACCGTTGTTTGCCCCCTTGAAAAATGCTTTTGACCACCACCTGTAAAAATTCACTGTTGTCCCCCCTAGAATAAATCCTTCCTACGCCCAAGTTCGTTTGTGTGTAGATCAGGGTTCTCAAACTTTTTTGCACATGTTGCACTGTCCATCAAATATATCATTTTGCGACACCATTTAACCACGCTGGTGTAATAGTACAATTGAGACAATTGTTTTCATTTTTCAATATACCAAATCATTTTGGAGCCGGAACTCAAGCCAAAAATTTTAGATGCCTGGAGTTGGAGGTTTAAGTTGAGGTCTGGCTCCATAGCCCTGCTTTAGGTGATTGTAGCCTACATTACAAAAGAATGCGTTTGCTAAGACAAACGTATTTTTCGGGCTTTAGCATTAGCAGTGCCTTTCAGACCTTTGTCCAAGTTCAAGGCTCTGCTAATTTTGGATTCAATGGACATAATCGTCAAACTATTTAGGCGCTTTTGCTGGATTGATGATCTCAGATATGAGGGTTTTAATTAGCGTCAGCTTAGAAAACTCCTTTCTCCGGATGCTACGGTCATTGGGATGGTCAATTGTAAATTTTGAGGGCAATAAACAAATACGAAAAACGACTGCCACATCAGATCTCTACGAATGATAAGGCATAACGCTACAAAAGACCGATTATGTAGCAAACATTTGCAACTACGACCTAAACTTTACTTTCAGAAGACAAGTGGCAGTTACTATTCAAACAGCAATATCTTTCTGCTTCAAGTAAGCTACAAAACGTTTACAACTGAAACAGAAAACAGCTTCAAAACTTAAGCCCTTTCTGCCTTAACTAGCTGCTATTGAAAGAACTAGACCACTTATCGAAGACAATGACCACTGCTACCATTTCAGAACGAATTATAATTATTGAAAATGTTAAAAAAACGCGCAGTTCACTTTTATTTACCTAGCAATGGGCCCCACGCTTAAAAACACTGTGGGCCCGGTCCGGCGCTGCACAAGCAGCGTCGATGGAAAGTGTCAGAATGCGTAGGTTATTAGGCGTAGCGCGGGTCCCCTCAGGCTCGGGGCCCGATTGGAAGCAATCGGCTCAAGGCCGGCCCTGGTAATAGTTTACAATGAATTGAAAAATGACTTCATGGGGAGACTAGAGAGGTACTGATTGTGAATTTGGGGGCTCAGCCCGCTTGCTCCCACTTCTGTTAAAAAGTGTCACAACTTTTTTTATAAACCTGGTCTAGTGGGATTGATGTTTTTTTCTTCACATCAGCAATCCAGTGTCGAAAAATGTGAAACGGTATTTAAAGACTTGATTGAAAACCTACCTTTATAAGTTGCGTTAAATGTATTTTAGGGCAATATGCTTTAAGGCCCAGTGTAAATCTATCATGTGATTGTAAGATCATTTTTTACAATAGTCAGCAAAGCTACCTAAAATGGGAGTAGTGTTCTGGCAAATTCACATGTACATGTAAATGCACAAGCTTGGCTTGGAAACATGATCGTCATTTAGTTTTTATTTGAGTCCTATCGTGGGACATGAGTTGTCACTTCCAAGTCTAAGAAGAACCGTTCTGTTTCTAATCAGGTCGGGAATGTGTTTCAGACACTGTTCTTCACTGATTTCTCTAGGGATAGCCAAAACAGTGGCAAACGCTTGCGCGCAGCATGCTTTTATGCCTTTTAAATACATGTTGTAGATATACGAGATCTGTGTAGCTTGTGAAAAACGAGGCCCACTGTTTGGTACCCGTTTCAAACGTTTTCTGAATTAATGATTAAAGAGCTTTCAAACTGTGTTTATTACCTGAAAAATAGCATAGTTCGACTAACAAAAATAGCCACTTTTTGACCTAGAAAAGATAACCTCTTATGTGTGACACACAACAGTTTTCGCAGACAACCTTTGGTATTGAAGACATTTTTGGCGCTCCCCAATTTGACTGCCCCCCCAAACGCCTGGTCTGGATCCGGCACTGATAAATGGTATTATCCGGCTCCTGTAAAAATTGAAATTTTCACTCCTGCTCCAGCCCCGGTGTTTATGCATAATTCTGACTCTGGGTCTTGCTTCGGCAAAATCCTATACTCCGGCCGGATGCCACTCCGGCACTCCAGCTTCGTGATCGGTTTGGTGACATTTCATCTCGCGTCATTTCATCATGCGACAATTAATCACTGACATTTAATCACTAGATAGTTAATCACGCAGACAATTAATCACTTACCTGGTTTGGTGACATTTAATCATTTGAGAATTAATCACTGACATTTTAATCACTGGATAGTTTGTTAAAATAGTGTTAGTTGCATCTGCATATCTTTTCCAAGTCCTTTCAAAAAGTCCATAATGTTGGGTGATGACATCGAAAAAGTGCATGTTGTCAGCTCGTATGAAAAAAATGTTGTCAGCTAGTATAAAAAAAGTTCAGTAACGTTGGATGAAGGAAACACATCTAAAGCAGATAAGGAGCGAAGAACCAATCTTCAATCTGTCATTCTTTTTGTGGTCTTCTTTCATACCAATTTCGTTAACTTTTCGCATAACACTTTGTCTCAAATGAAAATAGCAACCCGTAACTGTTGCACTTGGAAATGCTGATCTAAAAGCATTTATCGCTACACCCTCAAAATATAGCTGTATTCTCTCAGGAGAAGCTGAAATAATCATTCTTTTTACTTCATTCAACATGCCATCATACACAACTCGAATCTTGTTCTGTACAAGGCAGTAAATGGCGGCAAGCTTTATGCCAGGAGCGAGTTCGAAATTGATTGTGTACAATTGAAAAAATATGCATTGTGTGCAAATGTGCGTGTTGATCTGTCTAGTGATAAAGAGTCCAAGGGATTAAATGTCTGGGTGTTTAATTATCTGCGCGATTAACTATCTAGTGATAAAATGTCAGTGATTAATTGTCACGTGATGAAATGACGTGTGATGAAATGTCTGTACACCTCGTGATCACCTCTGATAGCTACCATGTCAGAAGAGGCAGCACGCTTGCAGAATTTGCACAGCCTATAAATGTCTAAGCAAGTTTGGCCCTGTTCCATTTGAAGGAACTTTAATTCTGGTGAACATCCGAAGGTGATTTTTGAACACTTCGTGTGTGGACAGGAGGTTGTCATTGGTTTCGATGCTTTTACGATGCGTTCTACCCATGTATCAACATCATTACAGGCGTTTGACATGAGCTTATCTAAATATCAAGACAACCGTACGATAGTGGGCAGAAAGAGATACTGCTCTTTGACCGTGTGAGGACCTTTCATATTACTTCAGACAGTGCCGGCCCTGGCAGGTGCGGGGCCCAATGCAAGACCTAGGCGCGGGGCCCCTCTGAGCAGTGGCTTTATGACGTCATCATGTTCAGTCAACCGTGTTAAACGACCATGGTAGAACGCAGATTTAAAGCCTTACCACGAGATCATAGAGGAAACTCATCGCTAATTGTAACACGAGCGTGGTTTGTTAACAATGAGATTTATAAGCCGTTTCTACTGAATTCTTGAGCGCAAGGAGCACCTGAAAAAAATGAACAATCTACCTAAACACCATAGCGCTGGGCCCACAGCGGCGCGGGGCCCAATGCAGCTGCATCGGTTGCATCGGCTTAAGGCCGGCCCTGACTTCAGATAAGAGCGGGCTTACGTAATTTTGTTGAAGTATTAGTGGCACGTATGAATAAATAAGATATGACATAGCGAGTTAAGTTGATCATGCCATAAAGATTCAAGCATACAATTGCGAAATTGTACGGTGCAATAAGAGGTGAAACTCATCACAAAAGTATGCAGTGACACATTAAAGTACAATCATGATCATTTGCTCACAATTCAAATGTTTGACGTTGTTCTTCAATATTTTATCGATGCAGTTCTTTTAATTGTTCTGATTGTCGTTGAAGTCTACTCATTTCTCTTTTGCTCTGAATATGTTTCAATTTTGATTACCTTTTGAACAATTAAAAGTTGGGAGAAAAAGAGCATCTCCCAAGACTGTTAACAAATTACACAAAGCGAATCAGGTCCAGAATCAGGAAGGCAACCGGGTTATTGACCCCTCTCGAAATTTTCAAAAACATGCCAAGTTGTTAGGTAGAACATCAAGTTACAATGATTTTGCCCTCCGAAAATATGAGCTGGTTGCGGCCCTGAAGCGAATGAAGCACGAGGCACATTGCAATGCTGTTAACAGATGAATATAATCACTACAAAATTTGTTTCATATTTATGAGAAGCTGTGACTGAATCGACTTACAATTCAATAAAATGCTAAGACTCGTTGTGACATATTTCTCCACAGGGCATCCTTCTTCAATCTCTAAATATGAAGTAGAAACTAAGCGAACGGTTAGTAATTGGGATATCAAAGAGACTGTTCGTGTGCAGTATTTCGATTCTCTAAAAAAGTGGTATCTTCAAAGCACTGGAAGATGTGATGTGGTATGCAAGAAGTGTGATCATTGAACATGAAACACCAAAACAAACAGCAACTCATAAAATTGTGTTGTTAGCACAATTCTAATAAGAATCATCGAGCCTGAGTTTCTTGATGATGTTTATTACCTGTAAAAATGTATGAGCACTGCTGGAATATATATTTTGATACGTACCCAGTAGTTTTTATTCCATATGCATTTTTCACACCTTTGGTAACTTCTTCTCCACCGAGCCTTGAGAAATCTAACGCTAAGAAACAATGACTGCAAACTTGCTCATTGTTCCAAGCAGGCTGAGCTGTTCTTTATCGTATAGCTTCGGTGCGGTCCTCGCGTAAGAATTAAGTTTTTCTCAACATTAATGATTTCCCCACTCCAATTGCGCTATATGAGTTATGATGTGCTCGCATTAATTATCTGATGGATAAATCGATCAGCTAGGGCAGACAAGACAGATGTAACAATGGACGTGCATTTTTTGATATTTTCTTTGTTTGACTTGCATATAGTAAATAGCTAGGCATACCATATTTTTGTGATTGAAAACCGCGACGTTTCAGAACAACGAGCCGCATCAGATATTTGTGGTTCATATCTTATTTGAAGCATACAGCTATTTTGGATTCCTGCAGTAAATACATCAAGAAAAACTAAAATAATGCATTTTATTAAGACATAAAATCATGTTCGAGTATTTGTAAATTTACGCATTCGCTCAATCATACTTTTCTACAAAACAATATCTTCTTCAACATATCTTTGTTCGATTTCACTTTCTTGTAAAAATCACAGCAGGAAAAGTCAGTAATAATTTTACAGGCGATAAAGGCTTTCACATGCTGCTCCAGCATTCTGCTTCTGTTATCAGACCACTTGCTATTTATGATAGAAAAATTATCTCAACGGAAGCTGATGCCCCAGGTGTGTATAGGACTATGATGGCTGACTGAATGCGTAACCATGACGTTTGGTTGACTGACCGGGCCGTCGGGACAAAGCCTTTAAACCGGGACTGTCCCTGCTTAAACGGGACGTATGGTATGCCTATGAAAAGTCGTATGACCAACTAAATTTAGTTTCACGAAAAGAAAGGTACGCCGTGACGATACGGAACATCGAATTGGTACACATGTAAGATAAAAGATTGGTGATTACTGATGGTGACTTTTCTGGAACAACGTTGTCTGTATAAGTTGATCATAAACCCTGTACAAAGTGACAAGTCTGTTCGCGTTAGCACGTTAGGGTGTAACTCGTCTTGACAAAAGCGTTTAATGAACACGAGACCTTCCTGGAACTACGATAGCAGAAGAAACCTGACGATGATCCTCTTCAGAACCCAATGGCACCAGGTGGCCAACCAGCATAAAGTTTCGAAAAACAGTAAATATTTCGTCAAATTCAGCTTACGGTTTAATTCTGAAGCTGCTGAAAAAAATTGGTTTCGTCCCCAGAGTTCTATTTGAACAAGGTTGTTCCCATAGTCTATTTGGACAAAGACTGACGATGCATCCCATTAAAAATTTGCTGCTTGATTCAACTCTTCACCTGTGAGAAGTCTAGTTACTTGTCCCCATAATTAAAATTTTGTTTCAGATAAACAAATAATAAAATGTCCAATAATAAAATGCTGTAAATTACACGATTACTAAAGAGAAGTGGACCGTAGTCTCTGGAACTTTGGTAGTCGTGATTTTGACTGTTTAGGTAACACTCATTAGTAAATAACGTAAGCAAATCTGTGCTTCTTTGAAGAGCGTTTGCATGTGCTTCCTGTCATCAATCATATCTTCGCAGTTGGACGAGGAAAGCACCCACGCATTGATCATTGACGTCCTGAGTGACGCTTCTTTCGATCCTCCTATTAGTAAAAAAAGGTGAGAACAGTGGCAATTAATGCTATGTGTACACAGCTACCAAATGGCAATGATGGAAGCTGAATATGGCGTGAAATCGGCTTGCTTGGTTATGTTAAATATTGATTGAAAAAAAATTGATTAAGCCTCTGTTAAATATTGATTGAAAGAAATAATATTGATGAAAAAAATGGTTGATTCCAGTTTCCGGACATAAGATACATAATCTCGCAATGGAAGTGCTGAGAGCAGCTAGTTGTTTGGCGGTAAGGAAAAAGCCAGTCAGTTGCTCTTGCCTTCTAGTTAGAGATGATCTCTGCTCTGATTTGCTTTTCTTGTTTTTTGCAATTGAAGCAATGTCGATGAATTATTTGCAGATTCTCAAGGCTGTCGACCTTTCTTTGGAGTGTGGAAGCGAAATTTGCAACTTGTTATGGCACTAGATAAAATGATCTTGTTCCGCGTTTGGGGACTCTTGTCTGAATCATCATATTAATGTTTGAACTGATCTACAGAATTTCGTTTTTATGGAAGCCGCTTGCAGTTAGTCACATAATTTCACGCAGACAATGCTTAGTCAGTTGTTGACTATGGGCAAACCCACACCATAATCGTGCTAAAGCAGAACCGCAGGACGCACAGGAACAAAACATTTTTTTCTACAACATAAAAAACTTATTTTCAAACAACAAAAAATTTATTTTAGAGTACTACTGATCAGCTGGCATGAACATGAGATTCCGTGAACACGTGACGCACATTCAGTCGTGAGTCGTTTTTGACCTACACGGTTTTGCAGGGAACAACAAACCACATTGGAACAGTGCCAGATTAACAATAATAGCAAAGGTGGCAATTGCTACGGGCCCCGCGCTTTTGGGGGTCCCGCGGTCCTTTGTGTAAAATTTGTTTTTTTAATACATGCAATATTAGAATTTAGATGCCCGAGGCTAACTCTCAGAAAGGGGGTCCAATATTTTACACATGCTATACAGAAACTGTATTCGCTGAAAGCATATTAAAATTTTCATTTTGTCTGGGAATTAGCTTCTGCATGCGCAAAAGTCCATTTCACATATTAAAATGTTGGAAGTCATTTGATTTGAAATTGTCCTTTGTCTACACATTAAAGTTGTTTAGGGGCCCCTTTGCACATAATTTTTGCTTTATTTTGATAAACTATTTGCTTCAGAATTTATTGAATATGGCTCTAGAGCGAACGAACTTTAACAGAACAGTGCAAAAACTAAGTGCGAAACTCTCAAAAGGCCGAGACGACCGCCTCGTTCGCCTCCCCTCATATCCACCCCTGATTATACGTATAGAATTTTGTCAGTCCAAGCCATAAGCAATTAAACGAAATTTTTTAATTGAATGCTTTTACATTAGACTACTGTGATTTGAAAAAAAATTACAGTTGTTTACAACATATGGGACCACTCAAGCAATGAAGCGAAATCGCAGCAATTTCCAGATATTGCTTGATTGTGTTGTTTTGAATGGCATAAAAAAGATATTATTGTATCACATTGACCTGTTCTGTGTGTTGCGTCACCATTTTGGTACTTTGATAATGATTTGGCCAAAGGCACCAAACTTGGGGTTTTGTCCCCAGATCTGGGTTTTCAATGCCTTTCTGGGTTTTTCTTCTGAAGATTTGGGGTTTTAGGATTTAACTGCAAATATTAGCTATAACAAATATTGCAATGAGTTGGTGCAATGAGTTCAAATGACAGAGATGCTGATGAAGCAAGCCCAAAGAAAAAGATGAAGTGGAACACACATAAATTATAAGGTAGAGTGGTTGCAAGATCCAGATCCCAAAGGTTAGCTACAGAGGTATACGCTGGGAATGTAGACTGCAGTGTTGTAAATGCTTCCAGATGACTATCAGAAATGCAAACAAGTTCATGTTACTGTGATATAATAATTCCAACAGGCACAAAACTTCATCAGAAAAGCTACTGTATATATTTACTCTCACGTTTTGTGACTAACAGATGCCCAAGTATGGTAGACAGCAGGAAGATTCATCTAATTTCGTGTCTTCCTGGGATTTTTTGTTCAAATCTTTTTTTTGGTGAGTTTATATGTTTTTTTTCAACAAATCTTATTGGCAGCCCTGGATTTGGCGTTTATTCACTAGCCATCGGGTAGTGTACTTGGAATCTTCTTTTACAAATGTGGGAATTGATTTGCGCATTTATTTACTTCCCACTCATGGTGACCAACTGCAGTGGCGAACGCTCATTTTCTAAACTCAGGATGGTAAAATGAACAAAGGAGCACCAGCAGGCAAAACACGCTAAGAAGCCTGATTCTAAGGAGTATAGAGCAGGGCTGTGGAGCCGGAGCCCAAGCGATGTTGGATGGCTGGAGCCGGAACGAAAAAATTTTTGATGGTGGAGCCGGAGCCTGAAATTTGGGTTCCGATTCCACAGGCATAGTTTGTGGGGAAAGCGAGTTTTACCAATATTACAATGGTTTTTGGTTTTCAATGGACCAAATTGTTCTGGAGCCGGAGCCCAAAACTTCTAAATGTTGAAGCCGGAGCTAAAAAATTTAGATGCCTAAGGCTGGAGCCGGAATCTGAAATTTGAATTCCGGCTCCACAGCCCTGGTATAGAGCATGAACGTCTATGTGAAATAGACACTATCAGTGTTACAAATTTGCTATGGCAAAATCTATAAAATGCAATCTTATGTAGGTTTGCTGCTTTTGACAATTGACTTCGACATTTATGTTTAGACTCCACTGTCTAGATAAGGGATCTCAAACACGCGGCCCATGGGCCACATGTGGCCCGTGAGGGCATTTTGTGCGGCCCGCGATGCTCTGGGAATTTTCAAATAATTAAAATTTACGTTATTTAGTTCATTCACTGGCGTTTAAAAGTGCTCGGCTAGGGAGTGAACAAGTTCCTTTTTAAACGAATGTAGAGAAGGATAGAAATGATTTACCTGTAACTCATGATACCTTTCGCAGGAAATAAGATGTAAAAACGGTTTTAAGCAAGGTTCAGGTACCGGCATTGGTGCGCCAGCTTCATAATGCGGCTCTCGGGTTACTCTATAAGTCCTAATTGGAGACCCCTGGTCTAAATATAGCAATGATCAAATTTGTTGCTGAGTCGGAAGCCTTAGCTGTCTATGTACTGTACTTGTGAGCTGTGCAGTAATGTCTTCCTTTTTGGTGAAAAGAAACGTATATATGTTTTTGGCAAAAAAAGATATGTAGCCCATAAAGTCCACCAGTTGCTATTTAGGACCAGATTTTTCGTACTTACTGGTAGTCACATGGATGTCTACAGAATTATATGATTTAACAGTTGTTCACTTTAAAGTGTACTTTTAACTTAGGGCACCGCGATGTTAACATGCTTCAGGCCCTGCGCTGCCTTAATCCGGCACTGCACTGGAAAAGCAGTTAAGCAAACACAGTGTATATGTATCAATTTTAATTTGAGAAAAAATGTTTCCTTGTTTGAATATTGATGGAGCAGAAGCTTGTATTGTGCATGCGTGACTTTCCTGTCATCAATACAAAACATATGCGTGATCTTTTGATTGGGTACGGTTGTATAAATACAAACTTGAGGCGCATTTAATTAACTGTAAGTACAGACCTAGTACCACATGATGATTTGATGAACACTTTGCACACACGCGAGAGCATAACTATATTATCTTTTTGAAAAACAGACGTTTAAACACCGTTGAGGTTTGCCAGTAACTGTGGAGTTGTATCCGTAACGGTTTTTTAACTCTTCCAAAGGGGGAAGTGCCAAGTACACCATAACAGAAGCGATGCAAACAATCCAAGAACTTGACTTCATAAAATAAAGTTGCGGTATTACCAGTAAGATTACAAAACAAAATGCAAGAAACGTTTCCTAAATAGTGAACATGGAAAAACCAAATACTCCATGGGCTGTTTACAGTTCTCTTAAACGTTCTCAGCCCAGAACCGCTTCTGTGCAAAGACGTTTATCCATGGTGCGAAAACCCTTATCCAAGGACGAGAAATACTAATGTCGAAATTGTAAAGTATTACATGATTCTAAATTTTAAATCTTGCACTGGTGAATGTTGCTGTGGATTGCGTGGAAGAGGCTGCTTATATTAATGTAGTATGTTGTGTTGAGGATTTTTTTCTTTTGTTGGCTCAGTGTTGTTGGTTCTAATAAAAAAACTCGAGAAAATCTAAAATATTTTGTCAATTCTTTGTTACATCAATAAGTCAATTTTTCTATTTAAAAGTCAATATTTTGAAGTTATTAGGTCTATAAGATTTAACCTAGTTATGACTTTTACTCGCAAAATATTAGGAAAGAAAGGTTGTATTTCAAATGTAACTCCCACCGGGGATCTGGTTACATGAGAATACAAAATCTTCAAGTGTACGTGACAATGATGGACGGATGGGACATACCCAACTTTAATTTTCTCTTTTATTTTCAACATCATTTTACAGTAGATTCCATTTAAAAGATAGATTTGGTGCAAACATTCGAGGGATCAGTCACCTGGGGCTATGGTTTCATGACTTTGCCATGATTCCAACTTACACATATCTGTATTCAAGTTGAATAACATTTTAGGACTGAGGATGCGTCGCGTTGCTTAAAAGAATGTGCGAATGGATTGAACTCAGTCGCCTTGGTGGAGACTTGTTAATCATATACATTTTAGATTCCATTATCAAATTCGTTTCCTTTTCCAATTTACACTGATTTTAAGTGTTGTGTTCAATCTATCTGATAGTTTCATTTTCACAACCACTTTTAATTGTGTTTTCAAATAAACTTTCATTCTTTTCAGTTTCGCTTTCTCAGGTTCCTTCCACTAATAAAATTTTGGAAACAAAAGTGTATGATGACAATGGACCACCATCCTTATCTGTGTCTTAAAGCTTCATAGTCACTTTCTCCTACGCGGTGGGAATAAACAAAACAATTTTCGAAGGCCCTTATACCTGCGAAACGTTTCGGTTAGAGTGGATATTAACTCAATATATGATTACGTACAGTACTATACATGGGCGTAGGAAGGGTGGGGCAGGGGGGCCAAGGCCCCCCTGGAATTTGAAATTCGACATTTTCCCATCAAATGTTAGCAAAAAAGGTCGTTTTCTTAATTTCGAGTGGGTAAAATCAAATTCTGCCACTTTTGGCTCCCCATGGAAAAATATTTTTGGCTACGCCTGGAAAAATCCATTTTGCCCCGCCCTGGGAAAAATCCTTCCGACGCCCATGGTACTATATCATAGTAAGTTTTTCTTGAAGCATTCACACGAGATCTTCTTAAATCGTTGCAGAAGACCTGACCAGTTATTCGTGTTTCTAACTGGAGAAAGTCCTGGAAGAACTCAATTCCATACCGGACGAAAGATAAACTTATCAGTATACGAAGATTTCTATTTCAACGCTACTATGTCTTACAAGTATTACTTCATATACTTGATTCTTACTTATACCTTCCTATATTTAACTCGCCGTGTTGTTTTTATAGACAAGCGGCTGCAGTGAGACTAGTTGGCTTTCTACAAAGGTGGAAGAGAATAAGTCCTAGAAAACTGTCGTAGAATAATATGCGCTTAAAAATAAACACGGCTGCTACGCACGCATACAACACAGTGTCCAGGGGAACTTTGCATATATTTATTTCAGTGTACGTAAAGCGGCAGCGGTATTTAAATGCAAAATCGTGCTATACATAATCTGCACATTTCATTCAAAGAACGCATTTGACTACAAGGAGAACAATGTAGAGCAGTGGTTCTTAACCTTTTCTTTGTAAAACCACACCTCCCTTAAGTAACCTACTTGTTCTTTGTTTCAAGCCCCTGGCTATAAATAAGTTGTAAAAGCAAATGTATTGTTTGGTACATTTATTGATAAACCTTTCAGTATTGTACAGCCCTCAAGGGCTCGCCCCCCTGAAAATTTATTGACGCCCCTGGGGTGTGCGCCCCCAGGTTAATAACAACTGGTATAGAGCGATAGCATTTTCACGAGATTTTCTTGCGACTGTTTTGTGTAATCAAAACTTTTAACTAAAGTTGCCAGATGCTAACCAAAAGCTTTCTTCAATGAATGGCAACGATGGGAATTTTTCTTCTAAATAACACATTTTGCAGTGCAGACTACCTTTGCACGGAACACTAGCGTACGGAGGGGGGAAGCCACTGTGCCACGGCCACCCTCTCAGACTCTAAAAGTAAAAAATGTAAAAACAGTATTGTCTAAAACTTGCTTCCAGAATGCACAAAAATGCGTATTTTTAGCTGTAATTTTGCAACATTTTCCAGGGGGCATGCCCCCGGACACCCCTAAAATGGTCGTGCCTTCGGCACTTCCCCTAAAGTTGATTTGTGACGTCACACGATTGTGAAACTTGGCCCACCCCTCGGGAACTTTCTGCGTACGCCACTGGCACGGCATATAGCTATTTAGCACTACCTTGGCACGGCATATAGCTGTTTAGCTAGCAGAGGCATCCAAGGTTAATCGTCACCTTTGATCTCCAACAAATGCGAATTTAATGTTTGTTCAATTTATTTAATGTTTGTTCAATATCCAATTTAATGTTTGTTCCAATTTAATGTTTGTTTGCCAATTCAATGTTTGTTCAGTCAAAACACCATTTTCGAGAAGTCATTCGGATTTTATTTCACCTTACCATGCTCAAGTACTTAACCAAATGAGATGATAAGATGCCCTGATCAAAGAGAGCATCAGCTAATGAAGCTTACTTGGAGCCGTAATATGTTTTCAATAATATGTAATGTTTTCAAGCCGCGATCAGGGATTAAATAGTTCCTTTATATGACGTCATTGAAAAAATCATTTTAATATCTTGTTTGTTAGAAAACGTGAATAAAATGAATGGACTTTCAATTGCATTGGCTTGTAATAACTCACCGCATCTCCAAATGGAAGCCTAGGAATGAATGAAACAATTTAAAAAAAACATCGTTTTTGCAAAGATTGTTTTAACTGAACCTAAATTTGTTTGATAGCAAATTTTTGTTTCAGGAGAGACTCGACGTTTTTCCTACCAGCCAGCAAAGGAAATCTGATCACTCGAATCAAGTCCGGATGGCACGGAGTCGAACGGAACGTCGATAAATTACTAGCAAGAAAAAAACGAACTGCTCTTTGGGTCGTCAGCAACTGCAAAGGTGGTTCCAACGCAAAGAACAGGCTGCGTTTATCTGATGAGTTGATTGCCAGTGGTTTAAATCTTGATCGATTTGGCAAATGCTTTCGTTCGTCTCCATTGAACTTGGCCAAGAGTTCTCGAAACGACAAAAGTTTTTTTAATTTCATATCGACGTACAAGTTTTACTTAGCTTTCGAGAACTCATTACACTGCAAAGATTATATATCAGAAAAGTTTCACGATAATGCTTTGGCTACAGGCGCTGTGCCGATTGCATTCGGGGCATACAAGGAAGACTACGTTGCAGTGGCTCCACCTCATTCTTTCATTCACGTTGAGGATTTCAATACAACAAAGGAACTAGTCAAGTACTTGAACTACCTAGATAAAAACCAAACGGCCTATGCTGAGTATCTGGCATGGAGAAATACAATGGCCGAAAAGAAATCTTACCTTTACGGAAAATACCTTGGGGCCTGTGCTTTATGTAGAACACTTTACGGCATATCGTTGAATGACTCACGCACGTTTGCCGAGATCTACGGTGAGAATGGCGAACGTTATTCTTCGAAGCTTGGATTGCGCTTTAATCAAAGAATTCGATCTGTGGACGAATGGTGGCACAAAAGTGCTTCCCGCGATTGTCTTAATGTGTGAGAGAGCACTAGGTGCTGCAACGCATCAGCAGCTCACCAAGCCTGACAACCCACGTACAACTTGAAAGACGATTCGCACCGCGTAGCAGTCTACAGAAACGAAGCAAGTGTCATTCAGTTTGTGCCAGAGTGTTTCTGAAGTCTGGCAACTGCATATGTCGTTCGTGTTTTTTTTTTCACGTGAACCTTTGCACAAAACTGTGGAACACCATTGGACTGCTTCGATCGTTCTCTCCTAAGGCTCTCATAGGTCAGTGGTGGGATTATCTGTAATTTTTGTTCTTTCAAACCGGACCATATTTAGGCTAGGGAGCGATGCCGCTAGCTTTAGGTTTGACTTCTGCCGCGGACCTTTCAGTGATACCGATTGCTTGTAAGTAACGATATCTTTCCACCTTTCACCCGTAAAGATGACGTTGCTTTATGACAGGGGTTCTCAAACTTTTTCATCTCGGGGACCCCTAAGTCATTTATTTACTTTTTGTGGACCCCCGAATGCTGTAAACAACAGACTGGCTACATATGAACAAAATGCACAAATCTGTTGCTCATGCTGTTGTCTCCAAAACAGACTCATCTGAGGTCCAGTGAGATTTATGCTCCTGACAACATTCTCCTACAAGTAGGACCTCCAGGCGTTGTTATTCTTGGCTTGATTTTGGACAAAGCTAGTCGAACATCCATTATGTTTCGGTTTGATTTTCACCAAACTTGAAAAGCTAACCTCACGCTGATACAGAACCGTCGTCAGAAAATCTTCAATATGGGTGCTTTAGGTTTGTGCAGGGAGACTTGAAAATCTAAAAATTGACAAAAACTTCTGATTTATGGCGTTTCATATTTCAATTTGGGGGGGTGTGATGAAATTTTTGCGTTTGATTGGTTTCTTGCACCCGCGCTGATTGGCTGATTACGTGACATTCCGCGGTGGGCGCCTGCCTGCATCGCCGTGGTACTGCATTTGCTCTGGGACGC
>JGI24159J19872_10005745_pt1 | contig 16069 bp, 10 predicted proteins | sample Ectturendosymbi4_FD_19872 | JGI IMG/M metagenome (IMG submission 19872) | reverse complement strand
GATACAGATATTAACAAAAGTTGTCAGCGTTATTTATTGTTCTGCTGGTGGGAGTAATGGCATTTTGTGCTTCTTGGCAGTTACCTAAATTTTTGTTCCAGGGTAGTGATCCAGCGAGCAGAAGGTAAAGCTGAAGGTTTTATTTGTCATGCAGATGCGAAACTTGTTCATTATGAACTTCTTTTTTGAAAGCGCGGCTGTCAGCAGTCAGTGGCATAACTAGAAGTTTGAGTCAGGCGGAAAACGTAGCTGAAAAGGGTCCACTGTCCACTGTAGGGGAGTCACGAGCAACACTCAGAAAAAAGTGAGAAATGATGGTGAATCCGGATGTGGATGGCTGTACTACTAAACCCCTAAATCACCAAAAAATACTCCGAAAAACACAAAAAAAAACTGCTCAACGCCAAAAGAATACTAAAACCGAAGTATAAGCTAAGTGGGGCCCCAGTTTTGCATTTACTGTAGCTTGCAGGAGGGGACAATTCACCTCTCTGGCAGTAGGCAGTAGCAGGTAGACCAAAACATATCAAGAATTTCCACTGACAATTTGCTCCGCTCTGCCACCTTCATCAGTGAATGATGGGACGTTGCCTACAAACATATAAGCGAAGATGCCCAGCAGAGCTCCGGCACCTATAAAATTTCCACTACATCTTTGGTCCACACATGTGCATGTGTCTTTTGCTCCAGTTGAGAATTCAGTAATGTCTGTCACTGAAAAGGGTTTTGAGGAAAGAGCAGCAAGTGTTTTCGAAAAGAAAAGACGCCAAACTGCAGCAATGTTGCCAATCAACTTTTCAATAAATTGATTATATCTGGAATCTTCTTGTTTTTACTTTCCCCAAATGCGTCGGAAAATGACTAAGTCCGTTTTGAATGACATGTTCGAAGATATAAACATTTTTCTGAAAAGAGTGAGTAGTAGTGATCAAATCAAGAGTATACTCTTATGTTTTCTCCTTGCAGTTTTAGTTTCAAGTTGTTGAGGTGTTACACTATATCAGCCAAAAATCCAACAGTTTCCCTTTATCATTCCCTAAAAAAGCTAAAAATGTCTTAGCTTTTCTTCACATTTTGTTGTCTTCCCGTAAAAGAAACAAAAGGACAAAAATCTCTGCAAAACTCTTCCCTTACACAGGTATCTTTCATAACTGTGCACAAGTAAATATGTATAAATGCATTGTTTTCGGAAAGAAGAGGTTTCATCGCTATTTTCTAGCCGTGAATCCACTAGTTCCACCAGGATAGACATTGTAGTGACGAGCTATCGTTGCACAGTTATGATGAAACAATTACTTTGAGCCAGATAAACATAACAAGCCTAACTCAGGTGTGCGCTGCAATGTAGCTGATCAACAGCTTGATCGACAATCGCTTAATGCAGTTGGCGAGGAGTTATGCTTTAGAAGCACGGCCAAAAGCGCAACATTTTGGGATAAAACTTCTGGATATAGTATGGTATGCATGTTATTGGCCATATCAAATATAATATTGCTTGGTTCCGATGACGTCACCATGTTCACTCAATCAACGACCTTTTTGTAAAATTGGCAAAATGGGAGATAAATTTTGGAAATCATATATTTTAGGGACCATGACCCAAGTGCCCTCCTGGCTACGCCCGTGGTTTTATAGCAGTTGCACAGTTGCCTCCTGTGCTAGTACTTGACAATGATTACTAATTATTACTACGTATGGACGACACGAATCAGTCACATGATTTAGCGACGTTTTTGTACGTACTGATTCAGTTAATTCAAATAAACAAACATAAACATTAACAATCAATTCAGTTTATATAGTAAATCTGTACCTTGTAATCCAGTGACAATATCCATTTTTCTTATTTCTTCCCCGGCTTTATGCTAAGAGCAGTTTTTTAAGGTGTTTTAGGGACCCGATTCGGGTCCCTATAATTTCAAATCGGGTACCTAGAATCAGAGAAAATTATCATCGGGTTCCTAAAATCAGAGAAAATAGGGTCCCTAGAATCAGAGAAATCGGGTCCCTACAGATCCATACCGGGTACCTAACATTTTCCTTAAAAAAAACTGGCTAAGAGTTTTCAACACAATGTAACCACTGAATTTGTACAAGTAGGCCTAAATAATTTTTTATCAAAAGGTATTAGGGCGACAAAAGTGTTCCCCCTTGCCATAAAGTTGAGGGGACATGTTCCCCTGAAACTAGGTCCCTGCTCTTTATCGATCGACCTGCTTGGATAGCGTGTGTGCGATCGTGATGTGGACACAGTGGTGGGTTTAGGGTTGGGGGGGCCAGAGGCAAGACTGAAAAGGGGGCCTCTGATGACGTCATCATACTCAGTCAACCGTGATAATCACTTTTGATTTGCCTAAGATACGGCCACCCAAGGGTATGTGTCTGAGACTACGGCATAACTGAAATAGCAGAAGGAGAAAATGAAAAAGGGTGTTCATGAAACAACTTTGAAAACACTGAAAATTGGGAAGACAAGGCTGGCAGTGGCAACACATAAAAGTTAGGCAGTGGCAAGTTGGCGTTTTACTTTCGCGCCCCATTTCTCTGCATTCACCATCCATAAAACTACAAAGTTTACCCCTTTGAAAATTTCACACCTTCACACCCTTTGAAAAAATGTTTGGCAGTTGGTATCCTGAATTTGTTCACATTCATGTCTGTGTGGGAATCCATGAAACTATAAAAAACAACCAAGAAGATTTAAAGCACTAAATTTGTTGTAAATTTAATCCTTTTGACTGCAAGAACATAGCACACAAAAGCATCCAATTAGAGACATGTTTTGGAAAGCTTTGAGGCTGGATGAGTCAAAACTGCCCTCATCTTGCATTGACACTAGTTTGAAAAATGTGCAAAAGTAAGAAATAATTAATCATGTACCTTATCGAAAACATTTCCACTGCAGCAAGTAGCCTACACAATTGATTAAATCTGCGCTAAGAAAAAGCAGTTCAAGTTATACTGGCTAAGAGCTGGCAAAAGAGCTTAAACATCACCTACCAAGTCTGCCCTATACCAACCATTTACTAGTCAAGCTTCAAATAACCTGTGACTTCAAGCATAGGCTAAATCAAACCACCTAAAATACCTGATATATCTGTAGAAAATTGAGTAGGCCTATTCATAATACTTAAAAATTGTCACTTCTGCTACGTGACAAGAAGCATGAATGTAGCCTTGCTTATTGCTTACTTACAGTCTTTGCAGTGCAACACCAATAATACAAAATTACTTTGTAAACTACGAAGAAAATGTCGTATAAATTAAAAGATATAGTGTAGTCCCTGCTATAACAATTGCCTGTTGTCTTATTTTCTGGTGGAAATGTTCACTAAGGTACAATTTTCACAAAATTATCAATATAGTAAGTAGCCTACTTCAATCTCTAAAAATCGTCATTTGGTATAAAAAATTACCATTTGGTATAAAAAGCTATCATTTTGTAGAAGTAGGCCTATTTTCTCTTATTTGATAAGGTCTTTTCAGAACTTTTTGTAAGAAATTTTAACCGATCTTCTGCAATTTTTTAGGTATAGAAGTTGATTTGAAGCATTTCTTTATTTGCTCAATGGAGATGGTGGTGGGAGTGCTTTGAAAGGACGGTGCTTACACATTACAGTTGCTCTTGGGGCCCCTTTGACAGCATAGTAGCCTACTTGCACATTACAATTGCTGTTTGGGGCCCCTTTGAAAGCATATTGCTTACACATTACAGTTGCTGTTGGTTGCCACTCTGAAAGCAAGGTACTTACACATTAAAGTTGCTGCTTGGGGCCCCTTTGAAAGCAAGGTACTTGCACATTACAGTTGCTGTTGGTAGACCCTTTGAAAGCAAGGTAGTTGCACATTACAATTGCTGTTGGGGGCCCCTTTGAAAGCAAGGTACTTAAACATTACAATTGTTGTTGGGGGCCCTTTAGAAAGTAAGGTAGGCCTACTTATACATTACAATTACTGTCGGGGCCTCTTTGAAAGCTTGTATTTTTACATTATAATTGCTGTTGTGGGCCCTTTGGAAGCAAGATGCTTACACATTACAGTTGCTGTTGGGGGCCCCTTTGCAATCAGAGTACTTACATTACAGTTTCTTTAAGGCCCCTTCAATGAAGTTTAAGAGCAGAGTACTTGCATATTTCAGTAGCTGTTGGGGGCCCCTTTGAAAGCAAATTACCTTCAAATTGCAGTTGCTGTTGGGGCCCCTTTGAAAGCCAAGTTCCTGCACATTACAGTTTCTGTAGGGGGCCTTTGAAAGCAGAGTACTTACACATTGCAGTTTTTCAGGGGCCCCTTCAATGAAGTTTAAAACCAGAGTACTTATTTCAGTGGTTGTTGGGGGCCCCTTTGAAAGCAAAGTACTTGCACATTATAGTTTCTGTAGGGGGCCCCTTTGAAAGCAGAATACTTACTTGTGATCTGCTTGGTAGTGCATTATTTGGGTGAATAATAAGTTTTTCATTCCAAAATAAGGAAAATTTATGTGCATAACACCTCAAGGGGGGCCCCCAAAAAGGGGGGCCCGAAGCAAGTGCCTCGCTCGCTTCCCCTTAAACACACCGCTGTGTGGACATGACAAGTTCTCATGGACGTCCTCAGAAATTTTTCCAGGGAGGGGCAACGTCGACATTTTTCTTATCCTTTTCAGGCTGCTGACGATGCATTGCAAATGGGCGTTCACAAAACGCTTTCCCTTTCTACACTACAAAGAAAACGCCCTACGTTACAGCAACAATTACAAAAACTGCGCTTCGTTGGCGCAGCAAATTGTATTTCTTTTGCACTCGGGACTTCTTTTCACACAGTATAAAATTCCGTGGATTGCCGCTATCAGCAGTCACTGTTTCGCTGCATTACCTTTCAAAGATGTTTGCGTTCAACAGCCACAAGCGACAAAACGCCTACCAATACCACCGAAACTTGAAGTGAACATTTCAAGATTCATTGCCATCTTATTGTTACGCAATAAAGACCAGTAGCAGAACAGTTCGCTTGCAAGTTTCGCAACCTGCCTCTGCATTGAGTTCGTGGGTTGCCAATTTGGCTTTTTTGAAGTCAGATTTTGAAATTTTTGATTTTTTAACGCGCTCGGCTGTTTTTGATAAAGCCAGACAAAATCAATCAATTTTAGGTCGGAAAGGCTTGACTCTGACAAAGCGTTTTCTGAGTTGCATATTCATAACAAATTTCTTCTGATGAGAGTCTATGCCATGCACTCATGCAGGATGCAAAGAATATTGCAAATATTTTACTGTTGCCCTAAATATGCTCGATCTATTTAATAAAAAACAAATGTACGTTACTGTAATAACGGGGAAAGAAAATACTTCTGAAGATTGGAATTGTATTACATCGATGTTTCAGACGAGTTTTAATATCTATTTTGTGTTTGGTTATGCATGTTTTATGTATGTGTATGTTTTATGACTGCTGTCTGGCTTTTTTGGGGACTAGATCTGTTTTTTTTTGGTGAAGACAGGTTGGCAACCCTGCTCTGCAGGCAAAGGAGCGACATGAATGAAACTGCAAACTCATCACTGCATGCATGACACCAGAACAGTGAATCTGGCCCTTACAACATGGGTGTCATAGCATTAAATAAACTGTCATTGCAGAATTAAAAAAACTAATCGGAATTAAGCTGCTGATTTCAGGTTTTCTAAATATTTTTGGTTCTTAGGCTCAAATATCCAGTGGGGAAATGGCCTTTTTGCCCCCCCGCCCCTGCGCCCGACCATGCAAATTTATGTGCTGTAGTAGCAGGTCACACAGCAAGCGCAACAGTGTTTTTTTACATTTTCTCGAACTCTGTGAAGTTGCTAGAAATAAATGTAATTGTAATTTGGTAATTTTTTGCAAATTATAATTACACCAAAACAAAGTTTCAATCACAATTACTCGAAAATATGTAATTAAGTTTTTCAATTACAACTGTAATTGATACAACTCTGTTGTACACAGTTAAATAGTTAACGCAGCAAAGAGTTCTTTATGTGAAAAAGTAATTGACAAATGCTGAATAAACAGGCGAAAAACAAAGCTAACAATCGGCAAAAATTAATGAAAAAGTGAGCTGGTGAATAGAGCAAAAATGAAACTTACCATGCTTTTACATTTCTCACTTATACAAGTTTAACCAATCGTACGTACAGATTTAAACGTTTCTCCACAACATTAATATATGGGTTCTTGAAAAATCCATAAATGCAAGCAAATTCGGAAACAAGCAAGTGTATTAAATATATCGATGTTTCCCAAGAGAAATGTTTTATGAAACTGCACTATTCTATCCTTATAACCTGTGAAATTGAAACGTTTCTGATACTTTTGCTGTTTACTTTTTGAATGTGTCGCAGAGTCACCTCCCAAGTGCAGCGGATTTTGTTACACAGTTACTGCCAATTGCATTTCACGAGCATTTCACGAGAACGTAACAAACTGTATTTACAATCGTCTAGAACGTCGCATAGGCACGCGCCGAAATTTCGTCATATATTCTGTCTGGTAAGTCGAGTTGTTCGTTCTGTCTGCGTAATGCATGCCGACGATAGGGTCAAGCTCGTGTGCATCACCACTCCCAGGCTGATTGCGACCTGTTATTCTCTCCTTTCCACTTGTTGGTCTTCGGTCTGTAAAGTACACCTCAAATAAGTTTGGCAGAATTTTTGCTTTAGAATCTACAACTACGGTATACAGCATTAAGGCCTCTTTGGTAAACAGCCGGTGCCAAGATTTTCAGTAAGTTTCCACATACATTCCATACATTTACATAGAATTCCACTCCATTTTAAATGTAAAGTGAAACTGAGAAAATAATTAAGTAATAGGTGCACAAGACGTCTACGCTAAGCAATGATGCAGGGACTCATCCCTCCAGGCCAAGACACTTAACAGTCATGAAAATAATTTAGAGCTGTGCTGTTGGCTATGGCGTTTGTTTTGTACATTTCAGCCTTCTTCCGATCGTGATTTAAATACAGTATGTGCAGGGATCTCTGTTTCACACTATGGCTACAATTCACAAACGTGTGATCTTTGCCGGCATTGGTTACAAGCTCTAGGTTTGCTGCAAGCTTTCTATGAATCAGCCGACTCGGCTCTGCTTTCATGACTGCGATGATTCGAAGTCGCTGTCCATATCTGTGTTCAAGCACAGCAATTTGTCTCCCCAAAGGTGATGCAGTTGAACCTATCAGCAAAGGATTCAAAAATTCCATTTAAAAATTTTGTCTGGTAGATTTGACTACATCACCTTTGTGGAGAATAATTACTTTGTCTACATCGGTTGATATCCATGTTGGAAGCTACCGGAGAACAAGACGTTTCGCTTGTACGTGGCCACTAGTTTAGGGCATTCCACGTATATCCAGAGGTAAAGGGCACAATTTTAGCATATCCTTGTAGAAAAAATGTTTGAGTAGAGATAGTATTATTAATATTAGAGAGAGACAGGATATGCACAGACACAGAGACAGAAGATTAGATACTGTATGTCATTTTAGTGCATGTTTGTTACAAATTGTTGCTGAACTGAGACAGAGGGTTAGATAAAGTCAGAGGTTACTTTCTTTTTACAAAATGTAGCATGCTCAGATGCAAGCATATTTCTATAGAACAATGTGTTGCAACTTGCAAGCTTGTGAAACCGTTTTTAAGCCATGCGAATTCGGCTGACCAATTTTATCAACCTTGGAAATTCTATTTATCGTGTTAATTTTTTATCAATTTATCAAACTTTCCAGGACCTTCACTAAATTTGATTTATGAAATTTCGAAGTTATATTTCAACATCATTAACGTCAGCCAATACTTACAAAGTAATTTTTTGCTATATGTTAGGTTGACCTTTTTGGTTTTGTAATGATTTGCAGTTTAAAGTATACTCATATCATACAACCAAAACAACAGTGAAAAACTGATGTGAATGTTTGAAGTTGAATAACGTTTTTTTTATAGGTCCAGCAATTTTCTTCTATTACATTAACACACGAGCTAGATTAAAAACTTGAAATGTTGTACAAATTGTATATCAAAAATGTTTTGTTCGATGCAGAAAAGAAAATCTGTTTCCGAGGAGCTGTTTTTTCTCAACTAGCCTAAAGCGATTCCTTCAGTACTCCACGAAGATTACCAAGAGAATAACTTTTATAGATTGCAAACTATATTAGCAAAGTTAACCGTTTAGTGTTACTACATTTTATGACAAAGGTAGTGCCAGTAATCAACCGTTGTAAATGATTACATATTTATATTCGGAGCACTTTGTAAATAATTTTACAAAATTTTAGTTGTAGCTACTTCCATTTTTCTCCGCAATGTTGTAATGTACGTGTCGAGCATATTTCCAGGTTTGAAAACTTAGCATTTCTTCCAGTTGTTAATTGGAACATCATTATTACCGCTGTTGACTATCACTAAACGCCTCCGCTGCCAGTGTACGAGTATATCGTACTTTGAAATCACGTATTGAGCCGCTACTGTATTTTCGGGCCAATGCAACTTCATAACTCGCCAGTCGATTGTGCCAGAGAGCTGTTCAAACCCTCAAAAGACTTGACGAACCTTCTAGTTTGCAACGAAAAAAAATTTTAAGTTTTGCTTTTCGTTTTTTTTGTGGTGACGTCGTAATTTGGGTAGGTTTAGGCCTTTCTGAGGGAAATATTTCACTCAAGTTTTTAGTGGAAACAAGGCTAAAATCCAAGTTTTGTAAGCCTTTGATTGACTTTCTAGCGTTTCTAGTTCAAACGTTATGGCAAAATAACCAAAATTTGGGTAAAAAATCTTTTTGGGTAGTTTTTACCCATATTTAGGTAATTTTTACTCAAATGAAGAAACATCCTCAGCGAAGGCCGCAACAGGTCTCATAGGGTTTATGTCACCATTATCTTACAGAAAGCTTTTAGTGTTTACAACTACACATAAAGCTAACTCGTTATTGTGATAAAAACATAAAAATAGCCCTCTTCATTTTCCAACAGTTTTCAAAAATAAACTTGGGTATTGGAGGCAACTAAAAATTACAAGTTTAAATAAAATCATCTCGGACATTTTGAATAATACTGTTTCATTTCAAGCAAATTTTTGTTATTAAGGCACACGACTTCAAATTTAAATCGTTGGAGCTCAAGATTAAATTATATATTAGATTATAAATTGAAGATGCCTACTCAGCAGTTGAAATATATACTCTGTAAACCGCACATACATAGTGCGTGAATTTTTGTTGTGAAAGGATTAATTTCGATAGATATTGTGCCGAGATTTTAAACTAAGAAACACGCAGGCTGCACAGCATACACACTAGAAAGGAGCGCACTTCGTGGCACAACGTCTTGGCTTTGTTTCCATTTAATGAATCTCGTTGACGATGAAGACATTGTTTTCAAAACATTGAAACCTGACTTCATTTAAACTTGCGGTTTTGCTCTGCTTCTGAAGCACAATGTATTAGTGCGATTGTTGTGAATAAATCACAGACATGAGTTACATCCAGGCCCGTAACCAGCTTGGGACACCAGCAGGGGCGAAGAGATTTCTGAGAGGGGCCCAACATTTTTGAACTGTGTCCAATAGTTTTAAACTATGTTCAACACATTTTTCCAGGTGGGGCGAAAAATTTTCTTGGGGGACCTTTTCCCCCCTGGTTACGGGCCTGGTTACATCTGCAAACAATATATACTTTAAGTGCAGCTTTGCTAAGTGAAGAAGACGTTGATCGCAAGGACTTACCACACTTAAACTTTTGTAGTGAAATTGCGTGCAAAACGTCGCTGTACCCTGTCTACCAAACTTTCCTGCCTCCGATACTGTATAATCTGTAAAGACCACTGCGCAGATCCAAATTCGAAAACTAGCTGTACTGCGTCACGTTTTTTATGCTGTAACTTTGCATACTAGGGAATGGATAAGCATCAGGGTGTGTAAATTTGCTGGTGATCTGGCTATAGGCCAAACACATACGTTTATGGTTTTTGTTTTTGCAATAACGAGTTGTGAATCTCGTTTCCATTTAGTGAAGCTCGGTGACGATGAAAGCATCTTTTCCAAAATATTGAAACCTAACTTCGTTTAAACTTGCAGGTTTGGTTTGAAAAAATGTTGCACTCCTTTTTAACATATTTTTTGCGTGGAATGGATCGAACGATTTTTGCCAAATGCATCCGGACACCAGAAGTTTTGCGTCTTTGACATTTAGATAGTCCTATACGCTTTATGAAAACAGATACGTTGGCATACAAAATAAAATACGTTCTTACCAAGAACACGTCCATCCCAAACTTTAAATTTGTAAATCGGGCTTGTGTTGGGCCTTGTTTTCTTTTTGGTTGCCCCCGTACGCAATTTCCAATCATCATTGCGACACATGGGGAGGTTCCAATGCCCACTGCAAGAAAAACTTTGTTTCGTTTTGGTTTCTCACATTGAAAATGTTTTGTCAAAGTATCCGATACCCGATAATAAGAAACGTAAGGCACTACCTTACAAGTTCAAAGTCACGAGGGACAATCATAGTTACAAGTCCTATACAGATGAAAACTTTTTTGCATATTTGTTTTTTGTAATTGTATTGTGCGTGTGACTCCGTATTTTTTAAATTCTCTCGGAAATGTGAATCATTTTGATGCAAAATCCTATACCTTCCCAAGGAGACCATGGTTTTGTCCGCCCATATCGGCACCTCTGGTTTTTTCGCTTTCCAGGCCTTGAAAGTACCGGATGTTGTATGTGCTTCCATTTTAGGTCTTCCATCTTTTCTGAAAAGAGTTTCGTACTCTGCGTTTTCTATCAGCTCCGCTTCCTTCATCAACCTGTGGAGTATTTGACATTAACTAAGAATAAAAATAAGGTTCCGCAGTAAGCAAAAATTATGTGCCCCCGGTGTAGTCGCTAATCGGGGGAAGGGGGCACCTCCCCCGAGGAAGGAAAGGTGTTCCTTAACTTTTTGATGCTACACAAAAATATTGGCAATTTGGTAATTATTTATCTGTAAAATCCTCAGTTCTTATTTATCTACACCCAGGCGCGTAGCCAGAAATTTCAATAGGGGGGAAAACAACTACCGGATCTCAACATTTAAATATTTAATGCTCGTTGTTTTTAAATCATCATCCACAAAACGTGAATTTGTCTGGCGTTATTCTCCTGACCAATTGTGTTCAGATTTAAGCCTGTACATTCAAACGACTGCTTTCATTGGATTGATGTTTCAAAGGTGTTGCTAGTTTAAGTTCCAAACTTCTACTTGGATCAATGTCACCGTTTGCTTGTAAACTTTCCCGTACAAATGCTTGTAAAAATATCAATGATACGTAGCACGATTTGCAGCATGCTTTTTGCAGCCAATGTTGCAGTTGAGCAAAATTCATTGTGGGCGCCATTACGATGGCGTTTGCACGCTTCTAATGTAGGCCTACATCGAATCAAGTAAGAGTGAACATAGAACAGTAAACAATTAAAAATATTTTGTCCTGGCCTTCTTCGTAACAAAACCACCTAGAAATGCATTAAAATTTGTTTGCCAAAGTTCGTCACTTTTAATGCCCCAAATACTTAGTGTGGACAACCTCTCCTGGAACATAGCCTCCCTTTAATTCATTTTTAATTCTTTCGAATCTTGAAAAAGACCATTGTCCTGAGCAATTAGTGAACATCAAGCTAAGAAATAGGAGTCCGCGTGGTTGAATAGATTAAGAAACACTAATCCAAGGCATCAGCAGACCCAAACGCGTTTTTGTCATTTTCTTATTGTTTCTCTATTCTTTGTCTCTTTAGAGTAGAGTTCTGTGGTTGCCAGTTGGCGAAATGACTTTTGCTTACCTTTCAAGCTCATCAAGATCTTCTCTGATTTGCTTAGCATGGGAGCAGTACAACCTTGCGCAAGTAGCCTACTCAATAGCAATCTGATTTCCGAACAGGTCCGTAACCAGGGGGCACAGGGGGCGAAGCCCCCTAGGAAATTTTTCGACCCCACTGAAAAAATGGACAGATTTTAAAACTATTCGATATAGTTTAAAAAATTTGGGCCTCTCTCAGAAAACTTTTCTCCCCACTGGTGTCCCAAGCTTGTTACGGGCCTGTTTCGAAATGACTTTGAAATCACATCTAAAAATACCAAACGAGTTTTACGTAATAGAAACGCTAACAAAACTACTGTACTGCTCAGAAGAAGCAACTATCTTTTTATTGTAGGACACTCTTGCTAGCCCTACACATAGCTCTTATCAGCGGTACAACCTTCCGTTTTAATCCGGTACATTTCAAACATGAACAGCCTCACGTTCTTTCGCCTGATTCACACGTACCAATCGGGACAATTCCGAAAACAGGACGCAGCCAACGTACTCTGAATATATCGACACAATACTCAGCATACGGCTTGACCAACGGTCATACTGAGATTCATCAGGCGCGTAACCAGCTTGGGACACCAGGGGGGTGAAGAGTTTTCTGAGAGGACCCCAAATTTTTTAAATTATGTCCAACAAGTTTTTCCCTGCGCCCCTCCTAGTTACGGGCCTGAGATTCATGGCAACTTGCTGGAAGGCTCTGGCATTGGACACTAAATCTGATCATGTGAATAAAAATAAATTTCATTAATAATAAATTTTCAACGAATATTTACCGATCTGATCATATGCCGGCAATTGACTCTCTGCGTACGCGTACCACAGTTAGCTGGAGCCCCCGTGGATCTTGAGGCCCTACACTTAAGCCTACATAGCTATTGGTAAATTTGGCCCTGGCTGTCTCTCGTGAGCATGGAGCATGAGATTCATGGAGATCGGACCTGGAGACAATAATCAACGATTTCGCGTGCAAAAAATGCGGTGTCATGGAACTTTTCGTGTAGCTGACTTTTTTTCAAAAAGCACACATTGACAGAGTGACAGAGACCAGGGTCATTTCAATAAGTTCGTTACTAAGTATTCTTTGCAATTGATCTAACGCCTTTGAAATTACCGTATAATGCGCTGACGTAACAATTAGTTGCAAAGTGCTTGCGATCGTGAGGGTATCAGTCTAAGATCAAACAAAGCGCTGTTGTCCACCGTGTTAACTATTGTAAAGCTCCCATGGCAAAACTTCAGTCAAGTAGTACGGTTCAAGTTGATTTTGCGTGATATTTCATTCGAACATTTTTCTAAACCGTGTATGTTTTGATCTACGAGAGTGTAGACATATCGTTCCTCAATACATACTGTATGTAAATGGACGATTTGTGTGCAATGAAGATGATCAGAGAGTCTATAACAAAAAAGACTGTTGTGTAGTTTCACGGTAGCAAAAATATCGTTTTTTGTGGTACAACTTTCTGTTTGAACAAATTAACCACATACAAACCGCCGTATATGGTCACCCCATTGTCTCTGAAGTGCAGACTGCCAAATCGTATAGGTTTTGAGTTTTTGGCCGGTGCTTCTGCAAAGTTGAAACGAGGGCATGTGAAACACTGTACGCAGTTGCCCTAAGCATTTACGGGGCATCGCGGTCACTTTGCCCGGGGCCTCGCGTCGATTTAATCCGGCCCTGGGTACATGTAACCCTAGTCTCTGGGGATACATTTGCCTATCTGAAAGGACATATTTAAGGTTAGTAAAAGAAGGGAAAAATATACTTATAGACTATTTTTTTCCAAATATTTATACATATATCAGTGATGTCAGTGAATATTATTTCCAAAAGCCATTATATACCTTTGCAAAATATGTTTATTGTGAAATATAAAAACGGATTCTACCTTTATAGTTCTAAAAATCTAGAAGTTCCATTAAAAATTCAGTCGATTTTTGTTATTTTACTCAGCTTTTTGATCCTAAAAAATTTTAGGGGGACATGCTCATCTATCGAAATGTTGAAGGGGTACATGGTCAGAGAGAGGTTGGGAACTCCTGTCTTAGAGTTTAAGACAACGAATTCCGAAGTAGCCTCCTCCAATAATTTCGTGCGCATATAAGACGTGGATTCTGCTGTCGTTTAATTGTTGACCAACTAATTGACATATGCATCTGATAAACGTAATCACTAGAGTCTCTACATACGTTTGAAAAATGTTTTGTTTCAACCTCTCCGGTGGCGTTGCGTTGATTGTGTGATTCACCACGAACGGGATGTGCGCGAAGAACAACAATATATATGCGTGGCGCGAGCAAGAAATAATAAGAGATTGCGACGCATGATCTCTATTGTTGCTTGCTGCCGCGGTGCGAAGCTTTGCGCACTTGCCGCTCGGGATTTCCGATCGCAACAGTTTGAATTTTGGTAATCCGTAGAATGTTTGGCAACGTTCGAGTTTTTCCGAAAGCTTTTGCAGCAAATATAAACTTACTTTATTTAAATTGGTTTGATTAGACTTTTCTAAATTAACTGACTTCATTGAGATATACAATGGAATTAAAATGTAAACACCATCGTAAACCCAGTACTGTATTACAAAACTTATTGACCACGCTCAGTTGCATGTAAATATAGCTTAGCACTACCCGTAATTAAATTTGTACAAATCATGGGCATTTAGAAAGCACATAACTTGTCTGCGGAATTTAAGTCCTAAAGGGAAAGAATAAATTCAGTTTCATATTTTCCGCTAGATCTAGCGGATTTTAATCCTGTCTAGCTGCAAACTAATTGGTCTGGTGGCATAAATCCGCTAGATTCTAGCCTATGATTGGTCTAGCGGCCTGTACAATTGAGCTTTTTCCAGAGGATTCTAGCGGAATTTTGCATTTTTTCTGACTTGAAAGGTCTGTTTAGACTTGTCAACCCTGATCGGGACGACAGGTTGCAAGCTATTTATACGTAATGGTAGCGTCAATGCTGTCAGCACTTACAAAATAAAAAGCATCTGACACTTACGATTGATTTTGCTGCTGACTCTACTCGCTGCGGCTGAATGATTTCAAATTATTTACTGTAGGATAGGGTGGCAATTAACATTAGATGAAAGTTGAAACACTTTGGGACTATGCGCAGGTCCGACCCTAACTACTTGACAAGACTGATTTTTTACTCGCTGGCAAGGTAATGAATGGAAAATCATTGATGAAAACGTTAAAGTTGCACATAATTGTGATTGAATCGTCACAACTCACAATGCATACCATCACAAATAAATATCTAGAACGAATGCTACTGTTGCTAAACAGTGACTGTGGCGTTTAGAGAAGACGTAGAGTATTAGACAAGACTTAGAGTATTAGAGAAGACTTTGAAATTGAATCTCTCAGGGTTGCCTAGTTGGCAATTTTAATGCCATATTCTGGAAATTTGACCTTATCTAAAGGGGCTTGGCATGAGAAAATGTTCTTTGGCATGTATTAGTCATAGTTTTTGATTGTTCTCAAAGGTGTTAGCAGAAAAAAGCGTTGTTTGGCATTTTTCTACAACCTGTCTGCTTTGGGTTTAAACTTTTAGATTTTTTTTCAGCCTGTTTGGCATTTATTGAAGTTATTTGGCATATTTTGCTTAACAATCTGGCGTATTTGGTCCGTCTGATCCTTAAAAGCCTAGTAAGCTTTTCTGTGGGTTCTGTGTAACTGTTGTAATATATATTTGTGCAATTTTGATTTATCTAGCACAGGGTTCTCCAAACTACGGTCCGCGGGCCAAATCCGCCCGCGAAGCCATTTCATCCGGCCCGTGAAATTGTATTATCCGGCCGCAAAGACATTTTGTCATTTCCATAGCAACATTGCATTTTTGCACATGATCATCCGAGTACTTCAAAACCGACAGCCATTAGGTCGGTTGTTTAGGCTTGATTGGTATGTTTTGAAGATATTTGGCATAGTTTGATAGCGATTTCGCAGTTTTTGTACATTTGGTCCTGGTATGTTCCTGGAATCGCTTCTTAGCCAAAGGTTGAGTATCAAGATATATAAAACGTATATCATCGCCAGATTCACGCATGTAGATTCACAGTAGAACTGCACAAAACTCTACGACATTCATTTAAGGATGTGTTTGACACTGGAAACAAGGATAAGTATGTACTTTCCACGATGGGTGTAAGCAAGGAATCGATCAGCAAATTTTTAATAGGAAATCGATTTCACGTAAAATTACGCATCCTCAGTCC
>JGI24159J19872_10005743_pt1 | contig 16077 bp, 7 predicted proteins | sample Ectturendosymbi4_FD_19872 | JGI IMG/M metagenome (IMG submission 19872) | reverse complement strand
CGGAGTCGGAGTCGGATAATCGAAATTGCCCGGAGTCGGAGTCGGATGACAGGACTTCCGACTCCACAGCCCTGGTACAAAGTAAAGGGTCGAATTTTTTTCACACCAGAGAGGGTCATTCATTGAATTTTGATTTGTGCGTTAAGTTTGTAACATTTGAACACTGTATAGCGCCGCGATAAGGCGATTTGGTCGCTGCCATCCCTCTTGTCCGGTTTGTTCCAAGTGGCTCGGTGCGTTGACCAACTTGTGAAAAATTTGCTTACTGTTTGGCCAACATGTTGTTGATTGCATATTACACAAATCGCCACATAAATACCGTACTTTGTGCACATGTCGGGTTTCCATTCAACGGGGAAGCTTTTTTGCCTGGATATGTGAAACACCATAGGTTTGTTGTATTCTTCATAGCAACTACAAAGCGTGCAAGTGCTTGCAAGACCCTGACGAACCTTCGGTTTGTTTTTTGTCTGAAAGCAAAGTGCGTGTAATTGGTTATTTTTGTTCAGTTGTGGTGGGTCTTTTGTACGTAGCCATTGTCTTAGTATTTCCGATTTTTTCTTTTGTAGAGTTAGGTGGGGAAACGGCGTAGCCCAAATCTGTGGGTCATCTTTCTTGTCACGTTTTGGGGGTCTCAGTCGTCCCAATTTGATGCCATCGCTACCATGTCATTTGTCATGTCGAAAGGAAAGTTTGAGTGACCACTCCAAATCTCATCGCTCCGTAGCGTGTGTTATGATTAATATATTTTATTCTTTGCTTGCTTTCTCTGTCCTTGCTTTAGCCATTCACCACTTCACCCGTGAGCATCGCTTGCAGATTTTGAAGACTTAAGATACGTAGAGTTACGTGAAATCGATTTCCTATTAAACAATTGTGCTCATTGATTCGTCTGCGTCACCTCGGTGGTGACTAAATACTAGAACACAGATACTGTACGTGACAGTCCGAATCATCGCAAAGTCGTTGAAAACAGGGTCCAGTCCGCCGGCTGATTCCTCGAAAGCTTGCAGTAAACCAAGACCTTTTAATTGCACTGCCATAATTTTACTTTTCTTAACAGAATCGCAGTGTTTTGTATATCTGCAGACACATCACAAACACCCGACAAATGATACTGTATATGTAATCGTCGCAAGAAAGCTTTTTTTAATATTTTTTTATAATTGTCCTCTGCTTTTAACTTTTATCTCTAGTTTCAGCTATGTCTTCTTCATTCCTCACAACATGCTTTCTTTCCTTGATAAGGAACTTATCCATCTCGAGTATGATGTAGGTTTTACCCTATTGCAGTGGTGCTCAAACTTTTTGGCTCGTGGGCCACATTTGTCTTTCAGAAACCCTTCGCGGGCCACAAGAATTAATAATCTCAATAAAAATTCTCGAAAAAATTATCTTAAATGATTAAAGTACTAAGTTTTTTTTCCAATGAAAATTGCTTCGCGGGCCACTCCAGAGGGCCTTGCGGGCCACGGTTTGAGCACCACTGCCCTATTGCAAAGGGAAAGTAAAGTAGGTTAAGTAGGCGCGTAACTAACACAGGATGCACTACAAAGCCATGTAACAGAAGTAATTTTGCATAAAAATAAATTCAACAACCACAAATATGCCTTTATAAAGCGACCTTTTCTACATGGACGTTTGTAAGTTATAACGTTGAAACAAATAGACGAATTGGAACGGAAGAGCTCGTGGAACCCCGGTTTGGAACCACTGATCTAGTTGTTTCCTAGCACTTCATATCCAAGCTTTAAGGAGCAGTTTTTGCAAAATATTTTTCTGTGACGAATATCACGTAACACCAGCTCGTAGTGCAAAATCTTGAATGTATGTGGCTCTTCAAAATTTGTCAATCTACATTGTTCATATTTGTTGCAGGATGGTTATCTGCGTATACTTGACCACTCCACCTATGAGATGCTCGGATGCATGAAGAGCTACTTCGGCGGTTTGCTCAGTTGTTGCTGGAGTCCCGACAGCCGATACGTCGTGACCGGAGGAGAGGACGATCTTATAACCGTTTGGTCTTTCTGCGAGAGATGCGTTATCGCGCGCGGCAACGGTCATCGCTCGTGGATCAGCGACGTGGCCTTTGATCCGTACGTTTGCGCCATACCTAGCGACCTGGACATGAACAATTACTACGGCATGCTCAGCGTGTCCGATGTCTACCCCCCACCCAAGTCTCACGGCTCCGCGCAAACTATCGCCAGCAGCAATTCTTCAGAAAACCTTGCCCCTCTTAACACTGAAACGCCGAAGCAGCAACGCAGAGACGTCGCTGACGCGATCAAGAACACCGATCTCGACGGAAGATTTCACTGCAACGGAGATACCGGCGCGCTGCCGCACAACGCCATGCGCAGATTGCGGACTTACAGCAACGTGTCGAAGTTTTCGCGCATGAGCATCGGGCTGGATCCTGCCGCCCCGTCCATCCGTTACCGGTTCGGGTCAGTCGGCCAGGACGCGCACTTGTGCCTGTGGGAGCTGGACGAAAATGTACTTTTTTTCTCGCGCAGAAACCCGCCGCGTGCTCTGTCGGCCCAGAAAAAGCGCCCGAGCGTCGGGGGCGCAGGCGACGCGGGCGTTGGTCTCAATGGCGCGTTAGATAGCGCGTCAGACGGGAACGTAAACGAGTTGTCGATGTCAGACTTTAGCAACAGCGTCGGGTCATCGTACCATTACCACAGCGACACTGCCTATTCTGTCGAGCCATTGACTTCGACGCATTCGAGCAGCGTGCCGCATTCAATGAACGCTGCCACGACCACCACGCGTAAAAATCGAAAATCGCGCAAGAGCGTTTCGAATGGCGTGGTCGGGAAGTTCGCCACGTTAGGGTCTCACGAACGGAAGCCAAAAGAGGAGAAAGAGCACAAGAGAAACTTAAGCCTTCCGCACTTTGGCCTTCGGAGCTCGTCAAATCAAAATGGCGGGCATGCAACGAAACATGGCCTGCTCACGAAGAAAACTCCGCAACAACAGGTAGATGCAATTGCTTTCCAAGAAGTTGAATAGCTTTTTTCAGGGTTGTTTGGTTTATTCTCGACTAGCTTTGTGAGTGTGAATGTGGCTCGGAGAGAGCTTGATTCGACATCGAATCACAGTTGTTTTTAGACTAAATTGATCGACTACGTGCCTGAATAGTGAATACGGTCAACTGCAAGTGAGTTGGAGTTGATGTGCTCGGAGACTTAAAGCGTTTGTTGCTGAATTTTGTGTCAGATGTCGTGAATTTTCTGGATACGTGTTATTCGTGGTGGTTCACTGGATCGTATAGGATCTTTAAGTGTTAACGATGCTTAAAAGCTTTCAATAAAACAGCAGCCAGTAACCAGCCAAACTCCTTGCTGCGTTGCAAGCATGAATTTTGCGCGGTTTTAGCAGCTACACACTGGCTGAAGCATTTTAACTTAAGTAGAGCGCGTAACTTGACAAGTAACCTTGATATCCATTTGGCTCTGCACAGAAAGTGTCGTTAGAATTCATGACAATGCAGACTAAGCCATTAGTCTTTATTGTGCCTGTTGCCGGGCATTGTCCAAGGTAGTGCAAGAAAAGGTGTTGAGATCTTTCGCTACACAATACGTAAGATTGTGACCTGAAGCTCTCTAGTGACTGCAGCTTAGTTGGTGCAACGCAAAGTGTACCGAATGCGAAGAAAATGCATATGAAGAAGCAAATGATCTTTAATTGTAAATACAATGTTTGAGAAAACATTGTGAAGCAGTGCTTTCGTAGAGCGACGTATGCATCAACCTAAAGTGGAAGTGCTTTAGGTCAAAACCAACTCGTCTTTGAAAACTGTCCAAAAGCGAAGTCTCGCATGTCAAATTATTTTGTACGGCTGGTGCAGCTTGGTAGCAGAAAAGTGGGGCCACTCCCTATTTTTTCGTTACGATTTGAAGTTGCAAAGAGAAGCATTGACTTTTTGTAAGTGTTTCTCCTTTCACGATTTGTTCATGAAGTTCATCCAACAAGTTTCGAGAAACTCAAATAGCAACACTGTGCACGAAACTACATTTGCACGGCTATTTCAAGATATCTAATACTGTATCGAACTGTGCTGCTTTATCTTTAACTGGAATTACCCTATGCATTGCAGTTATGAAGGAAAACACTGACGTGGTGACGCTAGTAAGCCACAGCACTAGTAGAAAAAAGTTTTTGGAATGCACAGTAACAAAAGTTTTTTGTTGAATCTTTTCAACTTTTTAATGCACTAGGTAAAAAACTTTTGTAGGTGTTTTACTTCGTGAATTTAAGGTTCTTTCAAATGAGAAGAATTCTACATTCTTTGACAGAAAAATCCTATGAATACAGAAAAAAATTCTTCTGACTTGTGAAAGAATTGTTTTCTCATATTACCTTGTGAAACGTATTCAATTTGATAAAAAATTTAGGGTAACACTGAGGAGCCACCATACAGAAGAGAAGAAAAAATATGATTAACTTTGTCAGGTACAGATAATGGCATAATAAATCAATTCTGCCAAATAATGGCACACTAAACCAATTCAATTCAAAATAAATCAATTCTGTCGCAATTTTTCTGTGGCTATATTCAAAGCTTCGTTTGTTACAAACCATCTGTAAACATTGTAATCGCTTATGAGATCAACAGTAACATTCACTTGATTTTTAAGCAAATGCATTTTAAGAAGCAAAAGGTCAGATGAATTGGCTGTTAACGTACTACAGAAAAGAATTTAGATAAGCAACTTCAAACCGTTTTTTTTTCGAAAGCATGTCACCCCATGCGTTTCTTTACAAATAACAAGACCGGTTTGAAAGCAAACGTGTCTCTTTTGTGTGATGTCAAAAAAGCTCTGTAATATCTGTATTTTGACAAGGTCCACATGTTAGAAATTTTGTTACGGTTCTATATTTTCCCGGGAAAATCATCTCTGGTGCACAGTCCATCAATTTTTAAACTTTCTTGGATGATGGCGGTTACGTTTTCGAAGAAGTAGATGCACCATTTCGCAGCCCCTACCGGCTATTACCAAATGTAGAATTAACGCCTGGAAATTTCATCCTATGGGTGATCATTATGGCTTGTTGGTACTTTTTGAACCGTGTGACTTTCCTGACGTCACTGATTGTTTGTCGTCTTGGTAAGCACAAAGCATGCGCATCCAAAAAGCGTTTTGTTCTATGTTTAGAACCACTTCTATTGTTGCAGCAGGGTTTCCTTCCGGTCGCTTTTAAACTGCTGGACGTTGCATTGATAGAGCGAGACAGTTCCCCTGCAAAGTCGAAGTTAATTCCAAGTCGACAGTCTTTGATTTCAAGACTTCTTTGCGCAAATTAATCCTTAAGAAAGTACTACGCGTCCATACTTTTGCTGAAAGAATTGTAAGCAATCCCGTTGTCCAAGTGCTTGTTAACTCAGCAAGGGCAGTTAGCTCCGGGTTCAAGTTCGCGTGGCTAATTTGTAGACGCTGGTTAGAGTTAAAGTTCTCGTAGAACAGTAGCCGAAACACAGAATCGCAAACTCCAATTCGAACTGTTAAATTAGTCTTGAGCTTCAGTCTTGCAGCCATCGAAACTTGTGTTTTGAATGCGAAAATAAGAGCCCTTATCGAAAGCTCGCTCGAAGTTCCCACGAGAAAAAAAGCATATTGTACCGAGTAGTCGTTTTTTGGAAGGTTTTTAGGACAAGCGTAGTATATCACTAGTTATTTTTGTTAGTGCGTCCCGAAAGCAAAACTGCCAAGTAGCATCTTTTAGTGGAGTTTCTCTGGCCTCCGAGAGCGTGATCACATTAGGTCCATTTGCATTTTTCAGATTCAGCTAATCGCCTATCGAATTTAACAAGTTTTGATATAATGCTTAGATTCTTTGGGTACATAAAAAGCGTTCGTTGCCTTGTTTGAATACTGTAAATAGATATATTGGTACTCCTTCGTTGATGACTAATATGCTATTACTGGAAGCCTCCCATTGCTCCATTAATGTAAATAGCTGGTAGATAACGGTAGAAAGTAGAAACCATGTACAATACCCTGTAAATTCGTTAACCTTGTTTTGCCACATGATTATCACATGACATAGCATCGTACGTTTTTCTAATATGTTTGACAAAGAGCCATTATTGTTAAGTTACACATGTTACGTGTGAGCTACCGTTAGTCGGATTAAAGTACACGTTGGTGTTGGACAGCGATATTGGAACTGCTTGACATTCTAATCTTCAGGCTATTCTCCTCCGGTTTCGCTTCATTTCCGTACAAGTTGGGATTTATTTTTTGTTTGTTTGTATTAATTCTGGCACATGCTTCGATGGCACTGGGGAACTTTTTATCAACCGAAACCACTTTGACTGCAATATTCCGATCATTGCGTGACATTTAGTGCGTAGAAATGAACTCGCCAAAACCTAGTTACAGTTTGGCGTCTACCGTAAAAGTCTCGAGACATTTAGTTTGTTTAGGTGAGTTATCGACTTACAATTCGTTTTAAATGTAATCTTGGGCTCTAATAGTAACCCGGAGGCTGACTATTTCAACGAAGCCAGTTTTGTTTTTAGGTATCTCTTTGTTTTCCGTTACACCCTGATGCTTTCTTGCGTCGCAACATAACCTTAGCATTGTACGCAAATACTTTGCGTATGCTTCAAGCCTGAATGTATTATATTGTTTTTGAATAAGTTCGCAGCTGCTGAACGGCGTTGACGAGGAGTTGCAGAAACGATACCATCGTTTTGTCGATCACTGTGGCTTGCTTTTTACAATTTAAGGGCGTTGTTTTCACAAGTCAAAGTGCAAGACTTAGAGTTACGGCGCTTGTCAGTTACGACGGCGTGGAAATTGTTGCGGTAAACTTTCCGAAAGAAATATTAGCTTCAAAACATGTGTGTCGTTGATGTCAGAGCAAACCGTGTTTAGTTATTTGTTTGCAATGCATTTTTTCATGTGCTGCAGGAACCGAAGAAAACCTTAGGTACTTTAATGTGCCCACGACTCGAAGAAACGACCTTGTTAGAACCACTAGTGTGCAAAAAGATCACGCAAAATCGGATAACTGGTATTCACTTCATGGCAGACTCGGTCGTTACGACCTACCAGGAAGGCAGTCTGCAAATTTGGAAACGGCCAATTGTAAGTCTCCTTGTAATTTTCGCAATTATTCATTTATTGTTCTGCTATACTTTCAACATTTCTTCTGTGTGTTGTTCGAGTTCAAAACGCTTGCGCGAAGGTGGTCTGCTTGTTGTAGATGCTAGTTACCCGCAAAGTTCTTTGATTTCCTGGCGTATTATTTTCTAAAAGGCTGACATTGGCACTTCCAGATCATTGTAAAATGCTGCATTCGAACATCCACGCGTAACAAAATCGCTGTGCTGAATCTGTTAAAGGTAGTCCGGCGCATTGACCTCGTTCTGCGTGTTGGCCGATAAGTCAATCGTAATCCTGGCTTGCGCTGTGTGTACTCAGGCCCAGGTGCATTGTTTGCTTACGCTGAGGTGATGTGTGCTCAGCGACTGTTTGGACGCAGTGCATTAGCGGCAAGACAATAATGGACAAACTGTTGCTGTGCATTTTCTGCGAACGTTCCCGTTTGTGCGTCATGGCTGCATGCTGCCTCAACCATTGCTAAGGAAAAGGCGGCCAGCTGCTTGTTAAAGTGGAGTGCGAGTCGCCTGGGGGGTTCTTGTTGCAGCAGAAAAGGGAGAAATCGTGCAACCTGTGAATGTAGATATCTATACACTGGCAAACTTGACTCAACCACAACAAAACTGTCAAATTTTTTCTTGTCCAACGAAGTCGCTCGTTGAAGTCGAAGTTCGCCTGTGATTTAGTACACCTGAATGTCCTGGAAAATTCAAAAGATTTTCTCGCCCTATTTCCTCCTAGAAAACAATTAAAGAGGCTATTAACTTTGACAGTAAAATTATTTTAATGAAATGCAAGCAAAATGGCTTTAACGCTCCGCAAAGATGATATAATTTTACTCTTTTTTTCTATTCGCTGTGAAAGTTCGCTTTTTTGCTGATTAAGCAATTCTCAGTCTTTCTGTGGACTGAAAGCCCTCAACGACCGGTGCGTCGTCGACATGTCAGAGACTACGGCGCGTACTGTGTGGGTGTGAGTGACGATTCAACTACATGACCTTACTTTCCCGTGTTTTTTCCGGAATTGGCCGTGCCAGTCATGAAACGTGCTGACTGTCTCGTGCAACGCAGAAACATGCATCTCCGAGCCCCGACGAGCTGTCCACGTCGCCGAAAGCCACTGTCAGTGCCGGTACTGTGGTCTGACACAAGATCAATCAAGGGCTTCTAACTTCCGTATGGGTCATATGCACGTCGAGGTTCAGACTTCAGCTGCCCGAGCGCGCGCCGGTTCCGGTGGAATGGTGGTTGTTCCGGTCGAGTTGCTTGTGAAACTGCTGGAGTGGCAAGTCTGCTGCTGGACTGGACGCAAAACCTTTCGCCGCTGCGTGGCTCCTTTGAAGTGCTAGGGCTTCGCTTTTACGTCACGCGTGCGTGTGCGAACGGAATGCACTCGGCTGCCGTCGCATTTCGCCGTTTCGTTGCTCGGGCAGCGTTGTAAAGGCTGCAAGCTCAGCTCGGTGCCTGGTACACGATCCTTTCTTTTTGTGTTGTGGTAATTCGTGGCGTAAAAATTTGTCGCGTGTGGCAGTGATGCTTAGGTTCCTCTATCTGACGCAGCAGCAGCCGCTATTTTGCTGACATGCGCAGAATTTTGTAAGAAAAAGAACGTTGTCAATAAGTTCGCAAAGTATCAGCTTTTTCGCAGAGACAACTTTGGGATTACCCGATTCAACCAATTTGGGCCAAGGGCACGATAGTAAAACACTACCAAGTGCGTGTGTTTGATGCAATCATCTGGGCCTTTTTTAATGTTATTTGAGACAAAATTAAAAGTAGTGTTTAAAGGTAAAACAAGGGAACGCATTGGTGGATGGCTAATACCTAACGAAATCATTTTTATCGTTTTTGCCTTGAAGTTAGAGGCAAATTTGAGGCAAACCCAAATACAGCAATTTGACCAATTGAGAATCAACTAACTTCACCGTTTATGCGAAAACGTGTAAGCAAGATGGATGGTTTCACCTTTTATCAAAATACAGCGAATCTCACATTACACCATTAGTTTTGGCACGAACGATGTCACTGGAACAAAGTCACTGTGTTGTTGGTTAGATTTCACCATGTTATTGGCTTGAAAATCTTGCTAATGTTTGTTTGGTCATTTTCCAAATTTGCTCGATTCTCTTGAAACCTATGTTCGGAGTCTGTTGTCGTCCCTTCACCCTCCACACTCACGTGCATTTGGCTTTTGCGTATAGCAGTTGTAAGCATATGGAAAGGTTGTTAAATTGAAAGTGTTCTGCAATACTTCTCCAGGAGGCGGGAACGTGGGATTTTTTACCCAGCTGTTCCCAAATCAGACATCCTTTTTAAACTGTAGCTTTAGAATGGATGCAGCGTTACTAGCAGATCTGATTTAGCGTCATAGTTCGGATAATCTGCTATATAACGTGATCCCCTCATTCGCTTATTATCCTGTTTCCCCTCCATTTCGCCGTTTGTCGGTGAAGGTTATTAGCGCCACAGTCTTTCGTCATAAAGGCCAAGTTCTAAAAGAGGTTGTAGTCTTGCGTCTAAAGGCTTGTCTCGACGTTAATCTGATATCGCTGTGATTTCGTCGAATATCCTTGTCTTGGCTAACTTTTTTGTGACTTTTCACTTTCGCACAAGTTCGGTACTTTTGCACCTCGCGTGAATACCTGCGTTCGCCCGTGTGCGTATGCATTTGCTGCCATCAGCAATCGAATCAAAACGTCGACGTCTAAACCGAAACCCAATTGACGTTGCCAATTCATGTAATTCGTAAATTATCCTGAACCTGATCGATCTTTCCAGCTGTATATCATGTTGGGTGTTTTGATGATTGTTCACTTCCACTCAGGCCCGTAACCAGCTAGGGACACTAAGGAGGGCGAAAAGTTTTCTGAGAGGGGCCCAAATTTTTCAAACTATGTCTAATAGTTTTAAACTTTGTCCAATACATTTGCCCAGGGGGGCGAAAAACTTTCGAAGGTGAGGAGCCCCCTGCACCACCCCTCGTTACGGGCCTGCTTCCACTTCATGGAAATCGCCGGTTAGCTGATGGTAAGTGGGTATAGATGGGTTGTCATGCCTTCCGGTTATCATTTGCAACCACCACTAAACGGGCGTCGGCTAAAGCGATGTAAAAAAATGCAGCTGCCAGATTTGTTACAAGCCGCATTTTTCGCGAAGTGCTGTTATTGCTTTGTTTTCATTCTGTTGTTGTTGTCAATTGATGTTTTTCGAAAGTAGCAATTTGTTGAACCATGCCATCGAAGCTTTTTTCCAAAATGCTTCGGTCGAGTTCAGGGTTTTTTAAAGGAACATATTAGGTACCCGGTATGAACCTGCAGGGACCCGATGATAATTTTCTCTGTTTCTAGGGACCCGATTTTCAATTCTAAACACCTTTAAAAAAACCTTGATCGACTTTAATATCGCGCCCGGTCCTCCCAGCGATAACGCAGCAGCTGCCCGAGCCCTGATTCGTGCTTCTTCATTTTCTGGCTCGTGTTCGTCTTACGTTGCATTGCGTAGTACCCCAGATGTCAGCTGTGCACTTGAAAGTGTTCCTGTCTTTTCCTGCCGCAATGTTCCGCTCCCGCTTTGTTTTGCTTTTTTTCCTTTTATGTGCGTCATCCTTAGTTTCAGTGCCTTATCTGTGATGCGCGCGTTCGCGACAGAAGGTCGCGTCCACTAGTGCAATCGCGAGCGCGGCTACTTCGGCGTTTATCGTCATTGTCCGCAAATCAACTGGAAGCAGCTTCCGTCGAGTCTACGGCGACGTGTGCCTGGACATTCGCTGACCCTGGCTAACGTCGCGCTGTGCCATCTGGCCCGCCGTGTCGACAGACTGTTTGCACTTTTCGACGCGGCAGTTTCTATCGTCGGGTTAGTCGCAAACTTGGTCTGTTCCCGTGCGCTTCAGACAGCCGTTTTACCTAACCAACGTTGACCACAGTCTGCGCACACGTAATCCATGGCGATTTTTCTTTCACTTGGTTTCGCAACGCTTAGCGCACTTACTGTGCTATTCCATCAATTTTGGTTAATAGTTTATCCTGCTTGTTAACCCGTACTCTTAATTTCATTCCTGCATGTATACCTGGAGGTATTTTTTGTAAGAGATACAACTTCGCCCAGGCCAATCGTGAGCAGCATTCTGTGCAAAGAAGTGCAGTGCCAATCGTGAACTCGGGCGACCTTGAAATAGTGCTAAAGTCATGCTTGGTAAATAGCTTGGAACTTCGATGCGAGAACAAGTGTCAAAAGCGCGCGGTCTCCAAAAAAGCATCAGTTCGGACCGCCACTCGCAATATGGCACCAGTTGCAGTCAAACAAAGGCTTGTAAATTGTGTATGTTGCTAAACATAATATCCACTCTCTTACAACTGTGTTTGGACTACTGGGAATATGCTCTGTTGTCCACTTTCCTACGCAAGCTTCCTCGACATCTTGGGTTTACTGTTAAAATACCGTTTGTGAAAGCAGCACAGCCTTTGAAAATCTACGAAAGCACCCTTTTCGCCTCTGTACCTTTTGCGCTTTGTTCATGCAACACACGTGAGGGTCTTGCTCGGGGCATCGTCTTAGATTTGTGCGAGATATGTTAACTTTATTTGCAAATGCAACATCGGTACTTGTTACGAGTCGTTACCTTGGCAAGAGATAAGCCTTGAACTCCCCACCGAGATCCAGTATGAAAAACGGACAAACCAGAAATTTTCCAAGGTAGTTCAATCTTCACACAACAAAACCTTAGCAATGTAGTGAAAGAAAAGTTACGTGAAAAAAATGTAAACGGTAATAGACTGTTATAACACGTACACAGCAGGTTATTTACGCTTGACGCAAAGATATTCGTCACATTGCTTTGCCTGTGGCTTCAGTGACGAAGCCGCAATGTTTGCGACGTAGTCTCTAAGCTGTAACGGTAGATGTGGTAACGTAATGAAGTTACATTTTTAAGGCAGCCATGACGAAATTACGTGCAGTGATCCTGGAACTGCAGACAGCGACTCGTGGTATATAGATAGGCGTGGTTAATTCGCTTGTGACTTCTGTCTCAGTACAGCATGTTCAAGGTGTTCGTTGTATTGCGTTGACATGGACTTGGTCGATATATTTTGCTACTAACGCTATTGTTTAATGAATTGAGTTTTTTCCGCAGTGTTTGTCGTGTTTGTACCATAACTCGATTGGTGAGTGGTTCAAGTGTGCGCACTTCTGTGATTAAAACTGCTATGGTGGGTTACCCCGCAAAACAGGTGCAGCAAAGCTGTGTCTGTCACTTAAATGCAGGTCCTTTTTTCTCACGCAAATGTTGTGGGATCTACGTACACGTTAAAATCGCTACCTTGGATGGCATGTGGATTTATGTTTCCAACTTGGATGGTTGCCATACTTTTTCTTTCCAGGTTATTTGACAAAGCAAACTAGGGTTGCCAGATCACTTGAAATTTTGTCAAGGACATTTTGCTTCGTAAAGAGATACGGTCGGCTACTTCCGTGAGCATCTTCAGGGGGGCGAAACGGGCATTTGCCTTCCTGTAAATTGGGACTAAGAACCAAAAATGTTTAGAAAATCTGAAGTCAGCACCATTATTTCGATTAATTGATTTAATTCTTGCAATAACACTTAATTTACCGGTATGGCACTCACACTGCAAAAGAGCCAGCTTCACTATGCTGGTGTGATGCAGTGATGAGCTAGCCGTTCACTTATGTCCACTCCTGTAAGTTACGATAGTTAATACGTTTTCCTCATGTGACTGTTGACCTCAGATGTCTATAGCAGGTGATGCAGCGAGAAAGTGACTGCTGATAACGGTAAGACACGTTGTTTTATACTGTGTGCAGGGGTGATTCTGCAGCAGTACTTCCGCTTCCACAAGTTTAAAATCCATTATACTGTGAGATTGTGAATGTGACCAATGCTCCTGAGTGAACAGCTTAGTCATGCTGTGCTTATGCAGGCTTCTTTTCACACAATATAAAACCACTTGGCTTGTTAGAAATAACTCCATGAAAGGCTTGTGGGAATACGTCTTAATCGTGAAGGCTCAGTTCTCACTTCTGAGCGCGTACTAAGCGCAAAGTTATATTTTCTGCGGCGAGTTTTCATAATTCATCTGCTCGGTTTTTACAACTGTGTGGTGTTCAGATTTTAGTAAGTTCTTTAAAGTTGTCCGATAGCCGTGTTTAGATACAGGTCTTTCTCATTCTTTGAAACAGTTTTGCGAGAGGGTCTTACTTTCTTGGTTATTCACCGCTAATGTTGATCTGGCCGTTGATTGTTCTTAAATTTTGACTTATTTGTAGAAACTGCTTGCAAAATGGATATTACGCCTTTATAAAAGAAAAAACATTTTTGAAAGCTGAAGTGTGGAAAACAATTCGGACAAAATATTTCAGAAATGAATTCTGGTCAACCAGCACAGGAGACTAAAATGAGAAGCGCAAACGTAGTTGTTGATAGTTCAAGTCCATTACAGACAATTGTGTGGAGTTCACAATGATAACTACATTTGTGCGCCAATTCAGAAAAGGCTGTAACGGGTGACAGAAAGTAGGCTACATCTATGTGGCAAACTCGTATACAGCTCCACTTGAAAAAGTTTTCAAAATAGATGCGAATGGAGCGCATGCTTTCATGGGACATTTTCTTTGTGGTTTAAACAATGAGTGGTCAAGACCGTAACCTTCGAGACCCAGACTTCATCGAAAATGCTGAGATCGAGACTCGGGACTTCCAAATTTGTGCATTTTGCCGAACTTTTAAAAAAATGTCATCACGTCACCGTAGAATTTTTTTCAAATTTCTTTATTTTTTCGACCTGTTAGGTTGTTTCTTACCTGCAAATACAACAAAAAAAATCGTTGAATTATAGAAATTTTACTTTGCCAGTTCTTTGCAATATTCAAAGTCTCGAAACCGAGACTCGCAAAAATGGGTCTCGAGACTCCATCACTGGATGTAGAAACAGTTGTGTTTTGTGAACGAGCAACCTGAAAAAGATAAGCAAAACTCAACGTTGCTCCCCGCGTGGAAAAATTTCTGCGAACACCCATGGCTACTTTCAACAAGCTTCGAGGTATAGGCAAGTCAGACGAAGCTAAGCTAACCATGTACGAAATCGAAAACTAAACAAAACGTACAATAACGACACAACCGATCTTGAAAAGGTTAGTTTACTTTTAACTACACAACTGTTTAAAGATGGAACAAATCTACACGTTGTTCTGTTCATTTTCACTGTTTATTCTTGATTCTTAAATGTTCAACGTAATCAATAGTTCAAAAATGAGCAATTTAAAAACTATTCAAAGATGCCCGAAAATATTCATGGACAGCAAGATGTTTTTCAAGGACAAAATAAGTTTTGATAGCAAACTCAAGGACAGACCTTGGCGCTCAAGGACGTCTGGCAACCTTAAATCAAACCGGTAGTGCTTGTGGGATCTTTTCTAGAACAAAGATCCAAATGGTTGTCTGAGAAATGAGGCTTGATACTCATGTTTGCACCAAATCCTCAAGACTATTCAGTAAATTTTCTACCATTTGTTTGTAGATGCACGCTTTTTTGTTAACAACTACACAAAAGCACTCCAGACAGAAAATTGCTTTTCATTCATGGAAGTTGGAGAGTCGCTTATTAATTTTTTTACCAGTGGATGGTCAAAAAGCAGCTTTTTGTTTTTCTGTTATAATAGAAATCAATAATTATTGATCCTGGATGTATCTGTTACAGTCCTTTGTTAAGTGCTGTTACAAATCGTATCAAAATACCAAGCTTCACATGAAGGGAGGGGAACTACCATGGGTGGCGGAACCTCTTTTAAAGTGGGGGGAACAAGCGCACGTTGAAAAGAAATTATAGCAAATTTTGTGGTTTCAATCGGCAATTGTGACGTATGAAAGTCTAAATTACATTATTTTAGACACCACTATGAAAACGTATCGGTGAACCACCTGAAATTCAAATAGGCTGTTACAGGGGCGACCCAGATCATCAGCGTCACTCAGGCTAATCATACGATTTATTCTGACTGAATGAAACGGTTCGACTTGCGTCACTGAATTTTCCATTTGCATACACTCTAGCTGGGATTTCGTTGCCCTGTGACGTTATGTTATGCAACAATAAATGAGAAATTCTCATGATAACTTCTCCATTGTCGAGTAACGTACGTCACATAGCAATGATAACGCCACAGTGGCGGTTCTAAGGGGAGGCTGGGTGGGCCATGGCCCTTCCCAGATTTTTGGCTGTCCCCCCCCAGTTTTTTGCTTAATTTCACGTTCAAGTTCGTTTGATTGACATATTCAGCAGATGACTTTCAGCCACCAAAATTTTAAACGATTTGAAGACTTTCTGGCGATGGTTCTGACGATATTTACAAGCCTATATGTTGGGTTTGATAGGTTTAATCGTAGCAAATAAATCTTCATTAGAGTGGAAAATCACCATGCAGGAGAGATTTATGTTGGCCCCCCTACTTTTTTCCTTGGCCCCGCATTGTCCCTCACTTTTTTCATTTTAGAATCGCCACTGTAACGTCATCGTTCGTGTGAAATTACTCTCGAATTAGGAACTGTCCATTGGATTGAACTTCAAATCCAATGTTCTATACAAATCCATTGCTGCAAAAAAACATTCAGTCCGATATGAATTATGAATTATGTTTCAAAAAATACTTAGCTGCATAGGACAGCTCGGACTCTAATGAATGAACCCGAGTAAAGCGCGAGTGAACGAAGTCGTGAGAACGCCTACTACGAACGATATTGTTTTGTTCAGGCCACCTGCAACATGAACGCGAAAGGCCAGACATAGAACGAAAATAGTGACAAGGCCCAAAGAAAGGACCCCGAGCTAACAACTTAGTGAAGTGCAAAGGCGCAGCCAGGGGGGGTGCTGAAGGTGCTCAAGCACCCCCCTTAGCGATCAGGATATTGATGTTTATTTTCTTAGTTTTTCACCAACATTGTA
>JGI24159J19872_10005741_pt1 | contig 16078 bp, 5 predicted proteins | sample Ectturendosymbi4_FD_19872 | JGI IMG/M metagenome (IMG submission 19872) | reverse complement strand
CTAAATACAAAAAGGCCTTTTGCCTTACACAGGAAGCAACAGTAAATCGGCCTTATGCCTATTACCTGTCACAGCCGAACAACATTCGCAACTCAGTCGGCGTTGTGCCTTTACAATAAAATCAATCAATTTTGCCCTCTTCTTAAAAACGAGTGGACTACTTTCAAGGCACGCTTGATTTCGCAAGGCACGCTTGATTACGCCAATCGGCGAAAAGCCTAGAGCAATCGCAACAACTCTCGAAGTGACCGTAACATTTATTGCTTCGAGTTTTTTGGGACGCGTGCCTCTACGCGTGCCTACGTGGCGTAGTCAGGCCCCAAATTTTTGTTGGGAAAAATATCTTGACTTTAAACGAGCAACAGTATTTTGTTTTGGACACCGCCTTTCAAAGCACAAAATGGCAAGAAACGCTAGAAGTTTTGGGTCAATGATGCCCTTGGCCCCGTGACTACGCCTTTGCACGTACACCAAACTTTTTTTCGTGGGGGAGGGAGTTGTGCTTTTTTCTAAATAACTACCTTTTTTCGACCTTCAAGTTATTTTCTGTGGTCAAATATTTTTGATATCATTTGCATTTTGTTTAAATATAGTTTGTGATTGATAGTGTGCCACTGATTGGCAGGTATTTTGTAAACAAATTTCGCCATTTTGGCTAAACATTTGTGATGTGTAATAAAACTCGGACAATTTTCTGAAAATAAACAAATTTCCAAGTCCGAACGTCATGAACTTTTATTTCATGCACGTTTGCAATTTTCGAACACAATGCGGCATGGGTCTTGTACAGACGACCAACAAAGGTTACTGGCGGCATTTCGTTTTTTTCGTGTATTTTTTGCGTCACTTTTACGTCAGTCCAGCGCTTTCTTTCGGCGGGACTTGTGTTTGTTTTGCTAATATTAAAATATTTTCGACAATTAACAAGTTACTTTTTTAAGGTTAGATAAGTTTCAGAATAATTTCTGAATTGTTGTAAAAACCGCTTCTGCTCCGGAAACGTCCCAGTAAGCCTAGGTAAAGGTGAAATTGCGATTCGGCCGAAATTTATATGGTTGTTAACCGTGTTTATTAAAAAAAAAGTTATCATAGCAGTTGGGTCTTCACCGCTGGGGCTATTCAGTCAGTACACATCCGCATTAATTTGTCGCTGATCCCCCTAAAATTAATCCTGGATCCACCTATGCTGCGTCTCGAGTTATTTTATTTTTAGCTTTCGTTTCCCTAGTTACTATTTGTTATGGAACAACCTCGTTTTCTGCATATTGCATATAGCTATTTTACTCTGAAAAATCCTCAACACTTAATACAACACCTAATTTCCAATTTAATGAATCTATAAGGTTTGAGCAAGCACTCAGAGTAATCTTAACATGTGGGCGCGGTGCCCCTTGCCTGGGGCTCCACCAACACAGCGCCCTACGCTATTTTGCAAATGAAGTGACTTACCACTATACTTGTCGTAGAGGCACCAGCACACTTGTTTGCCTTTGGCTCATGATGCTGTTAAGACGGGCCTGCGAAACACTTAAGCAAAATCGGTTGCTAATGTAGGCTGTGACGGAGGCACATTTGGTAATAGAAGTCAGGAGTTTAAAGACTATTGGCACCCTCAAAATGTTGGGTTGTGTAAGGCCCTCTTCCAGTCAAATTCGGTGCCGGAAGTTGTCAGCGATGAGGACATGGTCGAGATTGAGGTGCAAGTGTCCGACACAGACAAGCTCATTTCTTCAATAATGATGCGGAAAACGGTGATGTAATCAAAACGTTGAATGTTCATTTCTAGTTATATCATTTTTCAGCTTCTCACTTTGTGGGCCCCTGAACAAACCGTGTTTCCAGGCATGTTGACCCTTGCCTCCTTACTCACAGTGACTGCATTCAACAACCTGTGCAGGGGAAAAGATGTTGCTAACTCTCTTGGGGCGACATCAAAGCTTTTGCCGTTTTTCCTCCAATAGCCTAGTTGTCGAATTTGACTTCACAAACCCTTTTCAACGCACCTTCGGGGCCATCACCGTTCCGGGCCATGATTTACCCATAAATGATATAGTTTAGACAGGGGTTGGCAACATACATGCCAGACTTTGCACATCAAACAATTTCCAATGACACGCAGAAACTCTTTTACATTTTTCATGGCACGCAATTGCTTTTACAGTTTTACATTTCAGTTTTGTTGTGATTCAAACAAATCTAGGCCGTAGCTAGATTGAGGCAAATGAGCCACATTCCTCCGTGAACCTTCTGTAGTGTTGGCACGAAATATTTTTGCAACGTTAAATCAAATCACATTTTATTGTGTGGCTATTTTAAAAAGAGCAGCAGTGCAGTTACACTGTGTCGCAAACACCAGCCTAGATTCGATGACGGCAGTATGCTAGGTCTCCATGAACTTCATTAAAAGGCATACTAAACCGGGGACGTAATTAAAATATTCGCCTCGGAAAAAATTTCACCCTGACTACGGCCATGCAAATGGTACATGACCTTTGATTCGTCTAAAATGCGTGTGTTGTTGGCACACTGAATGATTTGAAACCTTAAGTCACACACAGCAAAAGGTTGCCGACTCCTGACCTTTTAGGGCATGGCAAATGCCCATTTTGAAAAGTCAAACCGCCTGTCATGCCGTGCGCTAGGAATGATGGCGAAACATGCTGCATACGCTACATGTTTTCAATGTTTCATAGGTTTAAATCAAAGAGAGACCTGTTGTTCTGGTACTTTTTCTTGCATTGATTTACGTCTATAGAGCTTTCCTATTGGACCTCTGATCCAGATTAACGTCAGTAGGCTACTGTTAAACCAGTGTTGCCGCTCTGTTATGAAGAAAATACAGATTTTACTCTGAAAAAAAAAACAGAAAATAATAAAAACCCAAGACATACAAAATGTTTTTGAAAAGTCAAAATCAAACTTGAAATGTATGCTAACGGTACTTCCACATAAAAATTTAGATAATACGCATTATTTGCATCAAATTTTTAACAAGTTCAGGTCTATTTTTAAACATAATGACAATTTACAAGTAGGCTAGCAACAAATCAAAGGTATGCAGTAACATAAAGTTAGTTAGATCTTTTCTGAAAATCGTTTAGTGTTTTCTTTTACCTTCACATAAATGCATAAATTGAAACATGTACATGATACATTCAAGGTCCTACAGTTTTCTTTTCACACTAATCAATGCAATATTTTACTACCAATTTCACTTTCAAAATTTTACATTCATGCCTATCACAATGCGCCTGTAAAACAGATTCTCATTTCTCAACAGATTCTCAACCATATCATCTTCAAAGTCAAAAAAACATTCCAAAATCATGCACAAGAAAAGCCCTTGACATGTTAGCGATAGATTATAGTGCTGACCTATGCCTAGTCAGTGCTTAATGAATCTATAAATTTAAAACAATTTGGTTAAGCTTAGCCCTACTTAACTGTACTGGCTACTGACTCTGCACATTATGCCTATGAAATTATTGTATTCTTGAATGGAAAATACACTAAAACAGCATATATTTCAAAAATTTGACCAGAGTTAAAAAAAAACAGATTTTCAATAAAAACCCCAAGACCCCAGACAAAACAGAAACACCCCAGATCTAGTGAAAAAAAAAACAGCAGTGGCAACACTGTGTTAAACTGTTGCAAGCTCTTCTTTAACCCCGCTTACAGTCTTTCTATCTATTATTTCGTCATTGAAAGATTATTGAGCTTATTTTGTTTTGAGTTTATGACGTTGCAAACACTCAATACACAAAGTTATGCTGCCAGTAAACCGTCTCCATGCGAAGTTGAAGTATACCTTCATAAATACTGGTTGAACAGTTGATGAATACGATATCCCTGTTGTTTTGTCAAGTGAAGAACTTTCCTAAGCAAACAAGGTAAGCCAATACTAGCAAAGCATTGTTACAATTACACAGAAATACGGTGGTGATTTCAACTTTAAGAATTAGACTAGTACCCACTTCATTTTTATCTTTGCTGCATACATTTAACTATCAAAGGGCAAAGTTTGTTGGCAAGTTTTGGTCTGTTTTCTTCGTACAATTTGCTAGGAAATTTCCAATTGATGTTGCGAATGTATGGTACAAAAATTTGGAAAACCGTTAATTTGGTGCTCAGTTACTTTTAAAACTGTCCCCACTGACTCAGGAAAATTTGCGTGATTGTTACGCAACAACCATTTCATTGTTAGCTATCAGCAGCATTTCGTGTCTTGTTTGGACATGTCAATTTTCAAAGACTTTCTATTTCTATCTTCCAGTTTCTCGCAAGATGATGCATCACAAGCATAAGACTATGCCTAAAATATATGTAACTCTGGTCAGTAAAAGATTCAATATACTTGAAAAAGTGGTCCAATTTAAACTTGAAAAATTGAAATGAAGTTTCAAAGAATGTTGGAACTTGAAAACTAACTTGCAAAGGGATGAATGGCCTCAGCTAGCAGCAGTGGTGCAGGCTTAATCAGGAAGATGGGGAATGCAGTCGATTGCTGCCCTTCTTGGTGAAAGGAACAAGAATTTTTACTCCTTGGTTGTGACACCAAGTTCATGTGACATTTGTTGCCATTTATCATGAAAAATTTCAACAGAAATACAGTACTGTAGCTCTCAGCTGTCTTGACTAGCAACAAGTTGCATTTATTTTCTCACTGAGCCTCTCCCCACTTCTGGTTTTGTCAAAGTACGGCAGGTTAGTAATAGCAGACAACCATACCGATACAGCTGAAAGTGAGCGTAATTATTTGAGAGTACTTAAAGTGTGCCAACTTTTTGTGTTATTGATCTGTATTTGGATTCGTAAAGCAACCTAACGCAATATTGCTTGTCACCGCGTCTAGATAGGCATGACATACAAAGATGGTAATTCAAATTCTAAGTTTTGCCTTATAGTACTGCATGAGGGATGCTTGCTCTTAGTTCTATTGTACACTTTGCAGTCATAATTTTTTAGCTATGCGTAAAGTATCTTGATGTTGCACGTACTCAAATAAAATGTAGAGAAACGATTCTTTAAATGGCTAAAAGTGTGCTGTTTCAGCTTTGGAGTTGATCAGCAGTATGGACACTTTCATAAGATAAATGAACTTATGCCTGCATTATATTATAAATCGTTAACCTCTGGTTACGCAGTATTTAAAATCTACTTAGTACATAGTGACATTCTAAGCGAAATTCTTGAAACAAAGAACGAAAGACGCTTTCCTCTAGGATGCTTTAAAATTTAAAAATAGCCTAAAATAGGTGTTTGTGGATGGAGCAGACTATTCATCGCTTTGTTCTTAACCCAGGAGTATAGAGACTATGTCATTATAACATTAAAGGTAAACATTTTCGTTAAAATGCGGTTTGTTCTAAAATTCATTTTTAAAGTTGTTTCTGCATACCAAGTATCAAGCTTTAACTCTACCACGTAATAAGAGATTCTACAAGAGTTAACGCCATCGGATTTCTACGGATGAGAAGTGAAGTTAAAAAATAATGCATGGCTCCATCTACAATATCTAGTTGTATGGCTTATGAACATCATATAAAGTAGGGGTTTCCAATCTTTCCCTGACCATGTACCCCTGCAGCATTTCGACAGATGACCATGTACCACTAAAAGTTAAAGAAGACGAGACGAATGCAAGCCTCTACCAAACTGGATCATGTCTGATACTGGTTTGATCGACTTTTCCCAAATATTTTATCACGCCTAATCCTTGGTATATTAAACAAAAAGCATATATATGGTGCGTTGATGGCGCTTTATAACTACAGTGGACTTTTAGGACCATGACTGAGTTTGTACAAAGTCTGGTTTCAGACATAAATTAATTTTGATAATAATATTCACTGACATATGTATGAATACTTGGAAATGAATAATATGTAAATGTATATTTCCCTTCTATTGCTAACCTTAAATATACCACTTCATATAGGCAAATGTAACCTTCGGAGTACATGTACCCTAGGTTGGGAACCCCTCATCTAAAGAGACCAAAGATAGACTTTTTATAACCGAAATATAGTGTTTCCCTTACTGACACGCATTCCACTATTCTTCTACCTCTTCTAAGAAAATGTTCTGTTTGATGAAGGACAATAATGATTGCTGAGAGGAAACCGCTTTCTGCCTTGGACCCTAATAACACCAGAGTCCAACCTACCAGAGCTGCAAAGACCGGGCATAAGTGGCTGGGACAGCACAGGACGAAGACATTGCCGAATGACAATCTAATACCAGGAGTATCATATCCTCTGCTCGAATGTTGTGCAGAAACAACTGTAACAACAAGTGGAAAAGAAAATAATGATCCTACCCGGAAAGTCTGTTACAATGGATTTCCTAGAGAACACTGTGACAATTACGAACACCTGGCTCGCGATGCTTTTCATCGCGTACCGTTGCGGGACATCAACCTAAACCAGCTAAATACTCGAAACCAAGAAGAGGCCAAACTTCAAGAAGCTAGCGAAAGTATCCGTATCTGCTCCTCACTTTGCGACTCGCAAAGCAGCAGCGATAGCATGGACACAGGATCCGATTCGTCTTTCCGCAGCGTGTTGGAAAGCGACGTGTGTGGCAGCACAGACGAGTCGCAGCTGGTCTGCAGCATGGCACCAGTAAGCAAACCAAGAAATGATTCGAAAACCAAACTCAGAGAAAAGCACAGAACACAACTGGTGTGTGACATACTGGACGACTACTTCCTCGATATACTGCGCTTCATGAAATCCGCCGAATTAAAATATGCTCCACATTCCGACTACCTTTCCAAACAGAAAGAGATCACCTCGTCCATGCGAGTGAAACTCGTGGACTGGTTGATTGAAGTGCAAGATGAGTACAAGCTTCAAAACGAAACCCTACATCTGGCTGTGTCTTACGTTGATCGGTTCTTGTCGAGCATGTCGGTAACACGAGCGAAGCTACAGCTTCTTGGTAAGTCAAACTACAGCGATTACATTGCGAACGCTCAAATATTTTTCTGCGCCTAAGCTTACAACTGTCTGTGTTGACTTGGAGTTAAACTAAGCTTTAAGATACTCGTGCCAGAAGCAGATGAATTAAGTTGGTTCAAATCTTTTCCACCGTCGTTTTAAATTACTTTTTAGAAAAGGAATGCACTTTTACTCTGAATTTGTGGTTAGCTTAGAAATATGAAGGTAATCGCAGTTGAACAGTGTCACGAGATCTGTCACGTAATCCTCGTTAATTCGACTTTCAAAAGATTAATCTAGCCATATATGCTGTATGGCCGTTCTTTTTTAGTCAAGCATCTGGCAACAGTTTATAATTTATTTAATCTTTCTATTAGACCTGCTTTGGAATGTATTTGTAACCTTCCAAAGTATATACTGGTGCTTTTTCTGACAAGACACCGATGCACTGCGAGCGGGAATCCAACTAACTTGGTTGTACCGCTTGATGGCGCTGCTGTTAATCTAGTTTCTTCATGGCGGTCGCGGTGGCCAAAGCAAACTGAACCGTGAAACGTACTTATCAGTTGGTTCAACCACCACGCCAAGCATTGTAATTAAATAAAATAGTTTGTGGCTTCTGAGCTGCTTGTCCTGTATCACCCAGCTGGATTTTTGCCTGAAATTGCAGCATTTCGCAACCTAATTGGTATTTTGGCCCTGACTTTTGTCAAAAAACTCAAATCAGAAAACCTTAAACCAACTTTTGCATTCGTTGTAAAAGATAAGTAACACTCTGCTGAGATTTGGGGTCGTAGTTTCAAAAATGACTTTTCTGTTTAAAATTGTGTGAATTAATGCTTCTGCAAAGGACCGAGCTTTTAAAAGAATGCTTAGAACAGTATTACGTTTGAATAGCACCAATTCAGTAAGGTACTCCATGCGATTTTGATAACGGTTGAACAGCCACCACGGAAGTTTTCCAAGACACGAAATGATGCTGCATCTTCCTTAGGAACCACAGCGATGTTTCTTGCTGCCAAATTCGAAGAAATCTACCCTCCAGACGCAGATGAGTTTGCTTACGTCACGGCAGACACATACTCCCGGTCGGAAGTGTTGCTCATGGAGAGACTTATACTTCGTGTCTTCGACTGCACTTTGTCCACACCAACAACGTATCAATACATAACCTTGCTATGTCAGGTAAACTCGGTTTAAATCAGATTTTAATACTTGAATGATCAAATGTTGAAAAGTATCAAAACAAGTGCAACCGTTTGGCCTGGGGAAATTTGTTTTAATTCGTCAAAAGTATAAGATTTTAAAAAAAATCTTAGCTGAACGACATGTTTGCAGAAATGCAACCTGAACGAAAAAACTTGTTTCCTTGCTGAATATTTTTCGGACATCATGTTGCTTGAAGAAACTTTTCTCAAGTACCCTCCGTCGGTACGAGCAGCTGCTTCCATTACACTCGCACTTTGTACAATCAGACGGAACGACCAACCAAAAGTAGAAAACCTTAACGAAGGTATGTACATTAAGTCAGCACGTTGAATATAATGATTATACAGTGACTTGTAAACTATTTGTAATTACCTCTCTTTGAGTAGTGAAGCCGGTTATAATTGTTGCTCTCGTTTCAATGATGTGCCATAGTTTGATTAACATACAAATGAAGTATTTTTTCACAGGAAAAGAAGCAACATGGTTTAATGAATTAACTCAGATTTACTTCAGAAAAATCAGGTTGTGTGGACTGTTTCCATAATCAGGTGTTTTCCGGTTTGTTGGTGCACTAAAGCGTAACTTTCCGTGTTTGAAGCTAGCAATCAGGTCCATGTCTATGTCTTTGTGAGCTAAGGTTGTTTCCGATATGCTCCGAATTGGTGCGAACTAATAGATAGTTGACAGGTCATACACACTGTTCTCCTGCTGTGACCTTACTACGTGGCCATCCAGCTCACACACCCAGCTTCACCTCTTAGTAGAGAAGGAATGTTCAAGTTTAAAATATAATGAGAACAGTAATAGCTTGTACTGAAAATTTTTTGCAGTTTGTTGAGAAGAAATGCGTTTAACTTTAAGCAAAATATTTTCAGCACATGTATATGAAGAAGAATAATTTCATCATGCTTTGTTGTTACCTGCGCAGTGATACGTCAGACAGATTGCTCGAGAACCTCCTTGCCTGTCGCCGTTCGTGAAAACATGGCAGAAAACCCAAAGGAGGTAATTTTATAACACGATGCTGTGCGAAACTATATGGGAGGTGACTACCTAAAAATTGAGACGAGAAAATAATAATAACGGGACGGCGATAGCTCAGTAGTAGAGTTGTTCGCCTCTAAGGTTGGGTGTTCGAACGCCGGTCGCTGAGTGAATTGCTGTAGCGCTCCTTAGGTAAGAGCGTTTATCACAACCGCTCCGGCAAGAAGCAAATTTCAGGCTTCGGCCTGATACCAATTGCCGTCACCACAATTAAATAAAAAGAGACGAGAATGCAAAAAAATCTGGTGGAGTTTTTTCTATGCTATACGACAAACCATAATCATGCTGCACTGATTGATAAATATGACATTTACAGTCGTTAAATTAAAATGGATGCCGTAAAGAAATACCGATTTAGATGTTGAGCGGTCGCCACTAGCTATTTTTGAGAAAAATTCCAAAAACGTTACCAAGCAAAACGTTTCGGCAATCAACGCTTTTGGGTCATTTGACATTTGCAGCCGATGGAGGTAGTCGCACAGCAAAATTAGTATATATTTACTTGTTGGGCAAACAAATCGCTTTATTTTGCTACAAAAAGCTAATTGAAAAGGGTACAATCTAACGTTTTTCAGAGAGTGAGTAATTCTACTGTTGACTGTCCTGTCAGCAGTGCACGCAGAGTTTAGCGACTCAAACCGTAGAACTCTTGATTTCTTTTTTCCACCTTCGAACCCTAAAGTTTTGAAAAACTCCGGCCGAAGCGTGAAACCTCGATATGCATGTTAAATTTTTGTTTCAAATATTTTGGAACATGGCAGATCTCTTCCATGGAGGTGTGACAATGAATAACTCAAGTCACAGCCCATAAGTTTCCACTATACTTAGTAAAGATCATTTTTCCTACACTTGTTGGGACACCTAGGTTGTATCATTGTACTCACTTCTTCAGCTACATTGCACACTATTTCTAGGAGAGCTCAAGATACGGCGATATCACCATGAATGCGCTGTCCTTAACACAAATGAAGTGCTCATTTTTTGGGATAAACATGTTTATTTTTGAAACCAATGAAAATGTTTTGCAGCTAACCATGAGTGAGCGCTTTCATTTATGTTGAAATGATAAACGTTTTTTGTGCGTTGATAAATCTTAGCAAGTCTTATTTATTCGACTTACACAACTTGGCTGTACGATCACTGTATTTAGAAGTGTTAGGAAAAATTTAGTTTGAAACTATTTCGACGGGATGATGAGTTGAATAGCTCAACTATCTGATATGGTGCTCGTAAATGTGTGTGCATTATTTTTAACTAAGGGGTCCAACCAAGACTTCCGAAAACACTGTAGGGGGCGCTTAATTATCAGGCGGTCAAGGGCAGGGTGGCCGTAATGTGCATGCAGCAGAAACGGCTGCTTTGTTAAAAATGAAGTAAGTTTATTCCAAATCTTGCAGTAAATTTTACGAACCAGGACATGCTACTAAAACTGTGTTGGTGTTTAGCAACACGATTTGTGTTTTCCAGCAAAGTCTATGACTAAGAGTCTGTTAGGACAAATCAAACATTTTGCTAGGTAGGAAATAGAACAGATAAATGAAGACCGTGCAAGAAGTTACTTGCAGCCTTATTTTCCAAAATTCCACATACTATCATCGCCGTGCTTGTAGAAAACTTGATACAATTACTTTCATAACGAAAACAAGCCTTCATTTTTCCTCCACTATTTTTAACGCTCCTGTATGACGGTGACCAAGTGCAGTAGTTGTTGGCGTGTTGTTTCGGTGTTTGTATTTCAAAAATATTGCCTTTGCGTAGCAAACTAAACCTTTCGTCTGCCTCATGGCGCCTCATGGTTTCTATATTTCCTTGTGATTCCTGTATCACACCCAGCATGTTTAAGATGTGCGCAAGCCAAGCATGCAAAAGTGAATATATGTAACTAGTAAATCATCAACCGCCAAATCTTGCTTTACATTCAGTGAAAACAAACAGTTGTCAGCCTCAAGCGAATTATCGCATAAAAACATTTAAAACCTTGATCAAAACAATTTACATGCTTTTGCGCACCGCTGAGCATCCCTTCCGAATTTTTGATGGCCGCTTACCTCAAAACCTGATATTAGAATGTCTCCATTCTCTCCCACTTCCGAATTTCTGTATGACGACGAGTGAATGTAGTTATGGTTGGGGTGCTGTTTCAGTGTTTAGCTCCACTCTCAATGTTGGCTGTGTTTATCAGCTAACACCTACTCTGTAATGTGCCATGACTAACCAGTTCTGTGCTCTTGTGTTATTCGATTAACCTTGCGATATGAATCATGAATGTTAGGCAAATACGTAAATGTAAATAATAAATTTAATGAAAAGCTGGACTTACCAGCTGTAGTAATTTATTTTATCGTGTAATTACGTAGTCCGCCGAAACTCCTACACCGGAAGATATTTTCGTCCTGTTGTTTCTTGATTTTTGCAGGCATGTTCTGATTGTAATATTTGTAAGGTAGGAATTGGTAGTTCTAAAAGAAATTAAAAGCCTGTATTACTTTTGATTTTGGGATTGTTTTTACGTCACACATATACAGTTTTGACAAAGATCCTGCTTTTGTTTTCCACTAAAACTTCGTTATTGCATGGTTTTACTTCCAAGAATGACATATTTAAAGTCTGATTTGTTATTTATACAGCAAACGTAAAAATCCTGTTCTTTCATGAACTTGGGTAAGGACTGCATCCTGTCACACTAAAATCTTAAGGTCATTTTGTCTTTCTCAATGCAGAAAGCACATTACCTCATAATTATTTCTCACTGTTGTGAAAAATTGATGTAAAAATGTAAAAGAAATACTAAAGACAGGTTTCGCCAAGCGGTTGGGTAACAGTGCCCCAGGAACAAATTGGGCTGGTCGTTTGCAGGTTGTACTGCAAGTTTACAGGGAGCTGGGATATGACGCTGTGCCTCTTCCGTCATAGGTCCGTCCAGCAAGTGCAAAAGATTTTGAAGAGCTGAAAAAATATTATCTTGCACAGGTTTACAACTGCACCCTGGACCTGGCAGAAAGCCATTGGCGAGCAAGCATCAACCGGCGGTTTGTTTACGAAAAGCACTCATCGGCCACGTGCAAGTTTGTCGCTCATCTCTCACCTGTGCACAGTCCAAACCAACAAACTACAGCCGAAGCCAGTTTGTCGTGGCTCAACCTTATGTCTGTTTGGGCAAAGTGAAAATTTGTTTCAACCCACTCCAGCGCCAGCGTCGAGGGGCGCAGACAAAGAGCTGTCGACACGTCACCTGCCTGGGATTTAACTCCTTGGCTAAATATACGAAGTTTTATTATCACAACCAATACTGGACTTATGCTATTTGACACTCAAACAGATTATCCACTTGCTCATAAGCGCGACAGTATCCACGCAAAATTGACTTGCGTTCAGCGTAACAAGATGAACTGCTTCGGTAGCATTACAGCAGTGTGAACTTAAACGTGAGTGAAAATTTTCACCATGCAAAAGCAGTAAGGTACAACCGATCTTTTCACCATCAAACTTTCGAGACTACTACACATCAAAATATACCAAAAATGTGATCTTGCTCAAAAACTCGCAGTGCATTCATTATACGACTCGAGAAACTTTTAAGTTATTTAAAAACGCAATTCTGCCAGTGGCAATACGCTTGTCATTTTTTATATTTAGTGCTTCCGCCTTTAGTAAAATAGACGTTTTTTTGTACGTGATTTTCCGCGTGATTGAGAGTACTGGTTTTGCCTATATCGTTGTATCATTGTCTATTACTGTGCATTTAATCAATATTAATGGAGAATATAAATTTGTACTTACGTCGAACTTCAAGGATTGAACTATAGCGTGTTAATGTACTGCCCTCGAATTGGCCGGCAGGAAAATAGACAACAGCCTGTTATTTGGAAAGGGAACTCTGGTACGGAAAAGTTTTATGTGGAAGATTTACTGTAACGCTTCTATGTTGAAGGATTTACTTTTTGAAGATTACCTCTCGTGTATCCCCAAACAATATCAATAAACGTTCAATCCTATACGGATGACATGATCAAAATTTTGTAGAATAAAATTGTACGAACTGATATCCGCAACGTAGCAAACACAGGTTTTAACACGGCCGTTTATTCGCAGTGATCTCAATTCAAATGTCTCTGCACAATGAGTAATTTTGTCGCCATTTGAACAACTGTTCTGTCACCCATCCTTTGAGCTCGTTCCCAGTTTTGTTGCTTCTGACTGAAAAACTTTTCTTTACTTACATCTCTTCATTAGTATTTTTGAACCCAAGTCGATAAACGGCGAAAAGTGCACCGCTACCACCGTAAACCTACTCGTGCTGAGAAGTACCTATACGCCAAAAACAAGTTTAAGTAAAACTCGTAAATTTCATGTAAAGCTTCTCTTTTCTGGCACTTCGAATGCTTCCTCCATGACAATATACTCATCGGATGAACCGAAGCCCCATAGCGACTCGGCCTGTAGTGACCGCAGCTCATTTACTTCCTGACGTGATTCAGTTAGACTTGGGAGCTAACATCTTTTGCCCTTACGCTCCTGGACGACAAGTTTACGTCGAGGTCTGTTTTGGGGAGGAATTTCTGATTCGCGTGAAGGAGCCTGCAGAATTTTATGCCTAACAAAAATGGAGTGAATATGTTGCAGGTCATATATCTCGCTTCAGGTAGAGTGCAGATCTTGTGTATAATTCTTTAATTGTTCATGTCGGGAAATTGGAAGATGTGCTGATTCAAACATATCATATTTTGAAAGCATTTTCGAAAAATTCATCTTAGCTTTTTTGTATATTTTGCATACAACCTCAGGGCATGCTGCAGAGGCAGAGCATCAGTGTGAAGGCAGCACCGAAACGAAGAAAGAATAAAATGTGTAAAGTTGCGAGGAAAGATAAATGAAGCGCCATTTTGTTTGATATTTGGTAAAGCTTGGCCAAGTACTGACAACGCTTGATGAGAAAGCACTGATTGGCTGCGTAAATACATTTCAGTTCCTGACGACCTCATTCAAGGGTTACTTTTGCGCAAATCGATTGGGCGGCGACAAAAAGATGTTGCGATAGTGGATTGGATTTCTGATGGAGAAATTAGTGTTTAAAAAATACTGTTACTTTATAGTACAAGTGGAAAATTGGAGGCACGGTTTGCAGAATCTTTTTACGAGGATTCATGCTTCATTTTGCGCAAGATTTAGTCACTTGCAAATGAAACCGATGATATAATCTTGTACTTGAAGCTGATAGTTCTGACCTTCCACTTAGTTCCACGGCAATGCAAGTTTGTTGAAGATCGGAGTGAAGTTCTACATCTCTTGTAGCGATTTCCATCGTCAATATTTACGAAAACAGAGCACGTTAGATTTTACAGCTTGGCTGACATTTTTTGTGTTCAAAAGCGCAACGTGTCTTTACATTGCGCGTTGGTTTGCAAGAATCTTATTAATCTGGATTGCGGGACAGGTCGAGCATATTGTTGATATCACGCTGCTGGGCTAACTTTCCACTAAAGCGAAACACTGCACAGAATGAAAAATGGTCATGGATAAGGTAGCACATCTGAAGTAAATTTATTGCCGTGATTATCGTGATATCTTTGATGTTGAAACCTTGGCCTCGTTTGTCAATATAAGTGAGGACAACAGCAAAATGCAGTTTTTTACCTGTCAGTTGAAAGGGAAAAGCGCAAAATTTCAAGATTGCACATTTATGAATGCTGATTTTAAGTGTTAAAGCTTGTCAAACAGGGACCTAAAATCATGGAGATTTTATTGTTATAACGATAGTGACAGGACGTTTTGATAGGTTTGCAGTACTTCAGGAAGCGCATTATTTCTAAACATCTGCATTACTGTAAAAAGCAGAAGGATAATCTATACCTGTTTTTCCATTGCAGAAAACTTTGCTGCATAAAACCTATGGGGCTGAGTTTTATATGCTGACAAGCTCACGAGTCATTCAGTTGTTAACTGTCAGACATTTTCCATTTCAAAGATGTTACTTTGCTCGAAAACCTTGAATAGCCCAAGCTACTCTTTTTGCCTGGGAAAAAACTTTATGAAAATTTTTCGGAAAGTCTATAAAGACCACATATTAAATGAACGCACAAACATATCTTAAAGCAGTGGAAACCAGCGTCTTCTGTTCTGCCAAGCAAACGCAAGTTTCAACCCAAACACGAGACAAACAAACCACGTCGATGTGATTAGCGATCGAAGGCAAATTGCAAGCTCTTCAGTGAAAAACGTTGCGAATAAAACGCGAAACTTCAAAAACGAAAACGGGGCATCTGCAAAAGACGCTTTTGCCTTCTCTTGAGGTAAAAATCGCCTAATTTTTTACTCGCTCAAAGATAGGTACATATACTTTCTGCCTTTGGTCCTGCTTACAGTAATTCGAATGGGCTCCGTCATGGCTGTAACGCACTGTGAAGTTTCAGTCTTGACCTCGGAAACCTGGTTTGTCTAAAGTTGTGGCTCAAAACCGTGGATTTGGGTACATCACAGTTAACCATAGATAGTTAGGTGTTCATGTGGTTTTTGAGGGTGCGGATGCAGGCTCTGAAAGGGTGACTTCGTTAAGCAAACTGCACTGGGCATCGAAAGGATTTTATTCAAAGAGGGCCATTAGTTCATTTATCCAAAAGTGGTGAAGTTTGGGTTTTCCTACGCGAAACTAAGAAACCAACCTTTTTTTGCTGAAATTTTCAAAACTCAGAGTGGGGCCAAGGCCAACCTCTGCCCTTGCGACGCCAATGAAACTGCAACATATTTTTTAAAAAACGCTGAATCTTCGGTCATTTTTGCGCCTTCACTTTGACGCAAGGTGTTGCGATCGGAAATCCCGAGCGGCAAGTGCGCAAAGCTTCGCACCGTGGCAGCAAGCAACAATAGAGATCACCCGACGAGAT